>CEUV01024046.1_pt1 | contig 11162 bp, 12 predicted proteins | sample 356401 | NCBI WGS metagenome assembly CEUV01 (sample SAMEA2622710, study PRJEB7988) | marine metagenome | isolation source: saline water (ENVO:00002010), including
GAGATTGGAAAAGGGAATGCTCCTATTGTAGATACTTGGTGGCAAACAGAAACAGGAGGTATTATGATATCTAATTTAGCGGGAGTAACACCTGCTAAACCAACCTTTGCAACACTTCCATTACCAGGAATACAAACTTGTTTGATTGATGAAAATGGTCAGGAAATTTTAAAAAATTCAGTAGAAGGTAAGTTGTGTGTGAAGTTTCCATGGCCATCTATGGCTAGAACAATTTATGGAGATCATAATAGATTCAGAGAGACTTATTTTTCAAAATTTAAAAATAAATATTTTACAGGAGATGGATGTTTGATAGATGAGGATGGAATGTACAGAATTACTGGTAGAGTAGATGATGTTTTAGTTGTTTCGGGACATAATTTGGGTACCGCGGAAATTGAGAGCGCTATAGATGAGCACGAAAATGTTTGTGAAACAGCAATTGTTGGATATCCACACACAATTAAAGGAAACGGTGTGTATGCATTTGTAATTTGTCATCATCAAGCTGATGATGAAGAGAGTTTAAGAAAGGAAATTAATGAACTTGTTTCTAAGATCGTTGGGCCAATTGCGAAAGCAGATAAAATTCAATTTGTTTCAGGACTTCCTAAAACTAGATCAGGAAAAATAATGAGAAGAATTCTTAGGAAGATAGCTTCAGGAGATTCTGAAAATTTAGGAGATACAAGCACTCTTTTAGATCCATCAGTGGTAAAAGAAATTAAATGCGGAGTACAATAAGTGTATTATAAATCTGTTTATTTATTTTTGCCAAATGTCTGATAGTTTAATTATAATTCCAACATACAACGAGAAAGAGAATATTGAAAAAATTATAAGAAAGATTTTTTCTTTAGAAAAGTTATTTCATATTTTGGTTATTGAAGATGGTTCTCCTGACGGAACCGCTAAAATTGTTAAGGATCTTCAAAAAGAATTTACAGATAGTTTATTTATTGAAGAAAGATCAGGCAAATTAGGTTTGGGTACTGCTTACATTCATGGTTTTAAATGGGCTTTAAATAAAGATTATAAATATATATTTGAGATGGATGCAGATTTCTCTCATAACCCAGATGATCTCATACGTCTTTATAATGCATGTGATAAGGAAGGTGGAGAGGTTTCCATTGGATCTAGATATGTCAAAGGAGTTAATATTGTAAATTGGCCAATGTCTAGATTATTAATGTCCTTTTTTGCATCAAAATATGTTAGATTGATTACTGGTATGCCTGTTCATGATGCAACAGCAGGATTTAAGTGTTATAAAAGAGAAGTGTTAGAAACTATAAAATTTAATAGAATTCAATTTGTAGGATATGCTTTTCAGATAGAAATGAAGTTTAAGACTTGGAAATATGGATTTAAGATAATAGAAGTTCCTGTAATATTTACAGACAGAACAGAAGGAAATTCAAAAATGAGTGGTGGAATTTTTAGAGAAGCTGTTTTTGGAGTAATACAGATGAAGATTAAGAGTCTTTTCCGAAAATTTAACAGATAATGCGTACTCTAATTAAAAATGCTTCTATAGTAAATGAAGGTAAAATTTATACTTCAGATGTACTAATAGAAGATGAAAGAATAAAACAAATTTCTAAAAATATAGATATAGATGCAGACAAAGAAATTGATGCGTCTGGAAAATATATGCTGCCTGGATTGATTGATGATCAAGTACATTTTAGAGAGCCTGGACTTACATATAAAGCTAATATATATTCAGAAAGTAAAGCAGCAGTTGCTGGGGGAATAACCTCTTTTATGGAAATGCCAAATACAAGCCCTCAATCTCTTACACAAGCTCTGTTAGAAGAAAAATTTCAAATTGCTGAAAAAACTTCCCTTGCGAACTTCACTTTTTTTATGGGAGTCTCAAATAACAATATAGATGAGGTATTAAAAACAAATCCAAAAACTGTAGGAGCATTAAAAATTTTCATGGGATCATCCACAGGCGATATGTTAGTAGATGATAAAAAAATTCTTGAGGAAATATTTGAGAAATCTCCAATGCTGATAGCGGTTCATTGTGAGGATGAAGATACAATTAAACATAACACACAGTTGGCAATAGAAAAATATGGAGAGGACATTCCTATTTCTGAACACCCAAATATTCGTTCAGCTGAAGCATGTTATAAATCTTCTTCAATAGCGGTTGAACTTGCTAAAAAATACAATACAAGACTTCACGTATTTCATCTCTCAACAGAAAAAGAATTGGAGTTATTTGATAATACCATTCCATTGTCTGAAAAAAGAATTACTGCTGAGGTTTGTATTCACCATTTGTGGTTTAATGAAGAAAATTATAAAGAAAAAGGTACATATATTAAATGGAATCCTGCGGTAAAAAAGGAGAGTGACAGATCTGCTTTGTTTGAAGCTTTATTAAATGATAAATTAGATGTAGTAGCAACAGATCATGCTCCTCATACTATAGACGAAAAATCAAATACTTATCTCAAAGCTCCCTCAGGAGGTCCTTTAGTGCAACATGCTCTTGCTGCTATGTTAGAGTTTTATAAAAAAGGTAAGATATCTTTAGAAAAAATTGTAGAAAAGATGTGTCATAATCCAGCTATTTTATTTCAGGTTGTTGAAAGAGGATATATAAAAGAAGGTTATTATGCAGATTTAGTATTAGTTGATTTAGATCAAACTTGGCAAGTGAAAAAAGATAACATTTTATATAAGTGTAATTGGTCTCCTTTTGAGGGATATACTTTTTCAACTAAAGTTAGTCATACTTTTGTTAATGGAAATTTAGCTTATGAGGATGGTGTCTTTAATGAATCAGCAAAAGGTAAAAGATTAGAATTTAATAGATAAAAAAAACTAATGTTTTAATTAATAATTAGTTGAGGATAGAATAACTCCTTTCTCAGAATTTATTTAACATCTAATTTTTAGTAGCGCAACAAGATTTATCTTCTGTACTTGACTCTTTATCATCTGCGCATTTAGTATTTGTTGAATCAGAATCTTCAGATAATTCTTTAGTAGAACAACAAGACTTGTCATCAGTAATTATTTCTTGATTATTTGAACATGTATCATTTGTTGAATTAGAACCTTTACATGAACATAAAGTAATAACACAAATAAATAAAGTAACACTGAAAACAGACATTAATTTTTTCATTTTTAATAGTTTTAAATTAATAAGCAAATATATCAAATTTGATAATAATTAATAAAAAAAGACATCCAAATGAATGTCTTTTTTATTTTTTTTTGAATAAAAATAGTATTATTCAGCTGCCTCTTCAGTAGCAGCTTCTTCGGTAGCAGCTTCTTCCGTAGCAGCTTCTTCGGTAGCAGCTTCTTCCGTAGCAGCTTCTTCCGTAGCAGCTTCTTCCGTAGCAACTTCTTCAGTAGCAACCTCTTCAGTAGCAGCTTCTTCAGAATTTCCGCAAGAAGTTAAAGTGCTAGCGAATGCAAATAAAATTACTCCAAAAATTGATGTTAGTTTTTTCATTTTTTTGATTTGTTGGTTAATAATGTTTGTTTGTTGTAACGCAAATATAGATAATTAAAATATATTTGTATAATGAAAAAGATTTATTTTCTTTTAGTACTCTTCTTTTACTCTTGTTCAGACTCTTCGCAAATGGAAACTAAAGAACTAATGATTTCAGAGGATAAGTTTATTATTATGTTAGAAGAAATTCATATGTTTGAGGCGGGTTATCATCTTGAAAGAAATAGTGATTTAAAAAGCGCAGAAAACAATCTCATAATAAATTATAAAGACTTGTTTAAGAAACATAATGTATCTTCTTCTGATTTTGAAAAGTGTTTGAAATATTACTCGAACAATCCAGAAAAACTAAGTCAAATATATTCTGAAATTCTAGAAAACTTGAAAAATAAATATTCTCTTATTGACTAGATCTTTTTAAAAACCAATTACAATATTTAGCTATACTGTCTTTAATTGGGGTGAATTGGTAATTTATTGCTTTTTGTATTTTCGTTGTAGAATAATGAGAATTTGTCATAGCAGATTCAGCAGATTCTTTTGTGATTAAGGCTTTTTTGCCTGTTATGATAGAAAGTATATATTCTGTCCTCCACGCAATTTCTTTTAAAAATGGAGTTACTTTAATATTTGCTCTTTTCTTCCCAAATTCATCTGCAATCAAGTTAAATACATCTCTATATTTTAAATTTTCCCCATTTATAATGAAACGTTCATTTTTGATGTCGGATTGAAGAAGTAAAATGGAGCAATTTGCAACATCTACTACATCTACATATCCTGTACTTCCTGTGGTATAAAATTTTAGGCCATGATATATTTTTTGAAAAATTTGAGAGCTTCCTTTATTCCAATCACCAGGGCCTAAAATAATGGATGGATTAGAAATAACTACATCTACACCTTCTTGAGAAGCACGCCAAATTTCTTGTTCAGAAAAATATTTTGACAATGAGTAGTTACTTTCTTTTTTGCTAATTTTAAAAAAACATTCTTCATCTATTATTTCTTTTTCAATATTATTTCTTCCAAGAGCTGATATAGAACTAATATAGGAAACTTTCTTTATTCCTTTTGCAATAGCAACATTCATTATATTTTTAGTTCCTTCTACATTGATTTTGTTCATTAGTTCAGCATCTTCTTTATGAAAGGATACCATGGCGGCTGCGTGAATAATTTTATCGCAATCTTTCATTGCATTTTCAAGAGATGGAATATCATTTACATCTCCTGTTTCCCATATAATAGAATTAAATAAATGTTCAGATTCATAATAAATAAATATATCTTTACAAATATCTAAGGAACTATTTTTTCTTTTTAGTGCTTTAAAAGGTATATTTCTCTGACATAACTTTAACATAATATGAGAACCAACTAAACCTGTGCCACCAGTAACAAATATCATAATGCAAAGATAAAAGATTAGATTTTAGTTAGAATATATTACACATTGGATTTTAAAAAATTTGTCTATTTTTGAAAAAATTATAATCAATGAACTTTGTAAAAGAATTAAAATGGAGAGGAATGATACATGATATCATGCCAGGAACAGAAGAGCAATTTGAAAAGGAAATAACCTCTGCTTATATAGGATTTGACCCAACATCTGACTCTTTACATATTGGTTCTTTGGTTCAGATTATGATTTTGGTTCATTTGCAAAGATGTGGACACAAGCCTATTGCTCTTGTTGGAGGAGCAACTGGTATGGTTGGAGATCCTTCAGGCAAAAGCAAAGAGCGTAATCTCTTAGACGAAAAAACACTGAATCATAATTTGATTTGTGTACAGAAACAATTAGAAAGATTTTTAGATTTTGATTGTGGAGAGAACTCTGCTGAAGTAGTTAATAATTACGATTGGTTTAAAGAGTTTTCGTTCCTAGATTTTATAAGAGATGTTGGAAAACATATTTCTGTAAACTATATGATGGCCAAAGATTCTGTAAAGAGCAGATTAGAAACAGGTATGAGTTTTACTGAGTTTTCATACCAGTTAGTACAAGGTTATGATTTTTATTGGTTATGGAGAAATAAGAATTGCAAAGTTCAATTAGGAGGTTCGGACCAATGGGGAAATATTGTTACAGGTACAGAAATTGTAAGAAGAGTAGGAGAGGGGAAGGCTTATGCAGTAACTACACCACTAATTAAAAAAGCTGACGGAGGTAAATTTGGAAAAACAGAAAGTGGAAATATATGGCTAGATAAAACAAAGACATCCCCCTATAAGTTTTATCAATTTTGGCTTAATTCCTCTGATGAGGATGCGAAAAATTATATTAAGATCTTTACGTTAAAAAGTGAAGAAGAAATATCTGAATTAATTTCAGATCATGATGATTTTCCACATTTAAGATTATTGCAAAAATCTATTGCAGAAGAAGTTACTAAAAGAGTACATTCTGCTAAAGATTTGGAAATGGCAATAAAAGCTTCTAATATTTTATTTGGAAAATCAGCTGCAGAGGATTTAAAAAGTTTAGACGAAGAAACATTCCTTTCTGTTTTTGAAGGAGTACCACAATTTGAGATGAAAAAGCCAGATTTAGAACTAGGAATTTTGGATGTTTTTGCAGAAAAAACTAAAATATTTGGATCAAAAGGTGATGCGAGGAGAATGATTAAAAGCAATGCGGTTAGTATAAATAAAGATAAAATTACTGAAGATGTTCAATTATCTGAAAACGATTTATTGAATGGAAAATATATACTTGTACAAAAAGGAAAGAAAAATTATTTTTTGATTACAGTTTCTTAAGATTAAATTAGATTATAAACTGCTTCAGTAGTTTTTTATGATGATCCGCCTTTTTTACTTTTATCATATTTTTTTAACGTTTCTATTAATTTATTTCTTTATTTGTTTTAAAGCTTTTGCTAACTCCTTGTATTTTTGACTTCCAAACAAAATGTTTCTTCCATTCTTAAGGTGTACTTTTACCCCTAAATTTCCACTTGTATTATAAGCCTTTCCTTTAAATCCGTATCGGATTCCCCATCCACCATATTCCGCTAGGGGCTTGTACTGAAGCTCCTCCACTTTTACTATTTCTTCAATTTTTATGGTGTGAGATTTTAAGTGAAAAGGGAAAAATTGATAGTGTAAGCCCTCAGAATTTACTTTTATTCTAAGTTGAAGTAAATAAAAGATTACGGGCAGTGCGAACCCAATCAAAACATGATTATAATTTATTTCTTTTTCATCAAATGGGCCAAAAGCTATTATTGGAAAAGATAATAATATTACCCATAGCCACCATTGTGTAAACTTTTGATTTTCTTCAAATATGTAATTCATTTTTTTAGACTAGTATAATTATTAATGATTTAAAATTCCTTAGAAAAGTTTGTAAAGAAATATGGAATAGTTTCGATCCCTTTTAAGTAATTAAAGATTCCAAAGTGTTCATTTGGAGAATGAATAGCGTCAGAATCTAAACCAAATCCCATTAAAATAGATTTTACGCCTAGTTCTTTTTCAAATAAGGCAACTATAGGAATGCTTCCACCACTTCTTACTGGCACTGGTTTTTTTCCATAAGTTGTTTCCATTGCTTTGCTTGCTGCTTGGTAGGCTGGTATATCGGTCGGAGAAACATACGGTTCTCCTCCATGATGAGGTGTCACTTTTACTTTCACCGATTTTGGAGCAATACTCTTAAAGTAATCTGAGAATAGTTTTGTAATTTCTTTATCTGATTGATTTGGCACTAAACGCATAGAAATTTTAGCATATGCTTTTGATGCAATTACTGTTTTTGCTCCTTCTCCAGTATAACCACCCCAAATTCCATTTACATCTAAAGTTGGCCGGATTCCTGTGCGTTCCATAGTAGAATAACCTTCTTCTCCATGTATATCTAACAAATCTAAAGCGTCTTTGTATTTGTCTAATGAGAATGGAGCTCTGGCAATATCCGCTCTCTCTTCATTAGAAAGTTCAATAACATTGTCGTAAAAACCAGGTATAGTAATATGATTGTTCTCATCCTTCATTTTAGCAATCATCTCACATAATATGTTGATAGGATTAGCAACTGCACCTCCATATAAACCTGAATGTAAATCGCGATTAGGTCCAGTGATTTCTACTTCTAAATAACTCAGTCCTTTTAGTCCTGTCGTGATGGATGGTGTATCGTTTGCAATAATTCCTGTATCAGAAATTAATATAGCATCACACTTTAATCTTTCTTTATGTGATTGAACAAAAACGCCTAAATTTTCAGAACCAACCTCTTCTTCTCCTTCAATCATGAATTTAACATTACAAGGCAAAGTATCTGTTTTCATCATTAATTCAAAAGACTTTACATGCATGAAAAATTGTCCTTTATCATCACATGCTCCTCTAGCAAATATCGCCCCTTCAGGATGAATATCGGTCTTTTTAATTACTGGTTCAAAAGGCCCGCTATTCCATAATTCTAAAGGGTCAGCTGGTTGAACGTCATAATGTCCGTAAACTAAAACAGTTGGTAAATCAGGATCTATAATTTTTTCAGCATAAACAATAGGATACCCCTGTGTCTCGCAGATTTCAATATTGTCGGCTCCTGCATTTTCCATTGATTTAGCTACTGCTTCCGCACAATTTAATACATCTTGTTTGTAATTTGGGTCAGCAGAGATAGAGGGAATTTTCAATAATTCAATCAATTCACTAATAAATCTATCTTTATGTTTATTAATATAGTTGTTAATGTGTTCCATAGTTATTTTGTTAAAATATTTCCAGTCATTTCCTTTGGGATTTCAATTCCCATTATATTTAAAATTGTAGGAGCAATATCTCCAAGTTTTCCGTTTTCAATGGTGTCTTTTCCTGTGTTAATAGCAAAACAAGGTACTAGGTTTTTGCTATGAGCCGTATTTGGGGTTCCATCAGGATTAATTGAAAAATCCGCATTGCCATGATCTGCAATTATGATAAATGCATAATCTTTTTTTATGCCAGCTTCAACTACTCTTTGAGTACATTGATCTACTGTTTCCACTGCTTTTTTAATTGCTTCATAATTTCCAGTATGACCTACCATGTCTGGATTAGCAAAGTTTAGACACACAAAATCTGCTTTCTCTTTTTCTAATTCTGATACAATAGTAGAGGTTATCTCAGGAGCGCTCATTTCGGGCTGTAAATCATATGTTGCTACTTTTGGTGAATTTACCATTAATCTCATTTCTCCTGCAAATTCCTCTTCTCTGCCTCCAGAAAAGAAGAACGTGACGTGTGGGTATTTCTCTGTTTCTGCAATTCGTATTTGTTTTTTATTCTTTCTTGCCAAAACTTCACCCAAAGTATTTTTGATAATTTTTTTATTATATATGACATTTACATTTTTGTAATTATCGTCATAATTAGTCATGGTAGTATAGTGTAGATTTAAAGTTCTCATTCCAAAATTAAACATATTAGTTTGTGTCAAAACAGTAGTAATTTCTCTACATCTATCTGTTCTAAAGTTGAAACAAATTACAGCATCTCCTTCATTTATGATTGCAATTGGATTATTATTTTCATCTACACTAACTATAGGTTTTATAAATTCATCTGTAATGCCATTATTGTATGAATTCTGAATACTTTCTGATATGTTTTTTGATTTTTTTCCAATTCCTTTAGTAATCAAATCATAGGACAGTTTTATTCGATCCCATCTATTGTCTCTATCCATTGCGTAATATCTGCCACAGACTGAAGCAATTTTTGCTCCAAACAAATTTTTCTCTAATTCTTTAATAAATCCTTTGCCGCTTTTTGGATCACAATCTCTGCCGTCTGTAAATGCATGTACAAATACATTGTTAATTCCTTCATTATGTGCTAATTCACACAATTTAAACAAATGATTTTGATGAGAATGAATTCCTCCATCAGAAACTAAGCCGATCAAATGAAGATTCTTATTATTATCTTTTGAGTAAGCAAATGTTTTTTGTAAATTTTTTTTTGACGCAATTGAATTATTTTTACAATCAATATTAATTCTAGCTAAATTCTGATGTACAATTCTTCCCGCTCCAATATTTAGATGTCCTACCTCTGAGTTTCCCATTTGATTTTTAGGAAGTCCAACATACTCTCCATAGGTTTTTAATTCACTGTTGGGATGAGTCTTATAAAGAGAGTCTATAAATGGTGTGTTCGCATGGTAAATAGAGTCGGATTTAGATCTGTCTCCATGTCCCCATCCATCAAGAATAATTAAAACTGTTTTTTTTCCAGTCATTAAATTTTACATTAATGTACTATTAGGTATTCATTTATTGCATTACCTAGGTAAGCTATTATGGCGCAAGAAATTAAAAGGCCTACACTGATTGCGTAAAATGATCTTTTGTAGTCTGTTTTAAATATATATGCCGCTATTGTTCCGATGTATGCTCCTGTGAATGGAATAGGTATCATTACAAAAATCATCAATCCCCATAGTCCATATTTTTTGACTACTGTTTTGGTTTTTTTTCTAGCCCTCAAAGAAAGAAGAGTAGCGTATTTTTTATAAACTTTATTGTTTAAAAGTCTTTTGTTTGAAATCTCAATGAGTTTATAAAATAGTGGATATATTAGTAAATTTCCCAATAATCCTACTAATAACACTATATGAATAGAAATATCCTTACTTATAAATATGGGAATTGCAACTTTAGCTTCTCCCAATGGAGAAATGCTCAATAAAAAAAGGTCAATTAGTTCGTTGATCACAGTAAAATGTTAGATATGCAAAAATAGTTAAAATAGTTTAATGAATGATTAAACTAAATTTAATTTAATGCAAGTTTTATTTATGTAATTGTTTGTGAAAGCTAGATCTCATTGTTTGATAAATTTCATTTTCCTCTCCTAGTCTCTCTGGATGAAATTGAACGGCAATCATATATGGATGATGATTTTTATCCATCACTATAGCTTCTGGAATATCATCAAAAGCTCTAGCAATGACTCTGAGAAGTGGAGATATTTTTTTAAGTCCTTGATGATGGAAGGAATTTACCATTATTGTATCTTTTTTACTTGAAAATATAAGAGAAGATGTGTCACATAAAACTATCTCATGATTTACCTCTCCATTAAATCTATGAACTACTTCATTGCCAATCTCGCTAGGAATATCACCATATAATGTTCCTCCAGTAGCAACATTCATCATTTGCATTCCTCTACATACTCCTATCAATGGAATCTTATTTTTAAATGCGTATTCAAATAGTTTTCTCTCTAGTGTATCTCTCTTGTAGTTGATAGGTCCGCAAAGTTTTATGTTTGAAGTGTCATTATATTCTAGTGGATTAATGTCTTCACCTCCAGTAAGAATGATGCCATCAGCTAAACTTAATAATGAATCAGTATTTTTAATTGTATATGCATCAAGTATTATGGTGTTTTCATCTGAAATCCATTCTATATATGATTCTGAAGCTTTAGAAAGAATAATGAATTTACTATTTTCTTGGACGTTACATGATATTAGAAAAATTAATAAAACAACAATAATTTTCATTAATTCTCTTTTTTAAAAATATAATAAAGAAAAAGAAACAGAATAATGGCGGTAATAAGTAAATAAGTAATTCGAATCATAGTTATTTTTTTGATTTTTTTAAGTCTTTTTTGTGTCTTTTTTGGTCTTTTTTGGTCTTTTTTGGTCTTTTTT
>CEUV01017910.1_pt1 | contig 11160 bp, 13 predicted proteins | sample 356401 | NCBI WGS metagenome assembly CEUV01 (sample SAMEA2622710, study PRJEB7988) | marine metagenome | isolation source: saline water (ENVO:00002010), including
ATCTTTTTGCTAAAAAATTTATTTTCTCTTGTGAAGACTCAAAATCTTTCAATTCATTATTAGATAATATTTTTTTTGCAAATGTAAAACCAAACTTAGAAAAAATTTTCTCTATTCTCTCGTTATCGATTATATCAGTTCCAATGCCACTAATCACAACTCTCAATTATACGCTTGATTTTTATAATTGCATCTTTTAAACCACAATAGACGGATTCAGCAATTATTGAGTGTCCAATATTCAACTCGTTTATATGAGGTAGTTTGGCGATTTTGCCAATGTTCATATAATTTAACCCATGCCCAGCATTTACCTTTAATCCCATGTCGTGAGCATAGATTGATGAATCAGAAAGCTTATCAAATTCAATCTTTAATTGATTTTCATCTGTAGTATCGGAAAAACTTCCGGTATGTAGTTCCACTGCTTGTGCTCCTAATTCTTTACTTATTTCAATATCATTTCGAGTAGGATTGATAAAAAGAGAGACTTCAATACCTGTGTCTTTTAACAAGCTTATATTATCTTTAAAGATAGTCTTTGATGATGTGGGTAGGTCCGATAGATTTAGACCCCCTTCAGTTGTCTTTTCTTCTCTCTTTTCAGGGACAATACAGCAATAATTTGGCGCTAAATCTTTTGCTATTTTCACCATTTCTAATGTATTTGCCATCTCAAAATTTAACTCTTTGCAGCATTGTCTTATTTGATACGCATCTTTATCTTGGATATGTCTTCTATCTTCACGTAAGTGGATTGTAATGACATCCGCTCCGGCATCTTCACAGATTTCTACAGCTCTACAAAGATTTGGATAATTAGTTTCACGAGCTTTTTTAATGAATGCGATATGATCTATATTGACACCAAGTCTGATATAAGATTTTTTCATCTATTAAGAGTTTTAAGTGTAGATACAATTGAATTGAATTTAGAATCACAGTCCCTCTTGTTCATTAAAATATCTAAAATTTCATATGTATCTTTATCTAAAAACTCTAAAAAATTCTCTTGGTCTTTCTGGGATAAATCACTAAAGATATTTTCAGTATAATTTGTTAAGAGAACATCTAATTCTCTTATGCCTTTTCTACATTTCCACTTTAATTTTGATAAGTTCATTTTAGTCAGAAGCAAGCATTTTTTTAATATGCGAGATAGCTTTTGCAGGATTGAGTGATTTTGGACACGTTTTTGTACAATTCATAATTGTATGACATCTAAATAATTTAAACTTGTCCTCTAAATTTGACAAACGCTCTTTTTTTGCATCATCTCTGCTATCAATAATCCAACGGTATGCGTGCAGTAATGAGGCAGGTCCAAGATACTTGTCTGAATTCCACCAATAACTAGGGCAACTTGTTGAGCAACAAGCACATAAAACACATTCAAATAAGCCATCTAACTTACTCCTATCTTCTTGAGTTTGGTGATGCTCTCTCTCTGGTTTTTTGTCATTGATTAACCAAGGTTTAATCGATTCATATTGCTTATAAAAATTACTTAAATCTGGAACTAAATCTTTTATTACCGGCATATGTGGCAACGGATATATTTTTAGCTTCTCTTCGTCAGCTATGTTAAGTATGCAAGCTAGAGTGTTGGTTCCATTGATATTCATAGAACATGAACCACATATCCCTTCTCTGCAAGATCTTCGAAAAGTTAACGTAGGATCCACGTTATTTTTGATATACATGAGGACATCTAGCGCCATAGGACCAAACTTATCTTTATCTAAAATATAAGTATCAATATATGGGTTTGAGTTTGTGTCTGGATTATATCTATACACATCAACACGCAGTTTTCTCTTCGCGTGAGTATCTGCGTTATCAGCATTATATGTCGTTCCTTTCTTTACAATAGAATTAATTGGTAACGTGAATTCTGCCATTTAATAAGTCCTCGCTTTTAGAGCCACAGTTTCAACCTCATCTGTTAGTGTCTTTAATTCTACAGGCTTATAGTCGAATTTACTCTCACCTTTCTCATCAACCCATACCATTGTATGTTTGAGCCAATCGTTATCATCTCTGTCAGGATAATCTTCTCTAGCATGACTACCTCGACTTTCTGTCCTATTATATGCAGAGTATAGCGTAGCCAGAGATTGATACAAAAGATTATTTAATTCTAACGATTCTACAAGATCTGTATTCCATATTAATGATTTATCACTTACAGATAAGTTATTGAAATCATTGAAGTTATTCTTCATTATATCTATCCCGTTTTGTAATGTTTCTTCGTCTCTATATACCGGCGCATATCTTTGCATAGCCCTTTGCATTTTATCTCTTAATTCGGCTGTTCGTATATCACCAGAGGAATTCCTTATTTTGTCAAATCTTGACAGGATTTTATCTAAAGATGATGGATTAACTTCGACATGATTTTTCGATTTCTTGTCTAGTATCTCGCATGCTCTCTCGGCTGCTGAGCGACCGAAGACAATTAGGTCTAAGAGTGAATTTGATCCGAGTCTGTTAGCGCCATGGACTGATACGCACGCCGCTTCACCGATTGCCATTAAACCATTTACCACTCTGCCAGCTCCGTCCGCCAGCACTTCTGTATTAAAATTGGTTGGCGTACCTCCCATATTATAATGAACAGTCGGAATTACGGGAATAGGCTCTTTTGTAGCATCAACTCCAGAGAAAATTTTCGCTGTCTCTGCAATGCCAGGAAGTTTAGTGTGAACAATTTCATCATCTAAGTGCTCCAGATGAAGGAGCACGTGGTCTTTATCCTCTCCAACACCCCTTCCTTCATTAATTTCAATTTGCATTGCTCTGCTCACTACATCGCGAGAAGCAAGGTCTTTTGCATTAGGCGCATATTTAGGCATAAAACGCTCGCCATCAGAATTAGTTAAATATCCACCCTCACCTCTGGCGCCCTCAGTGATTAAGCACCCGGCACCGTATATTCCAGTTGGGTGGAATTGAATGAATTCCATGTCTTGTAGTGGAAATCCAGATCTTAGAATCATACCGTTACCATCTCCTGTACATGTATGAGCAGAAGTAGATGATAGGTAGGCTCGACCATACCCTCCGGTTGCAAGAATCACAATATGAGACTGAAAAAGATGAATCGTGCCATCATCCAAGCACCAAGCAAGAACGCCAACGCACTTGTCATCTTGATAAACTAGGTCAATAACAAAATATTCAATAAAAAAATCTACGTCGTTCTTGAGTGATTGTGTATACAATGTATGAAGGATAGCGTGACCTGTCCTGTCTGCAGCCGCACATGTCCGTTGGGCTATACCCTTACCATATTCTGTGGTCATCCCGCCAAATGGCCTTTGATATATTTTTCCTTCTTCGGTTCTTGAAAAAGGTACGCCAAAATGCTCGAGTTCAATTATAGATTCAACTGCATTCTTGCACATGTATTCAATTGAATCTTGATCTCCTAACCAATCTGATCCTTTGACTGTATCGTACATATGCCATCTCCAGTCATCTTCTCCCATGTTACCAAGAGCGCCACTAATCCCACCTTGCGCTGCTACTGTATGACTTCTAGTTGGGAATACTTTGCTGATACATGCCACACTATGTTTGGATTGAGCAAGTCCCATGGTAGCTCTGAGCCCAGAACCTCCTGCACCAATAACTATAGCATCATGTTTATGCTTTGTGATTTTGTAACTTTCCATGTTTAGTAACCTGTAATCAAATATAGACAAATTAACGTAATAGTCAATAATACAGCATGTGTGATTTTAGATAAACTTATAAATAAGGTTTGAAGTTGTTCATCATGAACATAATCTTGTAGTATTGTCTCAATCCCGAGAGAGCTATGGAAAAATATCAAAGCCGACATAATTATGATAAATAACACTCCATAAATAGATGAAATATCTGAAGTTATTTGATTATAGGATAGATCATCAAGTGTTAAGAAATAAAAAATCAAGTACAGCATGCCAGGCACTAAAGCAATAGCACTAAATCTCTGAAATTTCCAATGTTGCAGAGCCATGTTAGACCTCAAAAATCATTAAAACTGATATAAATGTAACTAATACAGATACAAAAATTACTAAATAACCTGATAAGTAGCTTTTTTCTATACTCAGACCGTAACCATAGTCCCAAAATAAGTGCCTGATTCCATTGCATAAGTGATATATGAGCGTAAATTGTGCGCCAACTAACAACAGTTTAATAAAATAATTGGAAAAAAATGCGATTAAGTATGAGTGATACTCAGGTCCTAATGAAATTATAAGAAGTGAAATTGGGACTAAAATAGACGTTAAGGTAAGTATTACCCCTGTTATTCTATGGGATATAGATAAAACAGATGTAAGCTGAGGTTTATATATCTGTAAATGTGGTGAAGTAGGTCTATTGGATTTAATCATCATGAATCCATGTATTAAAAGTCAATACAACGACCGTTTTTTTCCCAATCACCATATCTAGTTGGCTCCGGTCCCTTACGACCGCCTATTTCCTTTACTTTTTTAACACTGTTTTTCTTATCAGATTTGACTTTGTCTTTCTGTTTTTTTTGACGCATACGAACTCTCCAAAATGTATTATAGGCAAATACTTATCTTAAATAAACACTACTTTATAAGAGTAATTATCTATGATTAAATCATATTTATTATTTAAATATTAAATAAAAGTATATTTCAAAGAATATCTTTAATAAACGTATATAAATCAATTACTTGTATGAATATAACAGATTTTAGTGGAACAAATATTGACGAGAATCTCGTGGCTATCCGTGTCAGTGGAGATGATGCGTCGAGTTTCCTTCAAGGCCAATTTAGTAATAACGTAGAGTTGGTTTCAGGTGAGAAGTATCAATATTCAACATTCTCTACGAATCAGGGTAAAGTTATCGGAACATTCAGACTATTTAATCATGAGCAGGCGTTTGTGATTCTCATCAATACCGATGTTGTTGATGTTTTTATTGATAGACTTAAAAAATACATCATAATGTCAAAAGTAGTAGTTGAGAAAATTGAAATAAACTGTCTTGCATCTTTCGGTGAGGAAGCTAAACAATATTTAGATGCAGACAAATTTGAGAGAGAATCAAATATTTTAGTTAAAGATAATAATATATTACTTAACTGTTCCACAAGTTTTTACCATTCCTGCTTTATTTTATCGTTGAATAAAGATATTCCGATATCAAAAGATTACTGTATCTCTAGTAAAATCAAAGTAGGTGAATTTATTGATATTATAAATGTTTTTCCAAGACTTCATTCTAATGTTCAGGATACATATATACCTCAAGTTCTTAATATGGAAAGTCATGATGCAATTAATTATAAAAAAGGTTGTTATACAGGACAAGAGATTGTTGCTAGAACACATTATTTAGGTAAAATTAAAAAAATACTTTTGCTTTGTTCAATTGATAATCTTGAAAATTTCGTGGGTAATAAAATTCATAATAAAAATTCAGAAATAGTAGGCGAAGTGATAACTTTAAGACCTATTACTATCGAAAGAGTTTTTTTCAATGCAGTGATAAAGTTAAATTCAGTTGAAGAAGAATTATTTTTGAATAAATCTTCTTTAAAAGTTCACTGTTTTACAGCAAATCCTTGATTATATCTCTTTCTTTAATAAGCTCAGTTTCCGTTTGCTTCAAATAGTTTCTAGAGAATTCTGATACATGTACACTATCAATTATTTTTATAGAATCATTAGTAATATGTAAGGGATAGGAGAAAAATACTTCGCTAGAAATATTAAATGGGTTGTTAGAAATTATTCCCATTGATTCCCAATCTTCAGATCCATTGACTATAATTTTCAAATGATCATAAACTGCTGATGCAGCTGATGCTGCACTTGATTTCCCTCTAAACTCAATAATCTCGGCGCCTCGATTTTGAACTCTTGGTATAAACGTTTCAGAGATCCATGAGGAATCATATAAACTAGAGAAGTCATTACTATCCTGAACTGATACATTTGATAAATCTGGGTATTGTGTCGCTGAATGATTTCCCCACACAATGAGTTTTTTTATTTTTTCTATAGGTGCTTTAATTTTTGATGAAAAAATACTTTTAGCGCGATTCTGATCTAATTTCATAAGAGATGTAATATTCTCTGATGGAAGATTTGGTGTATGCTTATTAATTATAAGCGCATTTGTATTTGCGGGATTTCCAACAACAATTACTTTGGATGATTTTTTGCAAGATTGACCTATCACTTTCCCTTGTTCCTTAAAAATATTTGCATTATCTAGAAGTAAATCTGCTCTTTGCATTCCTTTTGTTCTTGGTTTTGCACCCACTAGCAATATAAAATCTGAATCCCCAAAAGCAGTTTCATAGTCACTCGTAATAATAATTGAATCTAATCTCTCAAATGCGCAATCCTCTATTTCATATTTAACGCCCTTAAGAATTTCTTGGGCTTCCGGAATATCTAAGAGTTTTATTTGAATTTTAGACTCATCTTTAAATATATTTCCAGAAAGAATCCTAAAAATAAGAGAATATGCTATGTTGCCTGCTGCGCCAGTAATTGTAACAGTATGTTTTTTCATTAGAACAACTTCCTAGCTAATTTTAAATCATTATTTGAATTAATACTAATAGATTTATTTTGCTTAATCAAAACGCATTTAATTGAAATGCCGTTGCACAAAAAACGTAACTGCTCAAGAGATTCACATTTTTCTTGTAGTGATTGCTTAAATTTTGTGTATGAATGAAGGGCGGATACTTTGTAAGCATAAATCCCTATGTGAGAATAAAAGTATTTAGAGTAATTATGAGGAATTGGTTCTCTCGAGAAGTATATTGAATTACTGTCATTATCCATTACAACCTTAACGATATCTTTATTAAAGTAGTCTTTTTTATTAGTATTTTTTGTAACTACAGTAGCTACATTTATTTTATTATTTGAATTAAATAGATTTATAATTTTATTTATCGCATGAATAGGAAAATTCAATTCATCTGCTTGTAAATTAATTATAACATCAGAATCTTTAAAGTTTTTTTCATTGCAGAGATGAGCAATTCGTTCGGTACCATTATTAAATTTTTTTTTTGACAAATATGTGTTTATTTGCATTTGGTTCACGATATCAGTAATTTTTCTACTATCAGATGCAACAATTAAATCGTCACATTGAATTCTTGTAGCTCTCTCACAAACATGTTGAATGATTGTTTTACCAGATATAACTCTCAAAAGTTTGTTTGAAAGTCTCGTTGATTTTAATCTAGCTGGAATGATTACCTTTATTTTCATCTTTTGTTAAATCGATAATATTTTTAAATAATATGTCTAGTGATTCTGATAAAATCGGTATGGGCTGTATCACCCAAACATTTTTGATATCGAATTTATCTAGTTTAACATAGTCTTTCATAGTAACAAAGATAGGCAAAGAATCATTAAAAATTATATCTGACTCACTAAAAGTGTGATGATCACCATAAATGGTCGATCGAACAAGTATATTCTTTTGCTCTAACCCACTCTGAATTACCTCTGGAAATGCTATACCAGTGACTAAACGAACTGTTTTATTTTCAAAATCTTTCAATGAAGATAAAGTTTTGCTAGCTGGATTAAATACATTTTCGTATTCATATTTTAGAGAAACGTGTAATTTTTTATTTACACCTTCTCTCCAAAACTTAGGTCTTCTATAAGGGCCAGATGGAAGTAGACTACAGAATTTAAATTTATCACTTACAGTGTTTGCTAAAACCTGATTTTTTTCCACGATCAACTCAAAATCCCTTGATAATGCAAGGTGTTCTAACCCATCATCATGGATTATTAGATCCACATTATCTCTTTCTAACATTTTAGTAGCATTTACTCGAGAACTACCGCTTACAATTAGTGCATCAGTCATTTGAGCCAACATAACCGCTTCATCTCCCACTAAATATGGGTCAGAATCTTTATTGACCTTATGGGGCATTTTTATTTGTGACTTGTAGCCTGATGAGACAATCCCTACAGTCATTCCTTTATCTATGAGATACTTCGACAACATTATAGTCAATGGCGTCTTTCCCTGTCCGCCAACTAGATAGTTTCCAATTATCACAACCGGTATAGAGGATTTATACACTTTCTTTAGTCCGAATTTATACAGCAACGATCTAATGTGTATCAGGAGGAAAAATATTAACGATAGAGGTAATAGTGAAATGCTGATCAATAAGATCAAATAAAAATAATTACTACTATCTTTTGTATACCAAATTGCCTTGAAAATTTTTTCAGTCATCATGTATTTGCAGGGAATTGAATTCTATGAAGTAAAGAGTACAATCCATCTTTAGTTATCAACTCAGCGTGAGTTCCACTCTCTACGATTTCACCTTTATCTAATACAATTATGTTGTCGGCTTTCTCTATAGTTGATAATCTGTGTGCAATGACCAATGTTGTCCTATTTTTTTGTAAATCTTCAAGAGCTTTTTGAATCAATTTTTCAGATTCAGAATCTAGGGAACTTGTCGCCTCATCTAATAAAAGTATGGGTGCATTCTTGAGTATCGCTCTAGCTATTGCAATTCTTTGTCTCTGTCCACCTGATAAAAGTACACCATTGTCACCAACAATCGTCTCAAATCCATTCTCATATGACTCTATAAAATCAAGAGCATATGCAGTCTTTGCAGCCTCTACGATTTCGGATTCAGACTTTGTTTCAAGTAATCCGTATGCAATATTATTTCTTATTGTATCGTTAAATAGAGTAAGATCCTGACCTACATACGCTATAATGTTTCTAAGCTTAAATAAACTAGCCATTTTAATGTCTTGATCATCAAGTCTAATGGATCCATGCTTGAGCTCATAGAATCTTGGGAGTAGATTGATAAGTGTAGATTTCCCGCTCCCCGAGCGTCCAACGATTGCACAAGTTGTCCCTCTTGGGACTGAAAAGTTAATATCTTTAAGAATTATATTATTATCATCATATGAAAAATTGACATCAGAAAAGCTTAAATTATTAAACTTTGTATTTAATTTATGTGATTTTGAATCAATAGACTCTGATTCTGAATCTGAATCAAGTAAACTAAATATAGATTCACTAGCTGCAAGTCCTCTCTGCAAAACGACATTTATTTCCGCAAGTCTTTTAATTGGAGCAAAAACTAAAATCATTGCTGTCATGAATGACATGAACGTTCCCACTGAAATATCATCGACATATGTATTTGTCGTGACTATGTATATTATAATTGCTAAAAATAATGCAACAATAAATTGCACCAAAGGTATACTAACACCTTGTATTAAAGCTAATTTTAGATGTCTTCTCTTATTGTTGTCGTTTACCATCTCAAATGATTTTTTCTCACTGTCCTCTCCTCCAAATATCTTTACGACTCTGTGTCCAGCGATTAATTCTTCTACTACATTGGTTATATACCCCATAGATGTTTGTATATGTTTACTAGTCTCTCTAAATTTGACACTCATTATTTTTATAAATATTGCAATAACAGGACCGATAACTAAAAGACCGATTGACAATACAACACTCTGATAGAACATTAGTCCCACTAGACCAATTACAGTCAGTCCATCTCTGACAAGCACTGTCACTGCTTTAGTTGCGGCCTCGGCTACTTGTTCTGTATCATAAGTTACCTTAGATAAGAGCTCACCGGATGATGAAAAATCATATGTTCTTGATGGAGTATGGACTAGCTTATCAAACATCTGTTTTCTAATCTTCTTTACAACATTTCTACCTACCCAAGCAATACCATACGTAGATATGAAACCTGCCACGCTTCGAAGTAAAAATAGTCCAACAAGCACAAAAGGAAACATCTTAATTGTCTCTTGATCTTTTGCCACAAAGCTACCATCCAAAAGTGGTTTGATGAGCGCGGCGAATGCAGTATCAGTGACAGCAAAGACAGCCATAGCCAAGATACTAATTACAAATACTGATTTGTGTTCGAAGGTGTAGGATAGTAAACGTAAATATAAATGATGTCCTTTAAATATTTTATCTTTGTCTGACATATTTTAATTATAAAAACTTATGATATGCATATACTTTAATATATGATATTAATACATTTAACTGTAAAAGTATCTAAATATAATGCTTGAAGAATAAAAATGAAGCAATTTTTTAAAAAATATGTACCTAATCAAGAGACTGTCAAAAAGTATAAAATGCTAAATTTTCTTGGCGCGTCTCTATTCCATAAAGATCTATGGAAATTTGAGAGAGTGTCTTTTTGTAGAGCAACTGTCATAGGTATTTTTTGGGGCTGGATGCCCATGTTTTTTCAAATGATACCAGCTGCATATTGTGCTGTTTTATTTAGAGCTAACCTTCCTCTTTCTGTTGCAGGTGTGTGGATAAGTAATCCTATTACAATGCCTGCAATGATGTATTTTGGATATTTATTTGGGAACAATGTTCTTGGTTTGGATCCAGTGTATGATCAATTCAAGATGAACACAGATTGGATTCTATCTGCTTTATCTAACATATGGGAGCCATTACTTGTAGGCACTCTTATCATTGGAATTGCATCTAGTATAATTGGGTATGGTGTGATGCATATAATTTGGAAATTTTATGCATATGGGAAATTAAAAAGAAGGAAATAATATAATAATTATAATTTATGTCGCTATAATTTTTCCTGATTCTAGATGATACACGACGTCAAACTTATTTATGTGAGTATCATCATGAGTTACCATTAAAAGTGATGTTTCATTATCTTTACAAGTTTGTACCAGCAAATCTATTGTTTTTTGTGTATTTTCTTTATCTAGATTCCCAGTGGGTTCGTCAGCAAGAATTAAAGAAGGTTTAGTAATTAAAGCACGTGCCAAAGCTACTCTTTGTGACTCTCCTCCTGATAGAAGGTTTGTTCTTCGATTTTTTAATTTCTCTAAACCAAGACTAATTAGTAATCTATTTGCTTCTTGCTTAACCTTATCATAATTAACATTATCAATTAATAACGGGAGAGAGACATTTTCTATAACAGTCAAATCATCGATCAAATTAAAAAATTGAAACACAATACCAATATTATTCATTCTAAATTCTGACAACTCATCCTCATTAAGTTTTGTAATATTCTGATTATCAAAATATATATTTCCAGAAGAAATACT
>CEUV01022954.1_pt1 | contig 11155 bp, 4 predicted proteins | sample 356401 | NCBI WGS metagenome assembly CEUV01 (sample SAMEA2622710, study PRJEB7988) | marine metagenome | isolation source: saline water (ENVO:00002010), including
TCTCTCTCTCTCTCTCGTTCGCACGCGTTACAAGTCGGGAGACGACGCTTCTCGCGCTCACGGGAACGTTCCCGGACACGCCGCGTTGACGCTGGCTTTAAAATTCGCGCAATCGCTCCGCGCGTCGACGCACGCGTAATTCGCCCCCGTCACGTCGGCGCACCGCGTCGGCGTCGCTTCTAACGCCGAGATAACGCCGTCCAAGGAGGATGCGCACGAGGACACGCACGCATCCGTGCGCGTCTGTCCCAGGCCGAGTCTCCACGAATCCACGACCGATCCCGCGTCTCTCGCGCCGTTCGCGCGCGAGATTCCCATCACCGCCAGCAGCGCCGCGCCCGCGAGCGCCGTCGTCCCTCGACGCCGCGTCGCGCTCTTCGCGCGCCTCTCCACCTCCTCGGACGTCGTCGACGACGACGACGCGAGCGCGGCGTTCTCGACGTCGACGTCGTCGTTGTCGTCACCGAGACCGTACGTCGTCCTCGTCATCGCGCGCGTCGTCGAGTGCGAACGCGTCGGTCGTCATCCTCGCGTTCAACACCCAGCGGGCCCGGGCCCAGAGGTGGTGGTGCGTCCATCGATGGCGTCAGTCTCGCGCGCGTTCGTTCGGTATCATGTCCGCGCGCGAGCGCGAATGGTTGATCGCGTCGTCGACGAGGACGTCCGCGTCCTCGTCCTCGCGCGATCGCGCGCTCCGCGCGACGGTGGTCGCGCTCGTCGCGCTCGCCGCCGCCGTCGTCGCGCTCGCCGGGATTCGAGACGCGCGCGCGCGCCTGATGTTTCGGTCGAACAGACAACACGCGAAACGACCGTTCTGGCGCGGGGCGAAAGGTCAGCGCGATGGGTTACTGCCGCGTTACTCTTCGAGCGAGCTGACGAAGACGAGGACGTTCACGCTGTACGACCACTGTCTCCCGGAGGAGGTGTTGGAATTCGGAAATGACCGAGATTTTTGGACGAGCGCGCCGAAGAGCGCCAAGGTGGTGCAACACAATCACGAGAGTCATCGTTTTTTTGAGTACGACGACGGGCGAGCGGTGAGGCTGCTCAGAGAAGAGATTTCGGACGGATTGTACGCGTGGCGAGCGACCGGAGCGTCGCACTACGATTGGGAGTTTGGATTCGCGTTCGAGAACAAGGCGGGGAAGACGTTTTACGAGATTGGCAAGGGATCGAAAAATTTTCCGTTGGCTTTCACGTCGTGTTCACAGAGGTACGGAGATTACTTTAACAGAAACGTGCGGAACGAACAGGACGGCGGTAACGTGAGTTACGTGTTCGGGACGTGCGATCGAGAATGCGATCCCGGATACGTCGACACGACGTACAAGACGCAAAATCTCACGGGCGTGCTCACGCTGAGCGGACCGGATTTGAATTTGGGTCCGCAACGCGACGCGCGTCTCATCACGCCTTTGACCATCATGATGTGGTCCGACAGCGACGACGGCGACGTGGGGATGGATCCGCACCAGCGCGTGGCTCTGCAAATCGACACCACGTTCGCGCCCACGAAGGACCGGGTGCGTTGGATCGCGGGCGCAATCGATTACCACCGCGACTACTTGAAAATGGTCCGTTTGGACTTTTATTTGAACAGCGGAAACGCCTTTTTGACCATCTCGGGTGAAACGCGTCATTCGCTCGCCGCCGGTCAAGGGTACGACTTTGCGGTGACGAGTAGTCATCACGACTGGCGCGTCGGCGAGACGACGCATGGGGCGTTTCACGCGTACACCGATCCGTCTCGATACGACCTCACCGCGATATACTACAAACCTAGCAACACCGCCATGACTGGGTACAAGGTGCAAGGTTTGCAGTACAAGTCGTTGAAGATCGGCGTGAGCGCGCCCGTCGGCTATGAAGTTCCCGGAATCGACGGCGAAAATGGAAACGACTTTTTACCCGACCATCCCAACGGTGGAGTGATGATCGCCGGTCCGGGGGCGTGGGGTCCAGATGAAGACGTTCGTCGGGTCATCGTGAAGTCTGGTGTGATGTGCTCTCAAGAGCACAACGGAGGCGCGTGCATGTACGCCATCGCGCAACCTTTTAGCCCTCCGAGCAGCGGCACGTGGAACGGCGCCACGTACGGTAGCGGAGCGGCCTCGTACTCGACGGAGGCGTACAGCGGGCCGACTAAGACGCGAAAGCAGTGGGTGTTCGGCGCGCTCGTCGGTTTTGGGTGGAAACTGGTTCGCATCGAAGTATTCAAAAAATCTAACGGGTCGCTCTGGATGAAAGCCGTGGACGCCGGCGCCGACCACACCGTCATCGCGAGCAGTCTCGATCAAACCACGGGCGATCCCCTGACGTTTGACCTGTCTGCGTCTCTTCGAAATCCAACCAACGGACCGTATCCCCCGTATAAGCGGTGGGGTGACACGTGCGGTTCAACCAACTGCGGCCAGGTGCATCGGTCGCTCAACATGGGCGGCATCTATTACGATTTAGCCGGTTCGATGGTGCCCTCTCTGACGGGCATCGATCCAATCTATCCACCCGTCTCGTGAGCGCCGTCTCGTGAGCGCCGAATCGAATGTCGTCGACGCGCGTCTTCAAATGTAACGCCATGCCGTTTCTTTACACTCGTTCTTTCTACGCGTGAGCGTATCGACGCAAACTACTTGCTTTTTTTCTGCGTTGTTAGTTTTTCGATGTTCGTTTTGCCAGCCTACAGTCTTTTATTCATTCGGAGTCCAGCACGCGTGCGTACAAGGCTTGAATGTACTATCAGATAGTAGTAGCCTATCGGAGCAGTCATTTATTCATTCGGTGTCATTCACACGACCGCACCATAGCTTCTTTTATTGCGAGGATCGAGAGTGCGAGACTCTTCGATGTTGGTCCAACGTTTCGATCTGCGGTGAACGCGAACGGCGATGAAAGCCATAACACACGTTCCGATCGTGAGGGCAACATAACGCATCGAAATTTCTCGTCCGTGTGCGTGACCAAGGGCAGGCTCTGCGTGACCAAGGGCAGGCTCTGCTTTCATGCTGTACAGATGATAAGGACCCCGTCTAATGCGACGACACTCGGTCCACGGTTTTGGCTGCTCGTAACACACGCCATTTTTTGATCTGTAGGCAAAGTAAAGCCCCCCGCGGCGCTTCACTTCCTTCACACATTTGTCCAAACTCTTCGTGCGCCGCAAGCGCTTGAGGGGGATCCCCACGCACCTCGAGTTTTCTCGCTCGAGTGTGTACTCTTTAGCGCCACCGTCATCTGTAGGCGTCTTCGCAGTTGGCGTCGTCGTTGGCGTGGTCGTCGTTGGCGTGGTCGTCGTTGGCGTCGTCGTTGGCGTCGTCGTCGCCGTTGGTGTCTTCGTTGGCGTCGTCGTCGTCCTCGAGTTCTTTCGTGTCTTCTTTCGTGCCTTCTTTGGTGCCTTCTTTCGTGGCTTCTTACCTCGCGTCGTCTTCTTTCGCGTCGTCTTTTTGTCGCCGCCGTCTTTGCCGCTGGGCGTCGGCGGAGACGGCGTCGAAGACGGCACCGCCGCCTGCGGAGACGGCGTCGGAGACGGCACCGCCGCCTGCGGAGACGGCGTCGGAGACGGCGTCGGCGCCCGTGCACGTGGTCTACACGCCTTGGCGGTACTCTTTCCGGGACTCGCAGTGCCATTCGTGTTCACGATGCTGGATTTCGCGACACGGAGTGTATCATCGAACTTGTGGCATTCATGCCACACGCCCGAGAGGAGATATCCACCATCGCTGGCGACGTGAATGACCGGCTCTCCATCATAGATGAAGCGCGTGTACCCAATACTGGGCGAATCGTATCCTTCATATATAGTTATGGTCTTCAATGGGAACAACTTTTTGTTCGTAATGGTCAGGAATTTTTTGCCGTAACGGACGTGACTTAAACCCTCCACTTTTTTTGAGTAGACCGTGCGCGTGACCACAAGCACGCCATTTTCGTCTTTTCTCGGTTTAATCGCAAGCACTTCCGAGTATCCTTTCCATTTCTGCCAAACAACCTGCCGTCCCATCGCTTGACCCATCGAATCTACACGCATCAAAAACGGTTTTGTATCCCAAGTACACCGCTGTTGTCCCTTTTTGCCTCTTGCACGCTTCTTGGTGTGGCCCAAGAAATCGCACACGGCTCCGCCGACGACATAGTCCGAGTTAAGAGGAGTGACTGCTAGGCCATAAATATCCTTAGCGGGCCAAAACCCATTGGAGTACGGTATATTATACCTTCGCACTTTACCTCGCGGGGCGATGGACATCGTCCAGAGGTCAGTCCATCCCTCAAAGTTGCACCCTTTTGTAACACAGTAGCCCAGCTGTGCCTCTTGTTGTGTCCCATTCGGCATGATCGTGTATTCCGAATTCGCTTCCTCGGAGAAATCGCTCACAGTGACGTCGTCGTCCTCAAAAAGCGTTTCGTTAGCTTTCGAAAATTGGGCGAATCCCAAATTTGCTTTCTTTTTGCCCTTTACTTTGCTACCGACAAACAAGGCCCCTCCGTCTGCAGTCCCAACGACGGCACCTGCGCGATCTGTCTTGCAGAAAGCCCTATTCAAGGTTTTAGTTGGATCAGGGGCTCTGTTGAGCACAGACGTCCAGACGACTTTCCCGTCGCGTCCATTGATTTTGACGACTCGGATCTTCCCAGGGTTCAGATCTGGAAGCAAGATGACGGCGCCTCCTTTTGCAGCTTGCATGCCATAAGCGAAATATATATCAATCTCACCCTTCTTCTTAGGCAACGACTTTCTCCATATGGGCGCCCCATCAAATGCACGTATCTTTGCATATTCTCTTGACCCAGGTCTGGCGGCATCTTGTACCAGAAATCCATCTTGCTTACCGGTACTCGTATACGTGGGAACAAACTGCTTGTACTTGGGTACAATTCTCATCAATTTCACAGTTCCGTACTGATCGAGCTTGAACATGATCTGACCGGTATATGTTTCAGAAGTAACACGGCGCTTTCCAATAATGTCATCGCTGAGTGCGGCTAACGGGCAATTAAAGAATTCCACAAAGGCGAGGTAGTTACCATCGGATGCTTCCACAAGTGTGTGTGCTCTTCCAAATTGATCGCCGCACTTGAATTTGTAAGAGAACGTCGACGTGGGCTTTTTCGCGCCGTAGACGGATTCATATACGGAAATGCTTTCGTCTTTGATGCTGCAAGTTTTCTTTGCATCATCCAGGAGCTCCTGAGTTTTTGCGTCACTAGCGAGTAGCTTCTTCATGAAATCGGTCTGCATTCTCGTGTCGTGTACAGCAGTTTCTCTCTTTCCGACAAATGAAGTCACAGCGTCTCTCAACGTTGAAAGCTCTTCACCGACGTTGAGCACAGTTTTCTGGTCAATCGCTCTGCTCGTCATCATCGATCGAATTTTGACTATCTGACCCATGACAAAAAACTTATCGGCTGTCGGAACACGCGTCGAAATAGTCTTGGGCAAATTCGGTTCAACTACGTTGGACTCGGTGTCCTCGGATGTTGGTTCTGTTACGGGTTTGCGTTCACCAGGAGCAACGTCAGGAATACCCAAATCGGGAATAACAGCCTCCGTGATATTTAGGTTGCCGTCGTCATCGTCATTCTCTTCATCGTCTCGCATGTCATCCACTCCTTCTGTCTCCATATCATCTGATCCCTCAGAAGAAGATGTTAATAAAATTGAGTCGTACATGAGCTGCAAGCGTTCTAACAGCTTTCGGTCCGATGATGTCGGCTGATCCTTTGAACACGTTTTCAGCTCTCCAGGGAAATACCCTTTCTGCAGTACCTTATTCCATGCGCGAGCAAAGGTTTTGTGAAACTCGTCTTGGTCGTCTGCGTATTGTTTGACGAAAGGTTTGGTTTCAGCATCGCCAAGAAGTGCCCAGTCACCAGCCAGACGCAACAACTTAACAATCGTTCCTCTAAAGTAGGGTAACTTTAAGAGCCGATGAGACGGTTCGACCCACGCACGAGTTGACTTTAGGTGCGAATTACCCTTGCGATCGGACCGGCACCAGTTGACGTCGCAAACGTTATATTTCTTTTTCGTCTTGCGATTGACGGGCTTTCCAACACGATGACATCCCGTTCCCTTGAACTTTCCACAGCAGTTGTCTTTTCCGCTAAAGTCCTCGTCGCGCATGAGCTTGTAATATTGATTGTCCAGTTTATGAGGAGTGTGGTCCCACACACCTCCGTCTGCGAACCCGGTTCTGTATCCGGTTTTGTAATTTCCCTTCTTTCTGTTGTTCGCGTGATGGTATCTCCAATATGGGGCCACCTTGTCCGGATAGCCCTTTTTCTTAAAACAGTTGCCTTGCACTTCCCGCTGTGGCATACACGTTGGCGCGAGATTACCCGACTGCAAAGGTGGATCCATACCCGCGGCTCTGTTACAAAAGTTACCAACCTCAACGCCATTGAGTCCAGTCGCACATGGTGAAATTTTTCCAACGCTGTGTGCGCCCATCAATGCGACATGCTCAGCAGGAGTGAATCCAAGCCTCTCGAATACTTTACCGAAATCCTTGGGACTGTCCATCGAGTGAAGTGCCGGGGCAAAGTTGAGGGCGGGCTTACCTTTGTAACTGGCGAGTTGCTTACCGTCCTTCGTGAAAGGGGTGACGATAGATCTTGCACATTGCCCTCCGTTTCTTCCCCACAGCATGTCTGACGGTGCGCTCAGCTTTGAATGCTTGTTCAAGACGATGATAGAGGCCAGAGCCACCATATCTGTCAGACAACGTTTCGGCATGCCGTTATCCTTTTTGCACAAGCCATCGGCGCTGTTCTTGCACATGGTCCGGCATAGGTTCGCGAGACCCTTGTGATAATGCAAATTCCTATTGTGACCAGCTTCCGGAACTCCTGACGTTCCTTTAGAAAGCGGCGAGTACAGGCATAAGTCGAGACCACCGTACTTGGCATCAGCTTCAGCGATCAGTGGTTTATAGCCCCCTCTGCCGCCCTTAACGAGCAAGTTATTCTCATCCACAGCGTCGTGGAAGATGAAACGCAACAATGCGGGGAGGTCTCCGGGTTTCATAAGCGATTGAACGACTTTTCGCAGCACGCGTTCTAAATCGCACGACATGCGGAAGCTTCCTTCTCTATCGCTCACATCTTTAGCGGTCTCGATGTCTTCCTCCAAAGAGCCTTCAGGATCTGGAACCCCCGCTGCGTGTAACTTCTTGCTCAGGTCGTCGAAAGCTCCAGCAACGTTAAACTCATCGATTCGGGACACGTCTGACCAAGCTGCTCGCAATGTTGCCTCCATGTTGGCTAGTACCTCGAGGACTTCTGTGCTGTTTACAGCGCGAGACAGTGGGGGCTTCGTCTCCGGTTGTGCGGACGTCGGCAACCGACCAAGCTGGCGCGCCACCTCCTTCAACCTGTCGGATTCGCTCGCCAATTCCTTTTGCTCATCAACGGAGTTTGTAGCCAAGCGCCACGCCGACCAATCTTTCGCCCCGAGCAGCGACGACGTAGTTGACGATACCATCTCTCCCTTCGGTTCTTCCGGCAAGGCATCTGCGGTATCAACTGACAACGTGAGTAACAAGGCTTGATCGGCGCGAGATAGGCGAGATGAACCCTTGTCGCCCTCCCCTGAGTGATACGGATGGGCAAGGTCCTTCTCAATAGTCTCATAGACGTATTCTCCGTCGTCAATACCCACTGATTCTCGGGAGAACCACGAGTCTCGGAGCTCGTCGATATCGACTAGCACCGCGCACAAAGCCGTCGCGACGACGATGTATGCCGCCGCGACGATGTATTTTCGCGAGTTCATCGTTCCTTGAGCAGCGAGGTGGACTGTGGTCGCGGAAACACCCTGGGTTGTTGACGTTAATCAATGCGCAGTCGGTGAAGTGACGCGAGCACCTCCACTTTGCCCACCTCCGCGACAACGTGCGCTTGGAACAGTGAAAAGCGAGACGCACACGCCGTTGCGTTCGCACGAGCGGGCGATTCGTTCGTTCTTCACGCGATCAGAGCGGCGTCCGGCAGTGCCACGGAATACACTCCGACCTCGGGTGTCGTCACAGTATGTCACTCATATTCCAGCGTTGTGTTTTCCTCGTTGTGTTTGTTTCGCCTCCTTCGGGTCTAAACCCTAAACCCTCGCTCGCACGGCGCGCGCCCGAACCGCGTCCGTCGCGTCGCGTCATTCGCGTCATTCGCGCGACGCATCGCGCGTCGGATCCGATGATCGAACAGCTCCGACGCGTCGTTCGCGAGAACCCATCGCTCGAACCGTTCGCGAGCGGCGCGACACACGCGACGACGACGACGAATCGAGACGACGATGCGCGAGGCATCCGAACGACGACGTTCGATGCGGTGGCGTACGCGCGCGAGGCGTTCAGTCGGTCGAGAGCGGTGGCCGGTGCGAGCGCGGACGCGAGCGTTGGTTCGACGACGACGACGAACGTGCTCGAGGACGTGGCGACGCTCGCCGAGGGGGCGAGAGAGATTGAACGATTGATTCGAGATGAGGTGCGGTCCAAGCGAGAGACGCTGGACGACGCGTTGAGAGGCGTGAGCGAGGCGGAGACGACGGTGCAAACGATTCGGGACGGCGCCGAGGAGATCGCCGAGGCGATGCGCCGCGTGGCGAGAGAATTGCGCGAACCGCACGATGCGGTGGAGGCGACGACGAAGACGCTGGAACGCATCGCCGCGACTGGTGAGACGCTTCGCGCGGCGACGAAAATTATCAAGCTCGCGAATAAGCTCGACGAGTGTTCCCTGACGACGAATTGCGAGGACGCGTCGCGACGAAGAAGAGATGCGAGCGAACTCAGCAAGGCGGCGAAATTATTGGGAGAGATCAAAGTCACGCTCGACGCCGCGGGAGGATCGCTCGACGGCGTGGACGTCGTGGACGAACGAATGGCGTTCATTCGCGCGCGTACGGTTGAGGTGAGGCGAGAGGCTAACGAAGCGTTGGATCTCGGCATGGAGGCATCGTCGCAGGCGGACGTTGGCGCGGCGCTGCAGGTGTTTAATAACCTGCATGAGCTGACCGCCGTCGTGGACGCGCGCGTCGCGGCGTGCGCGTCTTCCGCCGTCGACGCGTTCAAGGACGCGTTGGACGCCGAGGCGGTGGGGAGAACGGCGCGAAGCGGCGGCGCGGAATCGAGCGGACATGAACGTCGAGGTGGGCGTCATCTCGTCGCGCCGCCGCACGGCGAGGAACACGCGTGGATCGACGCGCTCTGGCGACGCGTGGACGCGGCGATGGATGCCGCGCACGAAAACGCCATGTCGGTGTGGCATTTGCAACGCGTCTTGGCGAAGAAGCGCGATCCGTTGACGCAGACGCTCTTTCTCGACGAAGTTGTGGGCAAATCAGCCTCGTCACAGGCGTTGTGCGATCGATTCTGGGCCGTCTTTTGCAAAGGGTTGAGCGAACACCTGTCGCGCGCGCACGCCGCCGCCGGGTTCGTCGCTGGAGCGCTACGTAAAGGATTTCCGCGGCTCGTCGGCGCGCTCGAGGGTGTCGTGGCCAAGGCAGGGAGAGACGCCGACGCCGCCAAGGGCGCGCCCGGGTGCACGCGCAGGGACGGCGCGACTCGCGCGCAGGCGCTGCGCGCCGTTGAGCCCATCGCGGCGGCTTTTTTCACGCGTTCGCTCACGCGTCTCACAGATGCGGCGAACAATTGTTTCGCCGGTGGGCGCGTCGTTGACGCGGCGAGCGTCGACGCGTTTCTGTCGCGGATTCGCACGGAGATTGACGCCGTCGCCGAGTACGACAATTTGTTGAACAACGCGTGCGGCAACGCGAGCTTGGCGTTCAAAGCCCTCGCGGATCGCGCCAAGCGCTCGATCAGTCGTTCGGTGGACGCGTCCAGTTTGGCGGAAGAGGCGACGCAGACTCAGAGAAATAACGCGCAAATCGCGCGCGAACTCAATCGCTCGCACGAACTGATGAGCAAAGTTTTGCCGAGTTTCGCGTCAGCGCCGCGACACGCGCTCGAGGTCGGGCTCGAGCACGTCGCCTCCGCCGTCGCCGAGTCGACGCGACCGCTCTTCGACGCCGTCGGCGATTTTTGCGACGCGAGATTCGCGCAAATGCACGCGGTTGAGCGCTCGTCCGCGTCGTCCGCGAAGGATACGAGCGCGCAGCACATCATCGCCACCGTGAGCATGCTGCAGCTCTCGTCAAACGCGCACGGCGATGTGTTCTCCGCCGCGCGAGGGCCGTTGTTCGCCGCGAGACTGGCGCTCGCCGAGCGCGTGTTGCGCTCCTTCGTGACGCACGCGTCTTTGATTCGAAAGATGGACACCGGAGCCAAAATGCGTCTCGTTAAGGAATGCGACGAAATTTCACACGCGGTGGCGACGCATTTGCGCGTCTCCGGAAGCGAGGCCGACTCGCCGGCGTTCAAATCCATCAAAGCGTTCAAGTCGTTGGTGCTTCTTCCGACGGAAAACATTGAGGCGTCGCCGCTGGTGAGAGACGTCGATCCGCGCGCGCTCTTACACCATCTGTATTCCCGTGCGCCCGCCGACGCGCTGTCGACGCCCGCCGAGCGCGCATCCGTGAATGCAGCCCAATACGCGTCGCGGCTTTTGAACAAGATGAACGACGCCGAAGTGTGGCGAGGAGTCAAGGCGACGCTCGACGTCTACGACGAAACCGCGAAAACGGGTCGAGACGGCGCCGACGCCGTGGTGACGCTCATGCGCGCCGTCGGCGAACGGTTGGCGAAAAAGTAAGTAGTTTCCGTCGCGACGCTCACGCGTAGAAAGAGCGAGTGTAAAGAAACGGCATGAATTTGGATACCCTTGGTCACTTTTGGACACCCCCTGTCCAAATCGTACTCTCGCCGTTCGTGTCTACCTATATTTTTGGACACTTTGGATACTTTTGTGTATATTTTTGTAAGGAGGAGGAGGAAACTGTTCGATGGCGAGCTCTCCCGCGTCTCGTGCGGCTAAACGAACAACAGACAACACGGAAAAAAGGACACCACCACGGAAAACAGGACACCACCACAAAAAACGACTGACACCACAAAAAACGAACGATAGCGACAAAACGAAGAACACGGAACAAAAACGAACAACACGGAAAAACAATGAACAACACAGAAAAAGAAAACTACATAACACGAGCGTTGTTCGTTTTTTCTTCGTTGCATTGTTCGTTTTTCCTCGTGTTGTTAGTTTT
>CEUV01019131.1_pt1 | contig 11146 bp, 10 predicted proteins | sample 356401 | NCBI WGS metagenome assembly CEUV01 (sample SAMEA2622710, study PRJEB7988) | marine metagenome | isolation source: saline water (ENVO:00002010), including
AGTGGTCATTTTTCTATAGAAGCATGTAAAAGCTCTCAATTTCAACAACATTTAAGATCAATATTTAATTTGCCATTAGGGGAAACTACCCATAAAGGGTTTGCAATTATGTTAAATTTGGTTGGTGATCAAGGTTATTCAGGAAAAGTTTTTTATGAAAATCTTGAGCATGTATTTAATTCCAAAGTAGCAAACCTCCATATTTATGGAAAAGAAGAGACAAGACCAAACAGAAAAATGGGGCATGTAACAATAATTTGTGATAAATTTGAGGAATCTTACAGGATTGCTAAGAGTTTAAAAGATAAAATAAAGGTTAGAACCTTATAGATATGGCAAAAGTTGGAATTATTATGGGCAGCAAATCTGATCTTAGTGTGATGAAAGAAGCTGCAGATATCTTAGATGATTTAAAAATTAGATACGAAATTAATATTGTGTCCGCGCACAGGACACCTGAGGTAATGATGAACTATAGTAAAACAGCAAAAGACAATGATTTTTCTGTAATTATTGCTGGAGCAGGTGGTGCAGCTCACTTGCCAGGTATGGTTGCATCTAATTGTTCTTTACCTGTAATAGGTGTGCCTATAAAATCAAGAAATTCAATCGACGGCTGGGATTCTGTTTTATCAATTTTACAAATGCCGGCAGGAGTCCCTGTTGCTACAGTAGCACTTGATGGAGCCAGAAATGCTGGGATTCTAGCGGCTCAGATTCTAGCAGTATCTGATAAAAAAATTTTTGAAAGATTAAATAATTTTAAAAATGAACTTTCTGATAAGGTTATTAATGATGACCTTGCATTATAATTTCAGTTAATGAAAAGCTCTCAGTCAATTGGAAATAATGAAAATTTTCTAGAATTAATAGTTCGAAGTGATATTGAGAAAGGGCATGATAAAAAACAACTAAAGTTTAGATTTCCACCAGAACCAAATGGCTATTTGCATATTGGTCATGCAAAATCAATTTGTCTAAATTTTGGATTCGGTAAACTTTTCAAGTCTCCAGTCAACCTTAGATTTGATGATACAAACCCTGAAAAAGAGAGTATCGAATTCATTAATGCCATTAAAAAAGATATAAAATGGCTAGGATATAATTGGGATTACGAGTGTTATGCTTCAGACTATTTTAACCAATTATATGAGTGGGCAGTTTATCTTATTAGAGAAGGTAAGGCGTATGTTGATGACCAATCTCAGGAAAAAATATCTGAACAAAGAGGACACCCTACTTCACCAGGAAAAGAGAGTCCTTACAGATATCGTGATATAGAGACCAATCTCAATTTATTTGAGAAAATGAAGAATAATCATTTTGATCCAGGGGACTGTGTCCTCAGAGCTAAAATTGATATGGCGTCTACAAATATGCAAATGCGAGATCCAGTTATGTATAGAATCATAAATCATAAGCATCATAGAACAAAAGATAAATGGACAATATATCCAACATATGATTGGGCTCACGGTCAGTCAGATTATATTGAGGGCATCTCTCATTCATTTTGTACACTTGAGTTTGAAGTGCATCGTGAACTCTATGATTGGTTTTTAAAAAATTTACCGGTCAATGACTTGAAAATTCCTAAACAAAGAGAATTTGCAAGGTTAAACTTATCATATACAATAATGAGTAAAAGGAGGCTCGCTGAACTTGTTAATCTTAACTTAGTATCAGGTTGGGATGACCCTAGAATGCCTACAATTTCAGGTATGAGAAGAAGAGGCATCCCTCCTCAGGCAATTATAAATTTTTGTGAAAAGGTTGGTGTTGCAAAAAGAGAAAATACTATAGATTTTGCATTATTGGACTATTGCACAAGGGAGGTCTTAAATAAAATTGCTTATAGGTTAATGGTTGTTCTTGATCCAGTTGAGTTAGAAATAATTAACTATGATAAGAAGGGCTCAGAATATTTAGATGCTGAAAATAATCAAGAGGATGATAGTTATGGAAAAAGAAAAATCTCATTTTCAAAAAATTTGTATATAGAGAGAGATGATTTTAAAGAGGAAGCAAATAGGAAATACTTTAGGTTATCATTAGGTAAAGAGGTAAGGCTCAAGAATGCTTATATAATTAAGGGAGATAGTGTTGAGAAAGATGAAAGCGGAAATATTACTAAAATTTATTGTACATATGATTCTAAATCCAAAAGCGGATCTGGTACCGAAGAAAGTTTAAGAAAGGTGAAGGGCACAATCCATTGGATAGATAAAAATAACTTTGAAAAGATTTCAATAAACCAATATGATAGGCTATTCAAGACAGAATTTCCTGATGAGAATAAAAGTTTAGATTACAAAGAGCTAATAAATGAGGAATCTTTTAAATTAATTAAAAGTGCGTACGCAGAGTCTAATGTTAAGGAAGCCAAAATTGAAAATTATTATCAGTTTCAGAGGAAGGGATATTTTAAATTAGACTCAAGTAATAAAGGGTTGGTTTTCAATAGGACAGTCACACTAAGAGATACCTGGAAAAATTAAACAGGTCGATTTTAGAAACATTTTTCGCTTATTTTAGTATAGATACATATTAAATTATAATTATGGACACAAAAAAAATCGAAGTAATTGGTGATAATCATGAAATGTTTTCTCTTAAGACACCCCTAAGAGACGACGCTTTTTTCAAATCTGATGATGAAAAAATCAAAGCTATTGAAAAGCATTTTACAAAAATAGTTGACGAATTAGGCCTAGATCTTAATGATGATAGTATAAGTGGAACTCCATACAGAGTTGCAAAAATGTATGTAAAAGAAATATTTAGTGGTCTTAGTCCTGATAATAAGCCTAAAATATCATTATTTGAGAATAAGTATAATTACAACAAGATGCTTATTGAAAAAAATATTAATCTAAATTCAACCTGTGAGCATCATTTCCTTCCTATAACTGGAAAGGCTCATGTTTCTTATATATCAAGTGGTAAGGTGATCGGGTTGTCTAAGTTAAATAGGATTGTTAATTATTATTCGCAAAGACCTCAGGTCCAGGAAAGGTTAACTATTCAGATCTATGATGAATTAAAAAAAGTATTAGATACGGATAGTGTTATGGTAGTGATTGAAGCTAAGCATATGTGTGTATCTGCTCGTGGAATCAAAGACTATTCTAGTTCAACAGTTACTGAGATGTATGGGGGAGATTTCAATATATACAATAAAAGAGACGAATTTTATAAGCTATTGAATTCTGTCAAAATTTAATTAATAAAGTCTCTCAAATATTCATATTTTTTACATAAGTCGCCGTCTCTTGTGATTGTCGCTCCCTTAAGAATATTTTCATTGTCATCACTTAATAGAGGTATGATTTTTTCTAGAAGTATATTGCCAAAGTATCTTGATGAATCTCTAGGTAGCTCAGATGGAAGATTATCAATTGACATTACTGTTATATTTTTTTCATTAGAGAAAGGTGTGGTAATTTTTTTGGTTTCTACACAATAATCAAAAAAAGGTTTTTCTATTGTAGAAGCTATTTTAGTGCAAGGTATAGCACCATCAATATCACAACTAATATCACCTATAACTTTTGCTGAAAATTTGTTATTTATTTCCTCCTCCTTAAATAATTTAGGTGATTGAGGATCCCAGTATGCTGCATTTATTAAAATATCTGTTTTATCCGAAAATTTTTTATAGTTTGATTTAAAGGCATCGGGTTTTTGAAAGTACTCAATTTCGTTAAACTTTTTATTATCATGACTTTTTATATAGTCCGTAACTTTAAGTTGAGAATATACTGGCCAACTAAATTCTTTTTCTAAATAATCTTTTATCGAAACTCTTTTAATATTAAAAGATTCAAGTAGTTCCACAGCGCCACTAGCAACTCTACCATTTCCAATAATTAAAATTTTAATTGGATCATTCAAAGGGTTTAGGTTAGAAAATTTATAAAGTTCCTTTGTGTCTTTAAAATACGATAATCTCTTCCAATTAAATTTTTTGAACTTTATACCATATGCCATCAAAGTGTTGTATGTCCCCGCAATTCCTGCATAGTTTCCAAAAGCTATAATTCTTTTGTTATTTGATTTTAAACATTCATAATCAATGAGCCTTATTTTCTTTTTTATTATTGTTTTTAAAAGTTCTCTATTGTAAGACTGCTTTTTGATAGTATGGGAAAACATGAAATAAGTTTTATTAGCAATAAGTTCTGGTATTGGAACTTCTTTGATCCCAAATATTATGTCTGATTCATTTAAGTGATCAACAACCTTTATTTTTTTTGATAGGTATTCCTCATCCTTATAACATCGAATATCACTTTTTTGACAAAAAACATCCATTATCTTGTTAGACATAATTTTTTTTGCCTGAGAAGGTGTAAAAGGGGTTCTATAGTCGTTTGGAACTTTATATTCTTTAACGATTCCTATTCTAATCATTAATTATTTTTAAACTTTTACTTAATCTTTCTATTGTCTCTTTTCTTTTTAAAATATTTATTATTTGAAATAAATCTGGTCCTTTATCTCTTCCTGTTATACAAAGTCTTAGGCATTTCATGCCTATCCCAATTTTAATATTATTTTTATTCAATATAGAAAAGTAGATTTCCTTTATATTTTTATTTTTTTCATCTTTTATCTGATTATGTAATTCAGTTAGAATTGATTTTATATTTTTTATATTTTTAAAGAAACCTATATTGTTATTAAAAAGAGAACTGCTATATTCTAACGTCACAATACATTCATTGAATATGTCTTTTTTAAATTGAACTCTTTCTTTTACTAAGTCTATAAGATTTAAAACCTTATCTGAATCAATAAGGCCATTCATTTTTGTTTTAATTTTATTTCCTAGATTTTCATTGATCTTTTCTGAAGATATATTTTTAATATATTCTTGGTTGAACCAAAGGGCTTTATTATAATCATATTTTGCTCCACTTTTAATTATCCTTTCTAATTTGAAATCATTTATTAATTCTTGAATAGAATACAACTCTTTTTCATTTCCCGGATTCCATCCGATCAAACTTATAAAATTTATTAATGCACCTTCTTCAAAACCTAACTCTTTAAATCCTGAGTAGGTTTCATTCTCATCTTTCCACTCAATAGGATAAATAGGAATACCAAACTTTTCCCCATCTCTCTTACTTAACTTTCCCTTTCCAGTCGGTTTTAAAATTAGAGGAAGATGAGCATATATTGGCTTTTCCCAGCCAAATGATTCATATAATGATATGTGAAGTGCTAATGATGGTAGCCATTCCTCTCCTCTTACAACGTGGGATATCTTCATTAAATGGTCATCCACAACATTTGCAAAGTGGTATGTTGGCATCCCATCATTTTTAAAAATGATTTTATCATCCAGTAATTTTCTATCTACACTTATTTCTCCTCTTATCTTATCATTTATAAAAATATTTTCCTCCTTATTTTTTTGATCGAATATTTTATATCTAATTACGTAATTTCCCTTTTTGATATTGAGATTAGTTTCTTCATTGCTTAACGATATTGAGTTTTTTAAATCTTTTCTATTTTCCCAATTATATATGAAAGTCTTCCCTTTTTTTTCATCCTTTTTTCTTAATTCATCAAGATCTTCTTTTTTATCAAAAGCATAATATGCATCGCCTTTATCTATTAGTGATTCTACATATTTTTTATATATTGTTCCTCTTTCAGATTGTCTATAAGGACCATATTTTCCCGGATCTTCAGGGCTTTCGTCTGGGTTAAGGCCGCACCATATAAGCGATTTGATTATATGTTCTTCTGCTTTTGGGTTAAATCTAGAAAGATCAGTGTCTTCTATCCTTAATATAAATTTTCCATTTAAGTTTTTTGCAATTAAATAATTATAAAGAGCAGTTCTTAGGCCACCAATGTGTAGGGGGCCGGTAGGACTTGGAGCAAACCTTAACCTTATATCTTCAGACATTTAGTTCTTAATTGCAATGCAAGAAATTTCAACATTAACGTTTAGAGGCAATTTTGATACCTCAACTGTTTCTCTGGCTGGTGGAATTAGATTTTCAAAGTATTTTCCATACTCTTCATTAACCTCTACAAAATTTTCCATGCTTTTAAGGAAAATCGATGTCTTGACTATATGGCTAAAATCCATATTAGCTTCTTTAAGTATCTCTTTTAGGTTTTCCATAACTTGGATAGTTTCCTCTCTAATTCCAGAATCTACTAATTTTCCGTCTTTTGGATTCATAGGTATCTGTCCAGATATAAATACCATATTATTATATTTTATAGCTTGGTTATAAGGTCCAATTGGTGCAGGTGCTTTTTTAGTTAGTATTGCTTTTTTCATAATTTTTTATAGTTTTTACAATTTACTTTTTTTATTTCTTTTCTAAAAAATTTTCAGCAATCATACACCTTGCGCTTCCTCCTCCTAATGTTTCAATTGTGCTTAAATCACTATGGATTATTTCATTGTAATATAAAATATTTTTTTTCTGTTTTTCATTTAATGAATTATATGCTGCGCTGCTCATTATTAAATATTTTTCATCATAAATATTTTCAACTTGAAGCATATTTCCAGCAAATCTATTCATTTGATCTTCACTTATCTCAATTATTTGTTTATTAGTTTTTTTTAGAGAATTTATTAATTTTTTTTCCTCTTCTTTACAATCTATGCTATCAAGGCATATTATACAATATTCAGCACCTAAACACATTAAAACATTCGTATGATAAATCTCTAATCTTTTACTTTTTACACTTTGGTATGCATGGAAATGTATCAATTTATAATTTAACTTTTCACATAGGTCCATTAGTACTGTGTGGCTTGTTCTTTCTGATAAAGCTGCATAGCAGATTTTATTTTCTCTGTCAAGAACCATACTCCCTGTCCCCTCTAAATATGATCCGATATTTTCATAATGAGTTAAATCAATTATCTCTTCAATGATAAAGCCTTCGTCTTTTAAATCTTCAATTATATCATTTCTTCTTTCTTTTCTTCTGTTAGGAGAATACATTGGATAAAGTATAATTTTACCCTCTTGATGAAATGAAATCCAATTATTGGGAAAAACGCTGTCTGTAGTTTTTACATCTTCTCTATCTTCATAAACTTTTACTGTAATCTTCTTCTCCTTTAATTTTTGTATAAAACCTTTGAACTCAAGTGATGCTTTTTCATTCCTTCTCTTCTCTGAAAAATCTATGTTATTTTTTTGAAAATGATTATTATCCGCTGTTTCTACATTATAATTAAAGTGTTTTGGATTTATCATTATAATCCTTTTACTAATTTGCTTATAATTCTTCATAATATTTTACTTTATTAATTTATTGCTTTTATTATCATAAAAGTTATATTATTCAGTAGTGTATCCTGTAATGTATCCTTATTTATATGTTAATAAGTTGCCTTTCTTAAACAATGTTTTCTTAATATTTTTATTTTTTTTGATAGTTATCTTATTTTCTATTACTTCATCTTCAAAAAAATCAAGTTCATTCATGTATTCATATTTTTGTTTCGTTACATCTATTGATGAGTGACCCAGTGCTGCAGATATTTTATAAATATTTTTTGATTTTTTGTATTTATTGTAAGCATAAGTATTAATGGCATCATTAAATTTTTTATTTCCTTTAATTTTTGATCTCTTTATCCATTCGGAAAATATTTTAGACATATTTGATTGTTTTTCGGGCAACTTAAAAATTAAAGAATGATTTTTTTTTCTTTTGCCTAGTATCTCTCTGGTCATGCTTGAGAAAGTATTAATATATTTTTTATTACCATCATTTATCATGTAGTAGTAAAAACTTGTATTGTCATTTTTATGAATATTTTCCCACTTTAATTTTTTTAAAATACTTAGTTTCAGCCCGGTATCACAACAAAATAAAAATGCCTTTTTTAAGTCTTTCCACTTTTTAATATCAGTATTTATGAGAGTTTTGATTTCTTTCTTTTTAAATATTTTATTCTTCTTTTTCTTTGAAGTGTAAATAATGCCTCCAATTTTAGGATATTCACATTTTTTATTTTGATTTAAGTTTATCAGTACAGTTTTAAAGTTATTCCAATATTTTGCCGCAGTGCTCCCATTCAAATCGCTCTCCTCAATATTTTCTTCGATATTAGATTTTAATTTTTTTAGATAAGTATTGTTGATTTCTTTATTAGTCCTTTTATCAAAATTTTCATCTAGCTTTTTAATAAATTTATAGATCGCTTCAGTGTTATTAATATTTGAATATTTGAAAAAACAATTCTTAAAATTATTATCATTTTCAATTTCAAGGTGGATAGTTTTTCTTTTATTATCAAGATCATCCTTTGTCCTTCTAATAATTTCATCACACGCTATTTGTACACTTTTATTATGACTAGTTTCTATTTCACTATTGGGTTCAGACCATTCCCATAAGTTCATGCTCTCAACTTTTGCCTTATTTTGATTGATCCTATATCTTAAGTAAAGGTTATTCTTTTTCTTATCGTAACTTTTTCTTCTCCAAACTTGTATTTTCAATACTGTATCCTTTAATGTATCCTAATCTTAAATACTAAAATAATGATTAAAATACAATATAGGCTAATTTATGACAATCTTTTTAAAGGTAAAGTTGAACATCTAAATAAACCACCAAATTTAGAAACTTCTCTGTAATATACCTTTTCAACTATAAAATCTAATTTCTCTAGCTTCCTATTTAATTTTTTAAATGTTATATCAGAAACAATTGTTTTAGAGTTTATAGAAAATACATTTGAGCACCCCTCATACATTTCATCCTTTCCAATATTTATAAAATTATTCTTTCCAAATATCTCTCTTAAAACACTCACATCTTTTTTATTTTCAAATCCTTCTTCGTAAATGATTATCTTATCTTTTCCTATCGGTTGCATGGTACAGTCTAAATGTAATATGCTTTCTTTTGGTTTATCGTCATCTTTAATTAAGTCCATCCCAATTATATTTTTTTTTGGGAATATATCTTTCAAAAAGTCTATTGAATTACGTGATGTTCTTGAAACTTTATAATTATGGTTGCTGCCAGTTAAACCAATAAATATATAATCATTATACAGAATTATATCCCCGCCTTCAATTTTTATATTCTTTGGTATTGAAATTTTATCTTGTGTTTTAATTTTATTTAAGAAAGACTTAATTCCATCTTTCTCTTTATTTCTAGATTCTATTATCTCTGGTATAAATATTTTATTTTCAACTACAAATGATATATCCCTAGTAAAAATTTGGTTGAGGCCTTTTATATTATTGGGTCTTAAAACTTCTACATCATATTTCTTAAGTATATTAGAAAAGGATTTAATTTCATTTATACAGTCACTCTCATTCGGATATGTATTATTTAGTAAATTAAATTTAGTTTTTGGATCTATACATTCATCAGCTGATGGGATGTCTCCCATGTCCTCACCAATGCCAAGTATAACAGAAAGTAATTTATCTGTTTCGTTAATGATATTTAAATTCATCTATTTAGAGGAATATTGACTTTTAAATATGTTTTTGGAGCGATAATACCGTTTAGTACTTCAAAGCTTAGATTATTAATAGCCCTACCTTTTGTCTTGATAGAAAGGGTCTTGACAGAATTTGGTCCGATATATATTATGTCTCCACTTGTTTCAAATGTAAAATCATTTAAGTTTCTTAGGTTAAAAGGGGCATCTGAAATATTTCTAATTTTTAATTTAATTATTGATGATTTCCCATCCTCTGAGTAGCCTAGTTTTAAATCTTCAGACCCATCAACAACCAAACATTTTTCAACAAGGGGTTTTAAATAATCTGACTTACCAATTAGCATATCATTATAAAATACTGCCGTTCTTCCATCAAATAAAGCTTCTTTTATTCCCTCTTTTGATTTATTTTCTGAAAAAACAATCGTAATTGGTCTATGTCCTGGAAGACTATATTGACTATTTTGTGATGAGAACTCATTATCATTAGGAACATTAAATAACCAATCTATAAGGCCATGAATATCTGATGTTCCCATGATGGTTAGATTATTATCAAGAGCAATTTGAAGCGCTTCCTCAGAGTAGTATAATTCATTAACTACCTCAATCCCATGAAGAAGTTTGTTTTTAATTAAATATTCATGAAACTCATCAAGCCTTGCTATTCCATCACTTCTTTGAGCTGGCCAAGCTGGATGGTTCCAAAAAACGAAACCTCCTTGATCGTTTGCCTCAACAATACCTTTCAGTGAATCATTAATATGAAGTAATTTATTTGCATCTTCGATAAGAATAGCATTAATATGACCGGGAGGCATAGATCTAGTTATTTCTTGACCATTAATAACAATAAGTTTTTTGTCAATTGTTTTATTTTTATTTTCAGCAAATGACCTTGCAATGATATAAGCCCTATTTCTGTCAGGGTTTGGGATATCATTTTTATAAGGTTGGTATTCAAGATGTTCAGTTAATGAAATTGCGTCTAAGCCATCTCGAATAGCTTCTTCTACTCTTATTGTTGGCCACACATTTCCATCTGAAAATACAGTATGTTGATGAAAATCAGTTAATAAAGTCTTGTAATTATCCAAATCGGGAAAAAACATTCTCCTGTCGTAATTTTCATTATTTTGTCCATTAGTATTTATGTATATATTCGTAATAATTAATATGAAAAGGAGTGATTTTTTAAGTATCATTTTAATATTTTAAAATTTATATTGTTATTAAATATATAAGTATTATTTTATTTAAAATTATGAGAACTCTATATTTTTTAATCTTTATTGCTCTTGTCAGTTGTAATTCAACAAGATACCTTGTTTCAAATACGGGATTTCCAAAAGCTCCGGATTATAAGTATATGAAGAATTGGGCTGCCTCACCAAAAAAAGAAGTGTCACTTCCTGTAAACTATATCGATTCTTTAAACTCTTATCAGGATAAAGTTGACGTATTTTATATATACCCCACCGTATATTATGGCGGTTATAATGGAAATTTTTGGAACTCAAACCCTGAAGATGTAGATCATATTAGAAGAGTAAATAACTTAGCTCTAAGTAATCAAGCTAGTATTTTTTCTGGAATTACTAATGTGTACGCGCCTCTATACAGGCAATTATTTTATGATGGTTTAGTTTATTATTCTTCAAGTAAAATTTTAAC
>CEUV01127280.1_pt1 | contig 11136 bp, 23 predicted proteins | sample 356401 | NCBI WGS metagenome assembly CEUV01 (sample SAMEA2622710, study PRJEB7988) | marine metagenome | isolation source: saline water (ENVO:00002010), including
TCTTTTAATTTGTCTGCTAGATCACTTATCATTGCGTCTGTGTGCAACGGTGTGGGAGCAAATCTTAATCTCTCAGTTCCTTTTTCAACTGTGGGATGGTTAATTGGTTGGACATAAATGTCGTGGTCAAATAATAATGTGTCACTTATCTTCTTACACTTGATCGGATCTCTGACCATGACCGGGACCAAATGTGTTTCATTAGGATACACTTCAATATTATAATCTTGTAATAATGTTTTAAGTTCCATTGCTTTTTCCTGATGCTGTCGTCTTAATTCTTTACCGCCATCATCTTTAAGGTACTTAACACTAGCCAATGCTCCAGCACAAATAACTGGCGGAATGCTTGTCGTGAATATAAAACCAGGCGATATACTTCTTATTGCATCTACAACCTCTTTATCTCCTGCTATGTAACCACCATGCAATCCAACTGCTTTACTGAAACTGCCACTGACTATATCAACTCTATCTTGTAAGCCAATTTTTTCTAACCAACCAGCACCAGTTTCTCCATACAAGCCAACTGCGTGTACTTCATCTATGTATGTGATTGCTTTGTATTTGTCTGCTAAATCTAATATTTCTTTAATTGTTGCAACATCACCTTCCATGCTGTAAACAGATTCAAAAATAATACAAGGAGTGCCTTTGACTGCCTTAAGTTTGTCTTCAAGGTCTTCCATATTATTATGTTTGAATAGATGTTTTTTGGCTTTACTTTTTATTATTCCTTGAATCAAAGATGCGTGATTATTATCGTCACTTACAAATTCTATGTCGTTGATTATTTTTGTTAATGATATGAGAGTCCATTCATTTGCAACAAATGCCGAAGTGTGAATCAGTGCTGACTCCTTTTTATGCCATCTAGCAATCTCAGATTCTAATGCAACGTGATAATGTGTTGTGCCAGATATATTTCGTGTGCCTCCACTACCAGCACCAGTGGTATCTATTGCTGTCTTCATTGCATCTATTACGACTTTATGTTGACCCATGCCTAGATAATCATTGCTACACCAATTGATTACATTTTTAATTCCGTAAGGACTGTACCATATAGTTCTTGGATAGTTTCCTGCTTCACGCAGAACATCATTGAATACTCTATAATTGCCTGCTTCTTTCAAGGCATCAGTAATTTTCTTAAAAGGTTCTTTTAGGATCATACTTGTATTTATTATATGCGTAGTTTATTTAGATGTACTTGTCAATAATTTGTTTGCTACAAATTTGAACTGCCTTCTCGTAAATTAGGTTGGTAGGTGTGTTTAAAGCCAGTTCATCAGACGGATGTGCAGTCATCCAGCACTTGCTATTAATCTCTCCTTCTAGTTGTCCTGGAGACCAAAGACTTAAACCACTGAACACTCTCCATTGCTTTGGTTGATCCTTTTCATGAATCTTTTTCAACATCTGTGCATCACTGGTTAAACTTATTCCATATTCTAATGGCAAAGTATTTTTACAACTCCACTCATTTGTGTGAAGCATTAAGATATTGCCTTGGTTTACTGGTCCTCCTGAATACACTAAATCAGAAATATTAATAGTCTTGAAACCTTTTACTTGGAATATTTTCTGTAATTTTGTTCTAGTAGGTTTATTCAATATGATACCTGCCACGTGTTGCGGAGATTCTTCATATAGATAGACAACACTCCTATCGAAAGCACTATCGGCTCTCATTTTAGGAGTACTCACAAGAATTTTATTTGTCCATTTATTTTCAGTCATTACTTGTATAAAGGTAAAGGACCACCATAAGGTTTTCCTTTAATCTTTTTTCCTGCAACATAAACTCTTTTTTTGCCTACTTTATATGATTTTTTGCCTGATCTTTTTCTTAAGCCTTGTGATTTACATGAAGCCAATTGACTGGCACCAAGAGCAGAGTCTGGCTTTTTACTTCTGCAAAGAGCCTTACTTGCTGGACCTTCTTCTCTAGATATGAATTCAACTATCTTCATACAAATATTTACCTATATTGATCCGCCGGATCACCCATAATTGTAATCGGACAAAGTTTAAATGTAAGCACCTTCCTGGTACCTCTAGTAGTGTTGATTACAATGTCACCGGATTTTTCAAAGTGTTCTATTTTTGTGATAATTGCTTTTTCTTGTTTTTTGCCAACAAGTATTTCTTGACCAAGTTGTAAATTGATCTGAATGGAATTTAAGTTCATAACCGCCTCCATTAGATTAGTTCGGATTGCAGTTGTATTTATATGGTAAGTTCTGTGAAACCTTTTTCTCTATCTAGGTACTTGTATTCTACTTTACTAGGCTTTAATTCTTGTATGATATCTAAAACACTTTGTGGCTCGAATGGTCCGCAAGTGTAAACATCTAATTGAACAAGAGCAGGATTAACTTCGTCCCATATGTGCATGGCTATATGGCTAGTTTCAATAATAGCAAATGCTGTAACTCCTCTGTTTCCTTGCATTTTACAATATGAAGCAGTAGGTCCATACATAGACTTCATACCAATTGCTTTTATGATACGGTTTAAAAATTTAATTGCTTTGTTTCTGCGTGAGATAGGTTCAGAAACTTCTGCTCTAATAATAATGTGTTTGTGTTCTAATACTTTAGTCATCGCTCTATTTACAAAAAACCAGTAAAATCAACATTTTTACGCAGTTGACATTTTGGTGTTAAGATGTTAATATAAAGTATGATGAGAATATTGTCAACAATTATTTTGTTTATTGCTTTGACTGGATGTTCTGCCACAGTTGGCGAATGGAATCACGGCACGAAAGCCAAAGGTTATAGAGCCCATGATGTTTGTACAATTTGTGGTGAACAGATTAAATGGTTCCAACATGATCCTAATGGAGTTGAAAAGCAATTACAAGAATTGGATTACTATAATAACCCAGATGTCATTATTAACTACTAAAACACCAATGAATATGCGGGTTCTAGTAGGTTGACTAAAAATGCCAAAATGTGTTATAATAGCATAAACTAAGGAGATAAAATGCAGACTGAATATAAAAAAGAGCAAGTTGCCAATTTAGAAAGACAAAAGATTGCACTAAAAGACGAATTAGAGTTTACAACAAATATCAAAAGAACGATTGAGTTAGAAGAAAAGTTGTACGAGGTTGAAGATACAATTAAAAAATTAACTGAACCTTGGGGAGTCACTGATGTCCAATCAACTCACTAAAATGTTTGCACCTAGTAAAGATAGATTAATTAAAAATGCACGAACAATGATGCTGACAGCACAAGATCCTTGGTTTAAATCCTATTGGGAGAAAGTGTATAAGCATTTATTAAAAGTGTATGGGAGACTGAACTAATGTCAGATGATATTAAAAAGAAACTAGGAATTGCGGACACACATCAAGAAATGTATGATGAACTTTTCGCAGATATGGTTTCGAGAGCAGTAGATAATGAACCACAAATGGTAGCCAGTACCTATGTTGCATTAGGTTTAAGATTGTATAGATCAGCACTGCCAAAAGATGAATATCAAAGGCTGTTAAAAACTTTCTTTGAAATGGCAAAAGACATTCAACCATTCCAAGAAGGAGTAATCAAGGAGACATTACACTAATGCCAAAAAGAAAAATGTCAAATAAGCAGTTGATAAAAATCATTAAAGATGATTTTCAAGAGCCTTATAAACATGAATGGGAACAGATTGCAGAGTGTATTGTGACAGATCAGGTGCCTGCTTCAGACATTGCAAAATTTTTTCAGAATAAAGCATTTTACAAATTTTACAAAAAAAACTATATGAGGGGCAGATGAAGGCATACCAATTTACAATGACTAGAGATAATGTTACTATTGAAACTTTTGTTTATAGTGAACATGGAAAAGATATTGAAAATAGATTTCCTGAATGGAAAGTTTCAAACATTAAAGAGATACCTGATCCAGTTTCACAAAAGAAAGCAGATAAGAAAGAAAAAGTTGACAATGAAAACAAATGATGTTAGTATAACGAAAGGCAACGGGAAGGCAATATGATAAAAGGCATGATAATAGGTGCTATTGCGATGTACATATACTTGGTACAGCCAGAATGGGCAGATCAGATAATTGTTTCTGCTAAACTATTATGGCAGTCGATAATAGACGCTATCCAGAATAGAGCATAGACTTTTATATTCTTTCTGGAATTAATATAGAAGGAAAGAATGAGAAGTTATAAATTTTCTAAAGACGACGAAAGACCTACAGAAGATAAGAAGGCTGAAAACGAACGTTTGATGCAGGAGTTTCTCAAAAAAGGCGGCAAAATAGAGAAGATACCTTATGGCGTAACTAGCCAAGACTTAGGTGTTGGAAACAGAAATGCCTTTTGGGATCCACCAAAGACAAGCACACCCAAGGCTTGGAGGCGTAGGGAAACAATGAAAAAGAAAAAAAAGTAATTTTCAATAAATACTTTTATAATGAAATCTATCCTGTTAGGAGCCTTCATGCTCCTATTTTTTTATGTGCCTTCCAAGGCCACCCACCTATTACCGGATTTAGGAGAACCATTCAGATGGCAGGATGTACCAGTGGTTTGTGGACCTCAACAAGATGTGTTTGATAAAGTAACCAAACAACATGGTTTAACTTTGGTTGAAATAAGTTTTGGTAAACGTGGAGCCAAGCCAGATGGTGATGTGGTCTTTGCAGTCTTGCAATTTGTTGGTGACAATAATGAGAGAGCAGTTATTATGTCATTACCAAATGACCTTAATGCGTGTATCTTATATATAAGTTTTGATGCACAAACAACCGAAAAAAACTAATAAAGGTATCAACTACCCCGTTTCCTCCGCGTATATGTACACAGGGCCTGACGAAGCATATGAAGTATATGCTATGGACATAGAAGATGCCTATGAATGTTTATTGGAGAACGAACCAAAATTGACTGTGGATAGCATCTTAATGGTTAAGGAACATAAATGTCCTACCAAAAAAGAAATAGTTAATTAATTTACCAAAAGCACTTGACATTTTCAAATCAATGCTTATATTATAGTATTATTGAACTTGCTTTAAAAGGAGGACAACAGAATGAGTAAAATAATAGGAATAGACTTAGGTACTACCAATAGTTGTGTAGCACTTATGGAAGGCTCGAAAGCCACAGTAATAGAAAATACAGAAGGTGCTAGAACCACTCCAAGTGTGGTTGCTTATAGTGATTCAGAAATACTAGTAGGTGCACCCGCAAAACGTCAAGCAGTCAGCAACGCAAAGAATACAATTTTTGCGGCTAAAAGATTGATTGGTAGAACGTTTGAAGGAGACTCTGTACAGAAGGATATCAAAACATTACCTTACGAAATAGTAAAATCAGATAAAGGAGATGCTTGGATAAAAGCAAATGGCAAAGATTATTCACCATCTGAAATATCTGCAAATGTATTGCGTAAGATGAAAGAGACAGCAGAAAAATATTTGGGTCAGGAAGTTAAGAAGGCAGTAATCACTGTTCCGGCTTACTTTAATGACAGTCAACGTAAGGCTACAAAGGACGCAGGTAAAATTGCTGGTCTTGAAGTTGAAAGAATTATAAATGAACCAACAGCGGCGGCTCTAGCATATGGACTTGATAAGAAAAAATCAGGTTTAGTTGCTGTGTATGACTTAGGTGGTGGTACATTTGACGTTTCAATTTTAGAATTAGGTGATGGTGTATTTGAAGTTAAGTCCACAAATGGTGATACATCACTAGGTGGTGAAGACTTTGATGCAAAATTAACAGATTACATTGTACAAGAATTTAAGAAAGACAATGGAATTGATTTAGCAAATGATAATTTAGCAGTACAACGTGTTAGAGAGGCGGCTGAAAAAGCCAAGATAGAGTTGTCTAGCACAATGGAGACTGATATAAATTTACCATTTATCACAGCAGATAAGACAGGACCTAAACACATCAATATGAAGTTAACAAGAAGCAAATTAGAAATGCTGGTGGGTGACTTTATAGCAAAAACATTATCTCCTTGCAAACAGGCATTGAAAGATGCTGGAGTAAGTGCAAGTGATGTAAGTGAAGTTGTTTTGGTCGGTGGTATGACACGTATGCCAAAAGTGCAGGCAACAGTCAAAGAGTTCTTTGGCAAGGATCCACACAAAGGAGTTAACCCAGACGAAGTGGTTGCTCTTGGTGCCGCAATACAAGGCGGAGTTCTACAAGGTGATGTCAAAGATGTGTTGTTGTTAGACGTAACACCATTATCACTAGGTATTGAAACACTAGGTGGAGTGACAACCAAATTGATTGAGAAGAACACAACTATTCCTACAAAGAAAAGTCAGGTGTTCTCAACAGCAGAAGACAATCAGGCGGCTGTGACTATCAGAGTAACGCAGGGTGAAAGGGAAATGGCGGCTGACAACAAGATGTTAGGTACATTTAACCTAGAAGGAATAGCACCTGCTCCTAGAGGAGTACCACAAATAGAAGTAACTTTTGATATAGATGCAAATGGTATTGTGAGTGTTAGTGCAAAAGACAAAGGCACTGGCAAGGAACAGAAGATCACAATCCAGGCAGATGGCGGATTATCAGAAGAGGATATCAATAAGATGGTTAAAGAAGCAGAAGCCAATAAAGAAGCAGACAAGAAGAAAAGAGAATTGGTAGATGCTAAAAACCAAGCAGAAACTTTGACACATCAAATAGAAAAGCAGTTGAAAGAACACGGCGAAAAGATATCTGCAGAAGAAAAGAAGGCAATTGAAGATGCCAAAACTGATGTAACAGAAGCAGTTAAATCAGATGATGCAGAGAAAATTAAAACAGCGGTGGCTAAATTAACTGAAGCGTCTATGAAACTTGGTGAGGCAGTGTATAAACAGGCTCAGCAAGAACAAAAACCTGCTGAAGAGACAAGCGACAGCAAGGACGAAAACGTAGTAGATGCAGAGTTTGAAGAAGTTAAAAAAGACAAACCAGAAGATAAAAAAGAATAACTTGACTTTGTTGACCTTTTGTTGTAATATTAGATATGTTCGGCAAAAGGTCAACCTCAAAATTTAAAACAGAGATAGAAGCAGTAGTTCGTATCACTGTTGATCACGACACAACTTTCACAGAAGATCAAATACTTGACGAGTTCGATCAGAATGTCTCAGAGGATTTCAGTGGAGTTATGAGCAGTGATTCTAAAATACTTCAGCCAACATCTGTCACTGTAATGAGCGAAAAAGTAATTAAAAGCAATGGCATGATGCCATCAGTCAGTATTTCTGCTGACGCAACTGTTGACTCAATCAAAAATAATTTACAAGATTAAACTTTTAGTTGTCCACTAAATTCTAGATTTTGTAGTTCGTCTGGTTTACCTTTGGGATAGGAAGGTTCAATTTGGAATTCTTCACCTGTTTCATCATTCTTACAACCAGCCATCAACCAATCATATTTGAAATTCATATCATTAACAAATTCCCATAAAACATCATAGGTATCTCTCACAGGATCTTTTTTAAGCAGTTCTGCTTTGCATTCTTCCATAGTATTAAAAGTTTGTCCCATCTGAAAAGTTTGTTGGGTTTCAATAGGTGATTGGCCTATCAGGTAAGCCAGTATTAATATTTTGTACATATATTATTACTTATGCTCTTTGGAAATCTCATCGTCCATTTCCATCATTTCTTCTGTAATTTCGTCCTGTAAATCTTCTTTTGATTCTTGTTTTTTTAAATTTTTACACTCACTTGGTGCAAAAATACATCCGAGCATTTTAGATATAGTGCCATTATATACACTTATATTTGCCTGTTCTGTGTTTTTGGTATTGGCTTTTGATGTATTCACACAACCAGATAGTCCTAAAAACACTAGTAATAGTAATAATATTAATATAATTTTTCTTTCCATATCTTTTGACATCAACTGATATTTATTTCGGTTGACTTTTGGTTACAAATACCATATAATGTTTAAATACATTATATGAAAATGTATGCCTTATTAATTTTAATGACTATTATAGTAGGTTGTGCGCCGAAAGTCAACTATTCATTTGTGTTGGAGGTGCCAATTACTTACGAAGAAGAAAAAAGAGTTGCGGATAGTTATCCCGTTGAGCCAGTAGAAATAAAAGAATTATATGCAGAAAATTAAAATTAGAAAACCAAAAAACAAAAAAGAAAAAATTGAATGGAGTTGTGGTTCAGCCATTCTATTTGCTTTTGTTTTATTTTTAATCACAGCAGTGGTACTGATATGGTAAAATTTTTTAACGATGCCATGTACTACATCATTATCGCTTTGATTTTAATGGGTTTTATGTTCTTCCTATTAGGAATGTTAAGTGTAACCTTAGTTCTAGAAATCTTAAATTGGTTTTATGTACGCCTGGGATTTCGAAGTTTAGTACATTATTGTTTAAACAAAAGATAGAGCCGAACTAGGCCAGGCATTTAAAACTTCCTCATAGAGGGCCGGCAACGCACCGACAGGAAGGTGTATGGGAGCAGACCCAGTTGCTTAAGAGTCCGGAGTTGGTGGCGATAGCGCCAACTCCTCTTAGGTTCAACAGCCGGCGGATGATATATAAGTGTATGAAAGACACTTTTTCAGCAAATTTTCCTAGTCAAGGTTTCATTCAAGGCACACTTGAACCAGAAGACCTAGTGCCTATACAAAAAGAAATAGACAGCATTCAAAAAGATTTCGACTCTGCCAAAATAAATGATCTAGGCAATGCAAGTAATTTAGAAAACGAATTCTATTTGAAAGATTGTTTGGAACACATTGAACACTTGTTAAATCCATTATGTCAAAAATATTGTGAAATGTTTGCTTTCGGAGATAGGTCTAAAAAAGAATTTAAATTAACAAGTGCCTGGGTAAACTATCAGAGAAAACATGAATATTTTGGCAATCATACCCACAATGGTTTATTCAGTTTTGCCCTTTGGATCAAAGTACCTTACACAATAGAACAGGAAAAACAGCACGTAGACTATGCAAATAGAAACATTCAAAGACTGCCAGCATTTCATTTTCATTACACCGATGCAATGGGCACCATTAGAGATCAAATTATTCCGGTTGACAAAACCTATGAAAACAAGTTAATATTATTTCCTGGCAACATGAATCATTCTGTTACACCTTTTTACACATCAGATGAATACAGAATCACAGTGTCAGGTAATATTGAATATAAGCCGCTTTAGCTCAGTTGGTAGAGCAACTGATTTGTAATCAGTAGGTCCGCGGTTCGAATCCGTGAAGCGGCACCATACAGCATGAAAAACAATATTATCTATTTAAAGACACACCCTCTTTACATTAAAAATAAGATAAAAGGAAAAAGTTTAAATCTATTCGGAGCACCTATACCTGAAGAAACCATTATTGCACATTTTGAATATTTTGAGAAATATTTAAATTGCCAAGATCACAATTAAAAGATAAGTTAAGAAATGTAGTTGCTGATCAATAGTTGTTGCCACCCAATACATTCTTCCTGATTGAGTCCAATTGTATTTTTTTACAAGACTACTTTTTATATGATCCACATTGAAATGAATAACATAATCCATCAATGATAACATGAATGCTAATAGAGGCGCTGTAAAGAATAACGTCACAACCAAGGTGCCTAAACCGTGATGTAGTGCGTGTAGATGTGCTCTTGGAGAAAAGTAGATGTGTTTATTGGAAGGTCGACAATATATTGCCTGTAGGGCCAAATCACAAACACCGTGCTTGATTGCTAACCAGAAGAGTAGTAATAATTGTTCTGTCATTTCTTATTATTTTAAAATGCCTTTACGGATTAATTTTTGTTTATTCTTCATGTGTTCTGCTTCTACTAAACTTTTGTTCTGTCCATAATATTGAACAGCATAGCCGTCAGTACACATTTTTAAATTAAGGTTAATACCATCAGCAAATACTTCTCCTAATATTCTGCCAAACTTTCCTGTTTCAGAACCTTTGTGCGTTTTTATTGTAAGTTTTTTTGCTTTCTTGATTGCATCTTTTAGATATGCTTTAGAAATTAAACCTCTAATTTTTTCTTCTTTGTTTCTTGTTCTTGATTCTGGAGTGTCTATTCCGAACAGTCGGACTCTACTTTTGTATTTGATATCGAATCCCATATCCAGTAATACATCGATAGTATCACCGTCTACCACTTTGGTTACTTTGTTGATTCTATAACTGAAATCTGTTGGATCGCCTAATGCAGGTCCTCTTCTTGGCATTACACTATTCCATTCCAGGGTTCGCTATATGGGTCTTTTTTTCTTTTCTTTGCCTTTTTCTTTTTCTTTTTAGGCTTAGACTTTTTGACTTCCCATTCAGGTTTTAACAACAAAGCCTGATTTCTTTTTACTAATTTTTTTAACCAATTAAACATATACTTTATTTATCTTGGAGCGGACGGACGGTTACGCTCCGTCGTCTACACGTTGGCAACGTGTCGTTCTACTATTGAACCACGCCCGCGGTTGTGAACAAATCAGGATTATATATGTCAGCATCAAAAAACATCTGTATAGTCAGTCTTTTATCTGCCTCCATTGCTGTTGTGGTAACATTATGCTCCACATCATTTTTTAAAAATATAATCCTATTTGGTCTAATTTCTAAATACTCTCCCACAGTGTCGTTAATGTGTTTCCAAATTAATTGACCTCCCCAATTATAGTCCCAATCTTCATTAATGTAGAATGTTGCCGCGGCATCTTGATCCAAATGATACTTGGTTGATGTAAGAGGCCAAAGCACATGGAGATGAAAAGTCGAACCTTCTTTAGGCTTTCTTGTCCAATACTTTTTGTCAATCATATATTGTATAATTTTATCTTTCCATTCTGCAGATAATGGTTTGTAAAACATATCATCATTCTTTTCCAATTTGAAATTTGCTTCGGTCCCAACTGCTAGTTCTTGACCTGCTCCTAGATTTAAAATGTCTAACTCTTGGTAATCATTGTGAGCATGGCGCCAACCACCATTATCTAATTCTTGTTTGATATAAGTTTTAAACTCTTGCCACATTTCAGCAGGCATAAAATTGTCTATAACTTTGGCATTGTATTTCATATACTATAATTTATTCTTGCATCTTGGAGGTAATGCCCAGAATCGAACTGGGATAAAAGGATTTGCAATCCTCCGCGTAAC
>CEUV01148961.1_pt1 | contig 11103 bp, 11 predicted proteins | sample 356401 | NCBI WGS metagenome assembly CEUV01 (sample SAMEA2622710, study PRJEB7988) | marine metagenome | isolation source: saline water (ENVO:00002010), including
GAATCCTCAATCTATAGACCATAATATGGACAGGGTTTTCTTCGCTCAACACCACGCTTCGCAAGCATGGCAATACCACGCAGCGTGTTCGGGATACAACTCTGCCATGCTACCGCAACTCGTGCATTCTTTGAGCGTGTTTTCGCCGCAAATGTCCATGACCATCTGGATGTGGTAGGCCTCGTCGATGTTCAATTGTTCACGCATGGCCCACAGAAGTTGGTCCTCACTGGGAGAAATGATGCCGTCCTCAAGGACCATCTCAACGACGTTTCGGTAATCTTGGATGGTGGAAAAGTCTCGGTGATCCAAGACAACACCGCCCTTTTCTGCCACGATGTCGGTACCACCGGGATCATCAACGAAGATAACGAAGGAAGCAGCGTTCAACGAATCATCACGGAGTTCAAACGAAATGCGTGCCCCCTCAAGGTTCGCGTAGACCAGGCGAGAGGAGCGGTTGATCACGTTCGTGATGGAACGGGCCGTGGTCTCGGCGTTTGGGCCACGCTTCCATCCCGTTGGACTGCGCTCGTTGTAGGCGTAGAACTCCGTCCCCTTGCCCGGGTATTCGAGTCGAATCTCTTCACCGCCGTCAAAACCGTTGGACACGATGGTGATGGCGGCGACTTCCGTTGACAGAATGTTATCGTCGTCGTCAAAGCTGATCATCAATGGTTTACGTTCTTCAGCCGCAGCGTTGTAGTGGCCCTGCATCCCGCTCATCCACTTGTCCTCGAGTCGCTTCAGCGATTGCTCTTGCTCACCGGACAAATTCTTGTTGATGCCGAGCACGTTGGCAAGCTCACCAGAGGCCATATCCTGCTTGAATTGTTCAATCATCTCGGCGTCGCGGCGGTGCGTTGGAGGGGCAGGGCGCTTCTTCGTCTCCTTGTAATTTGGATCAGCCCATTCATGACCGCATGAGCCGCATTGGAGATAACCGGGCATGCTGGAGTCCTGAGCATTTCCCCCACACCGAGGACAATCACCGCCTTCGGTGTAGGCGAGGTTGTCACGTGCTTCCTCTCGGCCCTTTCTCAATCCACCAAAACCTGCCATGATTGGCTGGTGGGCTTTGCTTTCTATGAATGCTTTGTTAGTCTGCGATGGACCGGGCTTTGAGGCCGTAGCGAATGAACCCCTCTTGGCCATACAGTCGGCGGAACACCAATTCCATTCGAGCGTCCATGGTCAGTTCAGATGATTCATCGTCCACCGTCAAGAACACACCTTTTGGGCCGTCATCCAATTGCAAAAACACCGTGCTGACACCGCCCAAAATTGGGGCCCGAAGCGAGAATTCCGATGGAGCGCCCGCTGCGGAAAGCGTTGTCCACGACTGAACCGTGCCGGTGCGCTGGAGACGGTGTTCTGAGGAAACGTTTCCATCCACCAGATGAGAAAAACGAGGGGGCCATACAACGCCCTCCTCCATCGACTGGCCGAGGAGCGAAAGTCGCGACATCGCTGCCTCTTCGTATTGTGCTCGAGAAACATAGGCACCTTGACTCACGTGCGTCGCCGTGAGTTCAGCCTCCCACGCCGCCTCAAGGGCTTCGTTGAATTCAGCATCAACCTCAACTTCAACGTCAAGCGCTGTGAGTTCCACCTCAGCACCGTTCTTGGCAATAACCACGGTGGCTTCATCGCTCATGAGTACGTCCCAAGCCGCTTCGCCATTCGCTTCTTCAGCATGCACCTCGATGCCGGTGGCGATGGAAAGGCTCTGCCCGTCAATGCCCTCGGGAACCGATACAGATGGAATCGATTCGTGTTGAAGCCGATGAAGAAGCCCAGCAACGGCAAGGGTGGTCGCATCGCTGTCGGCGCCGAAGACCCTTGCCCCGTTGAGGACAAAAGGCGACTGAACCACGAGAAAATCGTCGTGGACGTCCACGAGGTAGCCCATCCATACTTGGGCGGTCATGCACGGTCCCTCCCAAAGACATGGACGGCGCACGTTGCACCCGAACCGCCGACGTTGTGCGTCAAAGCAGTTTCAGCATCCCGAACCTGTCGGTTGGACGACACTTGTCCCCGCAATTGCTTGAACACTTCAACCACCTGGCCCGTGCCGGTTGCTCCGAGCGGATGGCCCTTCGACTTCAGGCCTCCACTGGCGTTCACCGTGGTCGTGCCTTCGTTCAAACGGCCCTCACCGTTGCGAGCAAACACACCGCCCTCACCTCTTCCAGTTAATCCGAGGTCCTCTGTGGCCAGGACCTCAGCAATGGTGAAGCAATCGTGGACTTCAGCCAAGTCGATGTTGCGAGCGTTAACACCCGCCATGGCATAGGCTTTGGTGGAGGCTTCCTTGGTGGCTTTGAGTTGCGTGATGGTGGGGCGGTCATGAAGTGCAAGATGGTCAGAGGCAGCGCCCGAACCTCGAACCCAAACCGGCGTATCGGTGAGTTTTCTGGCCACGTGATCGGCAGCGAGGACCACGCATGACGCCCCGTCGGAGGTTGGGCAGCAGTCGTAGAGCGTTAGCGGATCAGCGACCATGAAGCCGCCAGCCGCCTTCTCAAAACTCACCTCTTTCTGGATGTGCGCATCAGCGTTCATGGAGCCGTGGAGGTGATTTTTGACGCTCACGTGAACCAAGTCATCGTGGGTGGCGTCAAATTCGTGAAAGTACCGCCGAGCCATCAAGGCATACGTTCCAGGGAAGGTGAGGCCTGCGAGGCGTTCCCATTCCGTGTCGCCTGAAACCCCGAGCCAGTACCGTTTTCGCTCAGGTGTCAGGTCGTTCATTTTCTCAATGCCACCAGCGACCACAACATCGGCTTGACCGCTCTTGATGGCCATCCACGCATCTCTAAAGGCAAAACCGGAGGAAGCACACGCATTCTCAACCCGGCGAACGGAGATGCCATCCATGGCAGAGTGTTCGGTCAGGAGTGCCGCTGTATTCCCAAGTTGCGAACCACCAAACGCAATGCTACCGATGAAGGCTTCATCGATGACGGACGGTTCAAAATCGCCATCGACGCTTGCAAAGGCCTTGGCTGCGGCTTCAGCCCACATGCCTTTGAGCCCCGATGCATGATTTCCATACTTGGTTTGCCCGGCCCCGACGACGGCGACATCCACCATGGACCGTGGAGAAGGACGAGGCATTTCATACCCGCGCTTGGTTGGAAATCAAAGGACCTTCTTTCCAAGCCTCAACCTCCCGTAGGGTTCTTGAACAGGTCGCACCCGCATGGACTTCATGCTACGCCAATGCAGAGCCCACGGACACTTTTCAGGCACCAACTGCCCTGTTTGCAACGATGAAGGGAAATTCATCATGAGCGACCGGGAAGCCAATTCCCTCGGCCGCATCCTTGCGTTGGTCCTGCGCCACGCTCCCGAGAAATTCAACGTCGACATGGACATCAACGGATGGGTCAACACCCGCGAGCTCTCTGAGGCCATTGGCAACCAGCGACGCCATTACCACTGGCTGCGAGGATGGCACTTCGAAGCCATTGCCAACGCTGACGAGAAGGGCCGCTACCAGGTCGAGAACGGCATGATTCGAGCCACCTACGGCCACTCAATTGAACTGGACCTCGACCTTCCAACCGATGACATCCCCGAAGCCTTGTACTACCCGTGCGAATCGAGCGATGTTGAGACTTTGCTTGAGTACGGAATCACGGCAGGCGACCGCAAGAACGTCCACCTGTCCCGTTCCATCCAAAACGCCATGGAAGCCGGCCACGTGCGCATTGACCGCCCTACCATCCTCGAAATCGATACGACCCGCGCCATCGCAGACGGCCACACCATTTACCGAGCGGGGACCACGGTCTTCCTCACGGACGAAGTTCCAGGCGAGTACCTCTACAAGATCGAGGAAGACGACCCAATCATTCTCGAAATCATCGAGCAATGGGAACTCGAAGAAGAAGAGTGAGACGTCATTGCTCGGCGCCGCACGCCGGGCAAAAGGGCAAATCGGGCTCAAGCACAGCGTTGCATGTCTTGCAGTGGTCGTGTCCGGAAAGCAAGGCTTCGACCTTTTTGGGCGCAGGCGGTTGCGACATGGGCGATTCCGCTTCGACGAGTCGAATAGGGTCAATCCCGTGGCGTTGGAGTTCCTCAACCCTGTTCTTGTAGATAATGGCCTCTTGAATGGCCGATTCCAATTGCCAGAGCCGTTGTTCCCGCTCCTTGCGGTCCGCAATGGTGCGAGCTTCCTCAACACAAACTTGCAGGTGACGCATGAACGCCTCAACCGTGGGTTCCTCGCCCATGACGCTTTCACATGACCCGTGCCTCATGAAACCTTGCCATTCACTTCAAACGGTAGAATCATGATTCCTCACCCCCTGGTTGTGTCATGCGTGAGCGTGTCGTCATCAAGTGGGGAGGCGGGCTCATCACCAACAAGGACCGAATGAAATCCGTTCGCTCCGAAATCATTGACCATCTTGCCAACCAACTCGAAAGTTGTGTGTCCGCAGGGCTCGATGTGGTGCTCGTTCACGGCGCAGGCTCATTCGGCCATTTGAAAGCCAAAGCCTACCGATTGGCCGAGGGCCGGTGCTCGCTCGACGAGGTCCCAGGTGAGATGACGCAGGATGAAGCCGTCGCAGCCGTGCGAGAAGACATGATGGAACTGAATCAGCATGTCTTGGATGCACTGACCAAGTACGATGTGTCTGCTGTTTCACTCTCACCCCATCGTTGGGCACGCAATACCGGCCCTGAATTCGAGGGGGACCTATCGATGTTTGCCGCCGCACCACAGGGCATTGTCATGGTGACCCACGGGGACGTGGTGGATTGCGCCGGAGGGGCTGAGTTTGGTATTCTCTCGGGCGACGATTTGGTCTACCGACTGGCAACTGAACTCCCCGGTGTGAAACGACTGGTGTTCGCCATGGGTGGCGTTGAGGGCGTTCTCTCGTCCCCGCCGACCGGTGAAAACGACGAGGAGCGATTGATGCCCACCCTCTCACAAGAGGATGTCTTCCAGGGCGAACACGCTGCCCACATGGACGTGACGGGCGGCATTGGCCTCAAGGTGGCTCGTGGCTTTGCAGCAGCATCGCATGGGATTGAGGTCCATCTTGTCAGCGGCGAGATTGACCATCGAGTCCGCGATGCATGCCTTGGCGAACCGGTGCGTGGAACGGTTTTGACGCCTTGATGGTGCAGAGAACTCTTCATGTAGCCTCCGCGACTCCAACAAAGCGGTGAACACATGGCAGGGTATGGAATCGACGATGTCCCGCATGTTGAATTGAACCCTGACGAAATCGCCGCACTCAATGCTGCTGACCAGGCACAAGCCTCGTTGATGGCAGAGGCCGTGATTCAAGTTGCGGAAGACGATACCGTCATCGGGCCGATGTCAAAACTTGAGGCCCACCAAGGATCTGGTCATTTTCACCGAGCGTTCAGCGTCTTGTTGTTCAACACCAACGGAGAAATGCTCCTCCAACAACGATCATCCGACAAGGTCACTTTCCCCAGCGTTTGGGCGAACGCATGTTGCTCCCATCCGCTTCACAGCCCCGAAGAAATGGAAGAAAACGACGCCATGGGCGTGAAGCGGGCCGCCATCCGCAAACTCGAACAAGAACTCGGCATTGACCCCTCCACCATCTCAACCAACGACATGACGTTCATGTCCAAAATGCGCTACGCTGCTCGGATGAACAGCGAATGGATTGAGCGAGAAGTGGACCACATCATCGTGATGTGCGCTGATGTTGATATTGCACCCAACCCGAACGAGGTGGCCAACACCATGTGGGTATCTCAGGAAGAACTCGAAGCCATGCTCCTTGAAGAACGGCCACCTGAGGAAGCCATCGCACCTTGGTTCCGATGCATTGCCGCACGCGTGATGCAGCCCACGTGGTGGGCATCGTACAACGACCAGAAGGCCCTGGTTGAACTGGCCGACGACCTCATTCACGACATGGGTGACATCACCTACATGCTGCCAGGCGCTGAAGGTGCTGACCTCCTCACCGCCATCATGGAAGTGAAACCACTTATCGAGCAACGCATTGAAACCAGCCTTCGTGCATCCCGCCATGAACGCTTGGGTGACGCCATGATGCACCTCATTGAAGGCGGAGGAAAGCGGATGCGAGCCACCCTTCCTTGGCTGGTTGGCAAGGCGGTCGGCGACACGCACTCTGGACTGTTCGACATCGGTGCTGCGATTGAAACCGTCCACAATTTTACGCTGGTCCACGATGACATCATGGACGACGATGAGATTCGTAGGGGCCGAAACGCTGTTCACATTGAATACGGTCTACCAACCGCCATCAATGCGGGCGACGCCATGCTGGCCATTGCGTTTGAGCGACTGGTTCAGGCTGAAAACCTGGAGCCAGAAGATGTAGCACCTTTGGTCAATCGTATCGCTTGGATGGTTCGAAGGGTCAGCGAAGGACAGCAATTGGACATTGAATTTGAGGACCGCCTCGAAGTTTCAGAGGAAGACTATCTCGAGATGATTGAAGGGAAAACGGCCGTGATGTTCTGGATTTGCGCTGAAATCGGTGCGCGAATTTCGGGAGCGGACGAAGAAGTCATCCAACTCATGGCCGATTGGGGCAAGGCGCTCGGACTCTGTTTCCAACTCATGGACGACGTCATAGACGTGCTCTCCGATTCCGAGACGTTGGGGAAGCCCGCCGGGTCAGACATCGCTCAAGGAAAGCGGACGTTGATGATCATCCACGCGCTTCGACAGCCCGACGGACCGGTTAAGCAGCGTTTGTTGGCCGTGTTGGGGGAAGGTGAGTCGGTGGAACCCGACGCACTGGCTGACGGTTTGGCAGCTCTTGCCGAATTGGGATCGGTCGATTATGCACGCAACATGGCCGAGGACTTTCACCGTCAGGCCCATGCTTGCCTGGACCGACTTGAGGACAACCCAGCCTTGCGGGCGCTCAGAGAACTCACGGATTTCCAACTGGCCCGCCTTCATTGATGATCTTCACATCATCGCCCACGGTGATGCTTCCTTCATGCATGACGCGAGCATACCAACGGGTCTGGCCTTCGGTTTTCCGATGGCTCAACCAATTGAAGTCCCCCTTGGTAAACGAGGCTTTGATCGTCTTGCATGGGGGGGCATCGCTGGTGATGCACAGTTTCACCTCACCGAGTTCGAGCACCGTACCCACCATCAAATCGCCAGGATGGGTGCCGCCGAGCAACACATTCTCGCCGGTGCTCCCGGCTGAGATCGGGTGGCCTTCGGCTTGAAGGAATTCCAACACGTGTTGTTCAAGGATGGAGACGGCCTTGAGCGGCCCACCATGGTGCTTGCGATCGTTCTGTTTGTCCCCAATGCAACCCTCTCGGTGAACCTCCAGTGTATGAACTGGGTGCTTCGGAACACCCCCCTCGGGGTTCACGTGGAGCCCAAGAACGACTCCCGTCATGGGTCAACCTCAATCGGCGTAGTACGATTCGGGGTTAGGCTCGGGCTTCAGACCCTTGCGCTGACGGATTTCCCCGACGACCTTGTCAAAGAGTTGCGGTGGGAGAATCTCGAAACCAAGGTTTTCCGTGTTCCAAACAGCTCGTCCCTGCGATGCTGCACGGATGTCGTTTGAGAACCCGAAGGTTTCAGCGATGGGGATGACGCCAACAACGGTGGTGACAGCGCCTTCCGAAGGCATGTCTTCGATGATACCGCGGCGGGTGGTGACTTCACGTGTCACTTGTCCCAACCAGTCGTTGGGCACCGAGATGAAGGCCTTCTGCATGGGTTCGAGAAGCACCGTCTTGGCTCGCATCATGGCACCCTTGATGCCGTTTCGCACGGCAGGGATGGTCTGAGCAGGTCCACGGTGAATGGCGTCTTCGTGGAGTTTAGCGTCGACGAGTCGCACGTACATTCCCTGAACGGGTTCGTCAGCGATGGGTCCCTTGACACACACTTCGTTGAAGGCTTCAATGATGAGTTCACGGGTTTCGTGAAGGTTCTGAATACCCTTGGTGTCGTTCACGAGCACGTTGGTGCCGTTGATGGCGTAGATTTTGCGCATCGTGTCCTTGTCCATGCCGTACTCGCCGAACTTGTTGCCGACTTCCTTAGCATCGCTGCTTCGGACCGAGCCATCACCGAGTTCACCTGCTCGCAGAGCTGCGACGACTTCAGCGGGGAGCGCTTCGATCTCAAACATGAATCGGTTGTGGCGGTTGGGGGACTTGCCCTCAAACGAGTTACCTCGGTTCGAGCCCTGAATACCTTCTCGGTAGACAACAATGGGTGGGCTCACCTTGACCTTGATGTTCTGTTCCTCTTCGATGCGGTAGACGGTAATTTCCAAGTGGAGTTCACCCATACCAGCGAGCAGTGCTTCACCGGTCTCTTGGTTGGTGGTAACCTGTAGCGAAGCGTCGGCCTTGGCCAACGAGCGAAGAGCATCAATGAACTTGGGCAAGTCCTTCATGCTCTTGGGTTCGACAGCGACGGTAACGACCGGGTCGGAATAGTGGCGAATGGCTTCAAAGGGCGTGAAGTCCTTGTCGCGAGACAAGGTCACACCAGCTGCAGCAGAGCGGATACCAGTGACGGCAGCGATGTTGCCTGCAACGACCTTGGGCACGGTGATACGGTCGCCACCGACCATCATGGCCACTTGCTGAACACGCTCAGGCTTGGCAGCGCCAATGGCGTAGACCGATTCACCTTGGTTGATGGCACCGGAATACACACGACCCACAGCGACTTCACCGGCGTGCGGGTCCATCCAAATCTTGGTGACCATCATGGCGAGCTCGGCTTCGGGGTCGCAGTTGATCATGGCTTGACCGATGTCCGACTCAAGGTCGCCCGTCCAAATGTTCGGAATACGATACTTCTGGGCGTCAATGGGGCCGGGAAGCTTGGTGACCGCCATGTCCAGCAGCACTTCGTGAACGGGTGCTTTCTGAGCGAGCGTTTTCTGGTCTTCGTTGTTACAGTACTCGAAAATCTCCTTGAAGGAAATACCAGACTTGGCCATGTAAGGGACGGTGATGCCCCAGTTGTGGTAGGCCGAACCGAATGCGACTGTGCCGTCTTGGACGGACACCTGCCAGGCCTTGCCCATGCCTTCGGGGGCGAACTGCTTGATCAGCTTGTTGACCTTCTTGATGGTCTCCGTAAAGCGAGCCATCATGTCTTCAGGCGTGACCTGCAATTCATTGATGAGGCGGTCGACCTTGTTGATGAAGAGAACCGGCTTGACCTTCTCCTTCAGCGCTTGGCGAACCACGGTTTCGGTTTGGGGCATCGGGCCCTCAACCGCACAGGCGAGAATGAAACAACCGTCGACAGCACGCATGGCGCGGGTGACGTCGCCACCGAAGTCAACGTGGCCAGGGGTGTCGATGAGGTTGATGAGGTAGTCCGTGCCTTCCACGGCGTGGACCATGGAAGCCGAAGCAGCGTTGATGGTGATACCACGAGCCGATTCTTGCTCGTCAAAGTCCAACACACGGGCTGCACCAGCGAGTTCGTTGGACATCATGCCTGCACCGGCGATGAGGTTGTCCGAGAGCGTGGTCTTGCCGTGGTCAATGTGAGCAGCGATGCACAAGTTCCTGATTTGAGGAAGAACGTGCATGACTTCTGTGGCCTTCTTGATGTTGTCTTCTTTGCGTCCCATGGTAACCACCGTGTTCTCGTTGCTTCGCCCACTGAAAAGGGGTTCTTAAGTGCCTCGCAGGAGAGGGGTGAATCAGTACACGAGTTGCACGTCCGAAGCCGTTGACAGCGCAACAACGCCGGGCGGTCCGCTCCATGCGATCTTGTCGTCTGGAACGTAGAGTGCACCGTCCCCTTCCGAATGACCGAGGGTCGCTTTCACGGACCCAAAGGAACAGTGCAAATCAGCGCCGTCAAGCAACGCATCCATGAAGCCGTGAACCATCGTGGAATCGGCCCCCATTTGTGATTCCAGATCCCCCAGGAATTGAGGGTCGAGCAATCGAACCCCGGCGGCAGCGAAGAAAACGCTAACGTCATGGCCGTCGTTCACGGCCTGAGCAGCACATGCGAGCCCGACAATGGACTTCATTCGGTCGTGGGCAGGGTCGGAGACAAACTTGACGAACACCTTCGTTGGCATGTCGGTGCATGATAGCAGGCAAATCAAGAACATTGCCCACTCAAGCGGGCCAACGAATCTTCTGGCTCAACGGGCCGAGGCAGCAATGCGCTCGAGTTCTTCCTTCTTGCCAACGGCATAGGAAGTTACGTCGCCTTCGCTGGCTTTGGTCAGCTCGTTGATGATGCAGTTTTGAAGGGTTCGCTTGGACTTGTGCGTTCCTTGCTGTGCGCCTTTGGCCAAGTTAGCAAGGGCGACGTCGAGTCGACGGGATGGCGAGGAATCAACGGCCTTTGGTTGGGAGACGGCACCGAACTTGATTCGGGTGATCTCTTCCATGGGCGCAGCAGAGCAAATAGCGTCAACGAACACCTGGAGAGGGTTGTTGCCGGAGCGCTCTGCGATTTGGTCCAAAGCACCTTCGAACGCCTTCATGGCGCCCATTTTCTTGCCGGTGTAAGAACCGGTGCGCATGAGTTTGTTGATGTAGCGCTCAACGACGGAGAGCTTTGATTTTCCGAACCAAGCGTTGGCGTGGCGGCCACCGGTGTGGGGGACACCCACGGTGGTGAGGTTGATGTAAGGGGCAAGACCGGGGTCTCGGCAGGTCACTTCGCTTGCGTCCCACTTACCAAACACCTTGGTGCCGATACCGGCAATGGGCTTGACTTCAACAACATCTGATTCTGAATCGCTCATCATCAACACCTCAGCGGACAGGCTTCTCCTTTCGGCCACGGACCATCTCGTCAAGCGAGACGCCGTTCACTTGGATGACCTTGTAGCGGACACCAGGAATATCACCGTACGAACGACCCATGCGTCCGCCGATACCTTCGACCATGACTTCGTCGTGCTCGTCGATGAAGTTGATAGCACCGTCGCCAGGGGCGAAGGCGGTCAACTTGTTGCCGTTCTTAATGAGGGAGATCTTCACGGCCTTTCGGATGCCGGAGTTGGGTTGCTTCGCTTCGATGCCGACCTTTTCGACAACGATACCCTTGGCTTGGGTGGACCCAGCAAGCGGGTCGTGCTT
>CEUV01102149.1_pt1 | contig 11082 bp, 8 predicted proteins | sample 356401 | NCBI WGS metagenome assembly CEUV01 (sample SAMEA2622710, study PRJEB7988) | marine metagenome | isolation source: saline water (ENVO:00002010), including
TTTAAACATATTCGCTTCGTCTACCCACGTTACTTCACCAGTTTTATAGTATTTCTCAACCATGTGTACAAATACTTTCTCTAGACCCATTACTTTTGAGCGCTCATAAGTAGAAGTTAGATAAGAGACTACATATTTAAAAACTTCTTTATTAGCCCTAGATTTTCCTATTAAATAGTCACAAGATTTAATTAAAGAATCAGGATGTTTCACAGTAAGATTTTCTAAATATTTATTGATTTTAGAATGAAAAACAGGTGTTCTTAATAGTCTTTCATCAGAAAAGTCTAAGTAGTCTAGAAAATGTTTTTTATAGTACCTAAACTGGAAAGTACTATCCACAGTTCCATTGGGCAGTATTGGTGACTCTGGAACTTCTATTTCTTTATTTGCTAAAAGCACTTTTGAGAAAAAGGCATCTGTATTATTTTGAATAAAATTTTCTTGATACTTAGCAACCTCTTTTCCTAATAATCGAAATTCCTCTTGTAACTTTTGTTTTTCAGAATCACTGTTGGCTGTCTCAATTTTTGACTGATATTCAATTGATTTTTCTTGCATTAGTGATAATCCCTTCATATACCCGTAAAAAACTTCATTTTCTTTTGAATTTTTAAAATTCATTGAAGTTACTAAATTAGTTATGTCGGTTGTGAAAGAAAATCGTTGTTCAGAAACAATAATTTCAGCATATTTTCCTTCTGGAAAAACAATCAAATAAATACCTCCTTTTAAGGATTCACTTCCTTTAAATACAAAGGATCCATTAGCATCAATCTCAGCAGTATCTTTTGCGTATTGCTTGTCGCCAAAGTAATATGCTAACATACAGGTGGTATCTGCCACACCTTTAACTGTTCCTTTTATTTGATAACCAGATTGCGCTTGTCCAACAATGTTAGCAAACATTAGTATCGCGATAAATAATCCTTTTTTCATTATGATATATTAATTTGATTGACAAAAATATAAACTGATAACGAATTATACTAATAGCTATTTCATCACTTTGTTTTTTGTTTTGAGGTACCCGTCTAAAAATACTGTTAAAATAATAGCACTACTTCCTATATAAAAGGAAGATGTCATTTCTTCACTTTCTCCAAACAATATTAAGGCTAATACAATACTATATATAGGCTCTAAATTTACAGCCATAATAACTGAATATGGAGATAGTGATTTCATAACTTCTACACTAACTACGAAAGCAAAAGCGGTGCATACAATTCCAAGAGCTAACAAATATATAGTATCTTCCAGAGATATGTAAAAATCACTTAAGGGGGTTTTTGTGAAAAGTCCAATATAAAGGCTCATTGCTAAGCAGCCACCAAGCATTTCTACAAGGGTAATTTTTGATGCTTCTACTTTATTTATATATAATGCATTGAAAATAGTAAAAAGCGTAGCTAAGAACGCAGCTATTACTCCATACACATAACCCCAGAAATAGGTAACATCTGCTTGTAAGGCAAATGCTAAAGATGCTATTACAACAATTCCAAATAAAAGTTCATAAGCACTTATCTTTCGTTTAAAAACGAAAGGTTCAATAAGTGCTGAAAACAAGGAAGAAGTGGCTAAACAAACAACAGCTACGGACACATTTGACACTTTGATACTTTCAAAGAAAAACAACCAATGAGTAGCAACTATAGCACCAACACCAAGTAATTTCCAAATGAATCCTTTCTGAATTTTAAATAATTCTTTTTGAATTAGTAAATAAAGCCCAAGAGCAAAAAAAGCTATCATCATTCTATACCAAACCAATATAGTAGAGCTAGCTTCTATCAGTTTTCCAAGAACTCCTGTTAAACCCAGAATGATAACAATCAAATGCATCACTAATAAGCTATTTCGCTGTGTCCAACTATTCATATTTTTTTTACTTTTAACAAAGCAAATGAAATTCATTGTTTTCTAATAAACAAATTATAACTGATGATAAGTATTGTTTCTCCAGCAAAGTCGCTAAATTTTGATGATTCTTGTAGTGTAAAAATGTATTCCCAATGTTCTTTTTTAAAAGACAGTCAGTTATTGGTAAATGACCTCAAAAAGTATAGTCAAAAACAAATCTCTGATTTAATGAAAGTTAGTGATAAAATAGGATTGTTAAATGCTGACAGATACAAAAATTGGTCATTACCCTTCAACGAAGGGAATTCCAAACAAGCAGTTTTCGCTTTTCAAGGAGATGTGTATCAGGGATTAGAAATAGATTCTTTTTCGGAAGATGATTTAATCTATGCTCAAGATTATTTTAGGATTTTATCCGGACTATATGGGTTGCTCAAACCATTAGACCTTATTCAACCTTATCGTTTGGAGATGGGGACTTCTTTTAAGAATAAAAGAGGAAAGAATCTATACGATTTTTGGAATACTAGAATAACCGAGCTTCTTAATAAAGAATTAGAGTTAAGCAAAAGTCAATATTTATTAAATCTTGCTTCTAACGAGTATTATAAAGTAATTCAACCAAACGGTCTAAATGCTACCGTCATCACACCAATTTTTAAAGATTTCAAAAATGGACAGTATAAAATCATAAGTTTCTTTGCTAAAAGAGCTAGAGGAATGATGGCGTCATTTCATTTGAAAAATAAAATAAATAATCCTGAAGACTTAAAGAGCTTTAATATGGCAGGATACACCTTCAATGATGACATGTCTAACGATAATCAATTAGTTTTTACTAGAAGACAAGATTAATGCATGTTGTAATAGATCCGTTAAGCCAATTATGGTGGGAGGGACTGATTTCTAGTACAATTGGGATAATATTGATGATACTGTTGTTTAGAAAACCATTGCAAGCCCATCAAACTCTTTTCATGAAGACACTTTCGTTAATTCTTTTTTTTTCTTGGATATATGGTCATTACAATGCATTATTCATTACGAAGAACTGGAGTTTTCAATATAATTTACCACTTCACTTATGTAGGATATCTATTATTATTGGGATGATTACATTGTGGAAACCTAAACAATGGATGTACGAATGGCTTTTATTTTTATCTATTCCATCAGGAATCCATTCTATATTAACTCCAGAATTTACGCAAGGTTTATCAACTTATCTCATCTTTGACTACTATTTTGTACATGCAGCACTTATTTTCATACCACTTTTTTTAACTTTTAATAGAGGCATGCTTCCAAGGAGAGATGCTTGGAGAAGATCCTTTTTATATGTGCAAATACCTTTTGTAATCATTTTCTTACTTAATTTCTATTTGGATTCTAACTATATGTATTTGGCCGAAAAACCAATGGTTAATAATCCTTTTTTGATAGGCGATTGGCCTTGGTATATTATCGGTTTAGAACTTGTTTTAATACTTCACATCGCCATTATTCACCTTCCATTTGCACTTAAAAATGTTTTTTTACTAGAAAAAAGTAGTAAATCTTCATAAATTATTTTTTTTTTTCAAATTGTTAAAAACAATTTACTAGAGTAGCACTTGAAATATTTATTATCATATTTATAATGTATGAATTCCATGTTTAGACTTATTTCTTTTTAAATATTTAAATAACTGATAAACAAATTGTTATCATTGTTTTAAAAAGTACTTATCTAGCATATCAAAACTCATATTTATGCTACTAGATAGAGAAGCTTATTAAAGTGCAACATATGTTAATAACTTAGAGAGATGGATAAATTCAAACTCTTCTCTAGAAAAAAAGCGTTTTTAGTATTGATTATTTCTTTTTTTTTATAACTTCACCACTTAAATTGTAAAAACAAGTTTATTAACCATTTTAAAACCAATAACTATTATGGCATTTTCACACACTAACAGCAAAGGACAGACTTACTACCTTAACTCTAAGGATGTAACTTTAAAGTCTACTGGTCGTGTACAAACTATCTACTTTTTCTCAAAAGACAAGCGTGGTACAGCTTTAGACTCTTTACCAGCAGGTAAGAAAGTAGTAGAAAACACAAGAACTGGATTACCTTTCTTGAAGAAAGCTTAATCAGTTTAAAAGAAAAAAAAAGCCTCTTCTAATGAAGGGGCTTTTTTTATACCTAATCATTTTTTTGAAAGAAACATTAGTGCAGATAAAAAAGAGTACTTTCGCACGCTCAAATAAACAACTTGTTTAACATGAAAAGTTTCTCAGAATTAGGTCTTTCCGAATCATTGATGCGTGTTTTACCTGAAATGGGGTTCGAAAAACCATCTCCTATACAAGAAAAAGCTATTCCTCTATTAAACATAAAAAAACAAGATTTTATCGGATTAGCGCAAACAGGCACGGGAAAAACAGCAGCTTTTGGACTTCCACTGCTAGATTGGATTAACTCTGACCAGAAAGAAACACAAGCATTGGTGTTGGCGCCTACTAGAGAACTGGGACAACAAATAGCTAGTCAATTAGCATTGTTTGCAAAATACCTTCCAAATATTCAAACACAAGCTGTATACGGAGGAGCTTCCATTGTAGTACAGATGAAAGAGATCAAGAGAAGAACTCCACAAATTGTTATAGCTACACCAGGGAGACTCTTAGATTTAATGCGTAGAAAGACACTGAATTTAAGCGCAGTTAAATTTGTAGTTTTAGATGAAGCCGATGAAATGCTAAATATGGGATTCAAGGATGATTTAGATGACATTCTATCCTACACTGGAGACAATAAAAACACTTGGTTGTTCTCGGCAACTATGCCTAAAGAGATTAGATCTATCGTTAAAAATTACATGCACAACCCCGTAGAAGTTAAAGTTTCTATAGGAAATCAGGTAAATGAAAATATTGAACACCAATTTGCATTAGTCAACTCAACTAATAAGTTTGAGGGTTTGAAAAGGATTTTAGACTCTGAAGAGGATTTCAGAGGGCTTATTTTTTGCAGAACAAGGGCTGCTACTCAACAATTAGCAGACAACTTAAAGAAAAGTGGCTATCAGGCAGAAGCTTTGCATGGAGAGATGTCGCAAGCACAAAGAGACCGAGTAATGAAGAGCTTTAAGGAGCATAGCTTACAAGTATTAGTAGCTACAGATGTGGCTGCCAGAGGTATCGACGTCAATGATTTGACGCATGTTATTCATTATTCTTTACCAGATGATGATGCTTATTACACCCATAGAAGTGGTCGAACGGCAAGAGCTGGTAAAAAAGGTATTTCCTTATCGATTTTAACAAATAGAGACATGCGTAAATTCGATGCCTTAGTAAAACGCTTAAAGCTGAAAATGACAAAAATTAGCATCCCTTCAGCAAAGGATATCGCCTCTAAAAGACTATATACTTGGGCAGAAAATATTTTAAACATACCAACAGCTAAAGATATTGATGGGAAAATCTTAACAGATGTGCAGATGCTATTGGGTAGTTTGAGTTATGAAGAGCTCGTTGAAAAACTAGTTTCTATTGAACTAACTGCGTTAAACTACAGCAAAAGTAGCAAAGACTTAAATGCTAGTGGAAAATCTGAGAGAAAATCATCAGGAAAGAAAAGAGAAAGAGGAGATCGAGACCGTAAAGACAAGAGGAAAAAAGCAGATAAAAAAACTGACTATAATAGTGATAGATTCTTCATAAATGTAGGGAAGATGGACGATGTGTCTAAGCGTGATTTAGTCGAATTCATTGCTGATACAGCACGAATTAAAAAGAGTGATGTTGGCAAGATCGAAATTCAAAAAAACTGTTCTTTTTTCGAGGTAAATAAAAAATACTCGAAAAAAATAGCTAACTGCTTTAAAGGTATTTATGTAGATGGAAGAGAGCTTAGAGTTAACAGAGACTCCTAATTCCCTTTAAACATAATTATATGCAATCAAATAGCTTTACCAGCAATGAAAAGAATAGCAGTAATAGGAGGGGGAGCAGCTGGATTTATGGCTGCTATTACAGCAAAAGAGCATGAGCCGAAAGCTAATGTTGTAATTCTAGAAAAAGGCGATAAAACCTTATCTAAGGTGAAAATTTCAGGTGGGGGGAGATGTAATGTAACTAATGCCTGCTTTAACATATCTGACCTTTGTAAAAACTATCCAAGAGGAGGTGGGCAACTTAAAAAATCATTTGGTCATTTTTATACAAAAGATACAATTGAATGGTTTAATAAAAGAGGCGTAGAGCTACACACAGAAAAGGATAACAGAATGTTTCCCATATCTAATCAATCTCAAACAATTATAGATTGTTTACAATCAGAAATTAAAAAATTAGGAATAAGGTTGTCACTTAAAAGTCCGGTTAGTAAAATTACAATCGAAAATAATGATTTTACACTAGCAGTAAATAAAGAATCGCTCTCATTTGACAAACTTATTATCGCTTGTGGTGGAAGTCCTAAAATAAGTGGTTTAAAATGGTTACAAGAGTTAGGTTATGTTGTTGCAGACCCTGTTCCTTCTTTATTCACTTTCAACATGCCAACAGAATCTATTAAAGAATTAATGGGTGTTGTAGCGCCAAATGTATCCATTAAAACACAAGGAAGTAAACAAAAACAAAATGGCCCTTTACTAATAACACATTGGGGTATGAGTGGACCTGCTATTCTCAAAATATCCGCTTTTGAGGCGAGAACTCTAGCTCATCTAAATTATCAGTTTAAAGTTCAAGTAAATTGGTCCGATTTAAGCGAGAAGGATTGTTTAGAAAAAATAGGGGAGCAAGGCAATAAAAAAATATCTAAAAATCCGTTTGAATTACCTAATAGACTATGGTTGTTTTTATTAAAAAAAATAGATATTAATTCAGAAAGTACTTGGAACCAATTGGGTAAAAAGAATAAAAACCGATTAATAAATGTGTTGATGAACGATGTGTATGAAGTAAGTGGAAAAACTACTTTCAAAGAGGAGTTTGTGACTTGTGGTGGTGTATCTTTGTCAAACATCAACATGCAAACAATGGAAAGTAAACTACATGCAGGTATCTATTTTGCAGGCGAAATATTAGATATTGACGGTGTGACAGGTGGCTTTAATTTTCAGGCAGCTTGGACCACCGGTTTTTTAGCAGGTAAAAACAGTGCTTCATGAATTATTTATCGGTAGAAAATTTAGCCAAAAACTACGGAGAACGCATTCTTTTTGAAAGGCTTACTTTTGGATTATCTCAAGGAGAAAAAATGGCTTTAATTGCCAATAATGGAACAGGAAAATCTAGCTTGTTGAAAATTATTGCAGGCACTGATATTGCGGATGATGGAAGTGTTACCATTCGTAGTGGAATCAAAATTGGCTACCTAGCTCAGGAGCCTGATTTTAACCAATCCTTAAGTATAGAAGAACTTATCAATACAGCTCATACAGATGTTATGAAATTGATTCATAATTATGAGGATGCATTAGCAGAACAATCAGATAACTTTAATGAGCAAACCCAAAAAAGGTTAGAGGAGCTTTCTGCTCAAATGGATGAAGCTAATGCGTGGGATTACGAGCGACAGATGAAGCAAATCCTTTCAAAGTTCAATATTCAAGATTTAAGTCAAAAAGTAGGAGATTTGTCTGGTGGACAGCAAAAGCGACTTTCTTTCGCGATGTTATTGTTAGATAACCCAGAATTACTTTTGTTAGATGAGCCAACCAATCACTTAGATATGGATATGATTGAGTGGCTAGAAAAGTATTTACAGCAGCAAAAAATCACGTTACTAATGGTTACACACGATCGATATTTCCTTGATAGGGTGTGTAATCATATCCTAGAATTAGAAGGAGGAAAGCTGTATCATCATAGAGGGAATTACGCTTACTTTTTAGAGAAAAGAGCAGAAAGAGAAGCTGCTTTTGATGTAGAAATTTCCAAGGCAGGAAAACTTTTAAAAAAAGAACTAGAATGGATGAGAAGAAGTCCAAAAGCAAGGACTACGAAGTCAAAATCTAGAATCAGCAGCTTTTATAAAATCAAAGAAAAAGCACATAGCAAAAAGGTAAAACAAGAACTTCAGCTGGAAGTAAAAATGAGTCGAATTGGCGGAAAAATATTAGAACTGAAGAAGGTTTATAAAAGTTATGGAGATTTAGAGATATTAAAAGGATTTGACTACACCTTTAAAAAAGGTGAACGCATCGGAATTATTGGAAAAAACGGTGTTGGGAAAAGTACATTTCTAAATATTATTACACAAAAAGAAAATGCTGATAGTGGGAAAATAAATACTGGAGAGACTATTGTGTATGGTTATTTCTCGCAACAAGGAATACAGCTTAAAGAGGATAAACGTGTCATTGAGGTTTTAAAAGACATAGCCGATGTTATTGTAATGGCTGATGGTAGAAAAGTAAGTGCTTCACAGCTTTTACAACATTTTATGTTTACGCCAGATATGCAATACACTTATGTATCGAAATTAAGTGGTGGTGAACGCAGAAGACTTTATTTGCTAACGGTCTTGATGAAGAATCCAAACTTTTTAATACTAGATGAGCCAACAAACGATTTAGATTTGTTAACCCTAAACAAGCTAGAGGAATTTCTATTGCAATTCAAGGGTTGTTTAATACTTGTTTCTCATGATCGGTACTTCATGGATAAGCTTACGGATCATTTATTTATTTTTAAAGGAAATGGCATAGTTGAAGATCTTTATTGCTCGTATTCTGAATATCGTGAAAAACAGCAATTAGAAGAAAAAGAAATAAAACAAGCAGGAAAAGCAACTGTAGATAAGCCAAAAACAGAAAACCCTAAAAAGAAACTTTCTTTTAAAGAGAAATACGAATACGAACAACTAGAAAAACAAATTAAGAAATTAGAATTAGAAAAGATAGATTTAGAAGCTCAGTTAAATAATCCAAATATAGATTTTGAATCAATGAATGAGATTACAACAAAACTTGGTGATTTAATCACACAAATAGATGAGTATTCATTAAGATGGATTGAATTAGATGAATTATCTTAAAACATATTCTTTTTTCAATCTAGAAAAGAAATATAATAAACATTATGTTAAATAGCCTTTTTAATAATATAGGAGAGGTTTACCTCTCCTATATTTATTAAAGCTTTGAAGAAACTTCTTGATACATATCCGTATTACCATTTCTATAGTACAATTCTTTTAATATTAAAAGTATATTCTTGTCATTAGCGTCTAACTTGTAACAAGCTTCAATATGCGGTAAAGACATAAGCATTATTTCTTCTGCCTTTTTAGTATGAGCATCAGCTTTTCTCCAATCACTCATATTATTAGCTTCTTTAATCATATCTCCACCTTTATTGTAGTACAATACACCTAGATTATACAGAGCATCAAAAAAATCTGATTTTATTGCTATGGCTTCCTCATAAGCCGATACAGCCTTATCAAATTGATCAAGGTTATCGTAGCTACTTCCTAAGGCGAAGAACAACTGATGGTTATTTGGATCTTCTTCAATAGCTAAGTTTAATAATTCTTCTGCTTTTAAAAAATCGCCACTTCCTAGATAGTAATTCAGTTCCGCAATTATTAAATCTACATTGAATTCAAACATATCTCTACCTAGTTTGATGTATTCCAATGCCTTATCAAGACTTCCTTCTTCTTGATACATATTAGCCATAAACGAGTAGATTTTTGGCTCTTGATATGCAATATCAATCAGTTTTTGCAAGTAGTCTTTACCGAGAGTGTAATCCTTCATATCGTATGCAACAAAGAAGGAATTAAACCATACACTTTCTTTTGTAACATTACTTCTCGATAAATTCCCAGCTTCATCTAATGGAATTAAGTCAAAAATTTTATTGTAAAAATTAAGTGCTTCTTGATGATTTCCTGCTGAATGCAATTCAACCCCTTTGTTGAATAATGCTACCCCTGCTTTTGTTACTTTAGAGTTGATATCATCCTTATCAAACCACTTTTTAGCTTTGGGATGTTTAGCGACTGCTTCCCAACTCTCAGCACATTTTAATGCTGCCATAGGATCTAAATTTGCATATTCTGTGTTTGAGTGAACTTCAAAATAGATTTCACCTCTATAGTTGTGCATTTTCACATCATCGGCAGTGCTGCTATTTGCGGCTGCTTTTTCAATATATTCTATTGCTTCAGCAATATTTCCTTTTTCTTTAGCTCTAAAGGCATTTTGTACATTGCTTTTTTGCGCAAATACAGCAATTGAAACTGTAAATACTAGAGCTAATACACTGATTTTTTTCATCTTATTACTTTAATTTAATTTCTTGTACTTTACCAAACTTAGCTAGTTTGTTTTTTAATGAATATTTATTTCCTACTACAACTACAACGAAGTTATCTTTATCAATATTATTATTAGCTATATTATTAATATCTTTTATTGTCAACCCTTCAAGAATTTCTTTTTGTTTTGAAGTATAATTTTTATCTAAATTATATCTTTGAATTCTACTTAAAAATCTTGCTTTCTGTAGTGGTGTCTCATATCTAAGAGCATCAGAATTAGATATAGAGTTTTTTGTATAAGTTAACTCCTCTTCCTTAATTCCGTTAGTTACATAATTTTCTAGTTCAAAAATTATTTCTGTTAAAGCGCTATCCGTAACTTCAGAATCAACTGATGTTGATATATAAAAATATCCATCATTTTCATTTCCAAAGAATCTAGAGCTAATTCCATAAGTATATCCTTTATCTTCTCTTAAATTTAGATTAAGTCTACTGTTAAAGGATCCACCAAAAGAATAGTTCATTACAGTAGAATTGAAAAATTCACCATATACATCATATGTTGGTCCATGGTGACCTAAAATAATTACTGATTGAGGCCCTGGGTTGTGTACCAAATATATATTCCTTCCTTGAATTAATTCTCTTTGTATATTTTTATTAATTATTATATCTCTTTGTTGCCAATTATTTAAAAATGACAATTTCGGAATAATTTCTTTTTCACTAATGTCTCCAACAATAACGATACTAGCAAGATTTGAGTTGTATTGTTTGTTATAAAAATCCTGAACATCTGAAATTTTAAGTTTATCGATACTTTTAACTGTTTCGGTAACACCTTGAATAGATTTTCCATATAATTTTTCTTTAAATGCAGTGTTACCTAAGTAGTTGCCAGATTTTTTATCATTATTTTTTGATTCTCTAAAAGCTTTTTTAAC
>CEUV01064295.1_pt1 | contig 11080 bp, 12 predicted proteins | sample 356401 | NCBI WGS metagenome assembly CEUV01 (sample SAMEA2622710, study PRJEB7988) | marine metagenome | isolation source: saline water (ENVO:00002010), including
GAAATTCAGCGCGACAAATAACGCCTAAACTTCGGACAAACAAGCGAAAGAAACGTTACCGGGCGGCGGTGTCGGTTTTCTCCCCGGGCACGTCGTCACCTCCGGCAGTATCGCGCATGTCATCGACGACCTCGTCTTCCAGCACTACCGGTGGCGGTTCTGTGCCGGGTAGACGCAGGCCCCACGCCCGGGCCCGGGCCGGGGGTTCCCAGCTTTGCGAACCAAGCGATCCGCAATCCCCACAGACCGGCGACCAGTTGTCCCACACAGCGCCGCAGTCGCGGCAGATCCACGCCGGGTCGGTTGGCGCAGCCGACGCGCGCAACAGCCACGACCGCGCGCTTTCAGGATTTTCGCCTGATCGTTCTTCCAGATCGGCCATCATGCGGCAGACGCGGGCGGACGGGTCATCGCCGGCAGCTCTTTCCAAGTGGTTGCGGGCCTCGCCCCACAGCTCCGCATCGAGCGCAGTTTCGGCAAGCGCGATATGGCTTTCCGGGTGTTCGGGGTTAAACGACAGCAACCGTTCATAACGTTTCACGCGCTTCAGGGCGTCATCGGAATCGCCGATCTCTCCATAGATACGCGCCAACGCAGGATGGGGAGTGCGTACCCACGCATTTTGAATAATACGCGATGCCGGACGCACCTTGTCGGTTCGGACCATAATATCGACGGTTCGGAGCACTGCAGGCAGAAAGTCGGGGGCCAGCGTATTGGCGCGCCGGGCGAAGCGGAGCGCATCGGAAAGATCGCCAGCGGCTTCCGCCTCAGCGCTGCACCCTAACAAGACCGTTGCGCGGCGATCACGTGCAATATCAGCGCCGATAGCTTTACGCTTCACGGCTTCTTCCAACGTTGCCAGAGCTGCTCGCCAGCGGCCCTCGCCCACCTGCAGATCGAACATCGTGGTCAGGACCCACGGCGTCTTCGGCTGCAGTTCGTAAGCCCGTTCGGCATACTGCAACGCGGCCCGCCGGTCGTTGTTCTTCTGCGCCTGGATCAGCAAACCTCGAAAACCCAAAAATGCCGTTTCCGGACGGTCAAGCATGTTGTTGAAATAGCGGGCGGCTGCGGCCTCGTCGCCGTTGAGCTGCGCCGCCTGTGCCGACAGCAGCATGGTCAGCGGCGGCTCGTTAAGCAGTACATCCGCCCGGCGCGCCTGACGGTTGGCTTCTTTGGAATCGCCGGCGGCGACCGCAACCATGCCGTGCGTCAGTGCGCGGTATCCCCGTTCGCGGCGGGATGTCCGGTGCCACTCCCGGAGTTTCTTCGGCGCCTTTCCCGCGGAGCGGACTAACTCGACGATAAAGACCAGGGCCACCAGTGCGACCGCCGCCGCCAGCACTAACCGGCTGACGGACAATTCTATCAACCAGCCCTGCCACTCGATGGAAACTGCGCCGGGCCGGTCGCTGAACCAGACCACGGCGGCGATAACAACCGCCAGCGACAGGGTCATATAGAAGGTGAAGCGGATCATGATCAGCCGGACGACGCTAGCCCGTTGAGTACGATGCGGTTGAGCGCCGCTCGCGCCGCTTCGGCCGCCAGGCGTGCGCGTGCGTCCTGCAGCCAGGGCTTCGCCGTTTCGGCGGCGTTGCCGTCCAGTTCCCCCATCTCCGCGGCAGCCACTGCCAGGTCGCCCCGTTTTGCCGCGGCTTCCGCGCGGGCCAGGATCGCATCCCGGCCACTGCCTTTACCATCGACCCGACGCACCTTTACAAAACCCCGCAACCCGGAGACCGCGCGGTCTATCCAGTCGCCGTCATCGGGGCTGCGGGTTGCCGCAATAATGGCTTTGACGTTGCCCGACAACTGCGACAGCACGGCGGCACGGGACGGAATTCCGGCCGCCGCCATGTTTTCCAGTGGCGCGATTGCAGCAGCAACGGCGGTGTCATCTCCCGCCAGGTTTTTCAGGGTGGCGATTTCCGCCTCGAAAGGCGCGGCACGGAACAGCGCATCGCGCATCTGGCCAGCCGCCAACACCAGCGCATCGCCCCGGCCCGATGTCTTTGCCGATTTCCGAAGTTCGGCCACGGTGGCTTCCACGGCGTCAATCCGCCCTGTCAGCGCCGAGACGCCTGCATCCAGCTTTTCACCAACTGCCGCCTGACCGGATTGGGCGGCGACCGCACCGGACATCGATTTTTCAAGCGCATCGATACGCTCCGTCAGCCGGGGGGTGACGCCAAGCATTTTGGGGTTAACCGCCGATTTCAGTTCGGTCCGCACTTCTTCCAGCGCTTTTTCACCAGTTTTCTGACGGGCGGCGAGATCGTCGATCGCGGCCAGCCGCGCGCGCAATTCCTCCAAGTTTTTGCGCAGGTCAGTCACCGCCGCCTTGAGGTTGTCGTTCTGGGTCCGAAGCGCCGTCAGATCGGCAGTCACACGGCGGTCGTCCGCAACGCTTGTCTGCAGTCCGCCACCGAGCCGATCCTGCACATATGACGGCAGTTTACCGCGCCACATTGGCAGCGTGACATACCCCGCCACTGCGATCGCCAAAACCACGACCAGTGTCCAGGCAATCGCCGGTCCGCGGGACCTCGCGGGTGCGGGCACAGCCAACGGCGGCAGTACTTTGTCGTCTGGCTCGGATTGTTCCGTCTTGGGGGCGGCGGTCTCTATCATGCAACTCTCTATGGTTGGACAGTTATCATCGTCCGACGGAGGCGGCGGATCAACCAGGTCGAAAGCCGTCGCGGCGACTGGTGCGCAAAGAGCAGCTTCGTAAGCGAGGTGCCAGGGATCCACTGGTTCGGGCGGGTCAGCGGAGTCACGAGGCACCGCATCGGGGGCCGTTTGCAGAGAGAACGGCGTATCATCGCTCGCCGCCTAGGGCTCATCGTCGGGTTCGGGCCGGGGGGACTCGGCCAGCGCGGTTACGCGTTCGATCGCCTTTGTCAGCGGTGCAAGATCGATCGGACCGGCATGTTCCCTGGCTTCAGGTTCGGGGTTCGCCGTTTCCCTCGCGGACGGGCTTTCGGAAACCGGGGATCCCGGTGACCGCGCTGCATCCGCATCCGGCGCGGCGACGCCAGCAGCCGAATCGACCGCATCTAGAAGCGCTTCAGACGTCGGCACGGTGGCGGTTCGCCTGACCTTCCAGTTCACCGACGGCAGTTCAGCTGCGACTGCCTCCGACAGGCAAATCGCTTCAAAATTTCGGCAATGCGCCGTCAGCTCGGCGGCGGCCACGAGATCCGAAAAGACGCGTGCGGTTCGGGGAGAGAAAAACAGCACGTAGTCGATTTCCCCGCTCCGGATGGCGCCCGAGGTTTCCTGCGTCAAGGCCCGAACGGGCCGTGCCTCGTAAAGTGTATGTCGGATGATCTCGAACCCGTCGGCGGAGAGAGTGCTCGATAAATCGCCGGCAATCGTTTTGCCGGCGATGTGCAGCACCGGTCCATCGGTCGGACTCAACCGATCAGCCACCAGACGGGCCAGGTCGGCGCTGTCACCGCCGGCACTCTCGACCCCGGAAAATCCGATATCCCCCGCCAGGTTGGCCGTGGAGTCCCCAACGGCGAATACCTTAACATCTCGCCGGTCTGACACGCGGGAAAACGCACGCACGCCATTGCGGCTCGTAAACAGCATCGCCTGTGCGCGGCCGACATCGGCATTGATATCAAAAGGAAAGAACTCGGTCTGCATCATCGGCGCAAGCATCGGTGTAATCCCGCGGCGGTCAAGCGCAACTGCAACCGCCGCCGCATCTTCCTGCGGCCGCGTAATCAGTGCCCGGCGTCCACCTTCACGGTTCATCGAAAAATCCCGGACCGGCGCGGCCCCGCAATTCGTCGGCGGCATCCCGTCCCATGGCCACAGCGTCGGAGGCCGGGCCGCGGCGATCGGCTGCCAGTAGTTCCGAGCCGTCCGGGCGGACTATGGCCGCCCGGAAACGCAGATCGGTGCCGTCAATATCGCCATACGCGGCGATTGGTGTGCGGCAGGACCCATCCAGCCCGGCCAGCAATTCACGTTCCCCGGCCGCCTGTACGGACGCATCGGCGTCGTTCAGTCGGACCAGCAGTTCGGCGATGCGGTCATCGTCGCCGCGCCTCTCAACCCCCACAATTCCCTGGCAGACAGCGGGCAGCATCTCCTCAACTGGCACCGGTGTAGCGGGGACGTCATCGCGCCCAAGACGATTCAATCCCGCCAGCGCTAGGAACGTGGCATCGACTTCGCCGGACGTCACCCTGCCAAGCCGGGTATCGACGTTGCCTCGCAGGGGCACGACAGTCAGCTCCGGACGTTTGTGCAGCAGCATCGCCTTGCGCCGCAAAGACGCGGTGCCGACTGTCGTTCCCGCGGGAAGATCCGCGATGGATCGGGCGTTCGGTGCTATCAGCGCATCACGAGGATCGGCCCGCGGCAACAAGCAGTCGATCAGCAATCCCTCGGGAAACCAAGTCGGTACGTCTTTCATAGAATGGACGGCCATATCGATAGAGCCCTCGAGAAGCGCTTCCTCGATCTCCTTTGTGAACAGGCCTTTGCCACCGACTTCCGACAGCGGGCCCCGCTGCAGACGGTCGCCCGACGTCCTGATGATAGTGATATCCACACCGTCGTCGCCGGCCAGGTGAGGATGTGCTTCTAGAAGGCGTCGCTTGACGTCGTGCGCCTGCCAGAGGGCCAGCGGACTGCCGCGGGTGCCAATGCGAATTCGGGATAGTGTCATGGATCAGAGTCTAGCCGAATTTGCCGTGTCGTGGAATTAAAGCCGGTACTGCGGTAAGCTGGCGGGAACCCGGAAACCTAATCACGCGTCTTACATTTCATGATCGTACTCGGCATCGAAACCAGTTGCGACGAAACCGCCGCGGCCGTCGTGGACGACGACAGGACAATTTGGTCCAATGTCGTCTATTCGCAACTGGATGAGCACATCGCCTTTGGAGGCGTGGTGCCCGAAATTGCCGCTAGGGCACATCTCGAAGTGCTGGATGGCGTGGTCCGGGGGGCAATGTCGGATGCGGGAGTAGATCTCTCGGACATCGACGGTATTGCGGCCACCGGCGGGCCGGGGCTGATCGGCGGAGTGATCGTCGGCACCATGACCGCGAAAGCGATGGCGGCCGCGGCGAACAAACCGTATGTCGCTATCAATCACCTGGAAGGCCATGCTCTGACGGCCCGCCTGACGGACGACCTGAATTTCCCCTATCTGTTGCTGCTGGTGTCCGGCGGGCACTGCCAGTTGCTCTCGGTGGAAGGACCAGGCGCATATGAACAGCTCGGCAGTACAGTGGACGACGCCATCGGCGAGGCATTCGACAAATCGGCCAAAATGATAGGACTGGGGTTTCCGGGCGGCCCGGCGATCGAGGCGGCAGCGCAATCGGGCGATGCCAGGCGCTTCGATTTCCCGCGCCCAATGAAGGGTCGGCCGGGCTGCGATTTTTCGTTTTCCGGACTTAAGACGTCAGTGCGACAGGCGATCCTGAAGACCGGTTCCGACGCATTGTCGGAGCGGACTGCACAAGACATCGCCGCCTCGTTCCAGGCGGCTGTTGCTGAAACGGTGGCCGATCGATGCGCCAACGCTATCATCGCGTTCGACGAAAAATACCCGGAAGGGAAGACGCTTGTCGCTGCCGGCGGCGTCGCCGCCAATTCGGTCCTGCGCGAAAGGCTCTTTGCGCTCTGCGCACTGACCGGTTTCAGGTTCGTCGCCCCGCCGCCCGCGCTGTGCACCGACAATGCTGCTATGATCGCCTGGGCGGGCATCGAACGTCTGCGCCTTGGCCTCGCCGACGACATGGATTTTGCCCCCCGGCCCAGATGGCCGCTTGAGGAGCTTCGCGTCGAGCCCGCCTAGAACGGCTCAGCCGCGCAACGGAACCACACCATATCGAGCCCGATATCCGGCGGGATGCCACTCCTGTATTAAGCATGCAGGCGATACGGGTTGTTGCCCCAGCCGCTGCGCTTAATGATGTGCCGATCAGACTGACCGCGAAAGCGGCTAGTCGTCCACTTCCAGAAAGTGCCGGCTATATCTTTGAGCCCGAACGGCGGACCGCCAACAGAAAACGCGCCAACAGGGGCGGTAGTGCGATGACCGTCGGACGCGTCGCCTGCGCAGCACGCGTCAGCGACTTAAATCTCCTGGCGAGCCGAATGTGGGCCTGTCTGGCGTCGCGCTGTGTTGCCTCAGACATAGCGATGGCGACCGGCGGCACTAGCAGCAAATTCCCATCCGGGTTACGCCGGCAGTCAATTTCCAGCCCATTTGCCATACGGCGCGGCGTCGTTCCATGACACCTGCACGACCGGATGATCGTCTTTGCCTCTAATTGGCGATCCAGGTCTGTTCGGACGCCGCAAGTCCGCGCCTTTCCTCGGCCATTATTTTTCGGGTTCAGACATAGCCTTCACCGGATTTTTCCGCATCGGTGATATGGCCGGTGGCGCGAACAAACGCGGCAAAGGCCCGGTTGGTAATATCGGTTTCGGACATGCAGTGCGGCGCGACTGTCATGGTCCGCGGCCTTTCGTTGGCGTTTCCCCTTGCGTCGCATATCGTAAACGCACCGGCGGCGCCGGGCGCATCTCGACTGCCGATAAAGGTCCAATTCAAAGCCCCGCGAAAATCGCGAGAAGATAGGCAAAGCACGTGGTTTGGTAATCGGACAGTTCATCGTAAGATAGACGTTGCCGTATTTGAACAACGACATTGGAGACAAAGCATGAGCGGCAACGAGGAATTTCGTGGACACGCGGTTGTGATGCAGCCCGGCGACGGGACGAGCTTCTGGCAACCGATGCCGGCCAACGGCCATGCCGAACCAATGCTGTATCCAGGGAACACCAAATTCAGCGATATGTCTATGGGATACCAGACCATCGCGGTCTGCGGTCACGTACGCGAGCATTCCCACGCCGACCAGGTGGAACTGCAGATCTGCTTCAAGGGCGAGGGCCATGTGTTCGTTGACGGCGAACGCCACGATATCGTGCCTGGCACGTCAATATTTCTCGGCCACGACGTCAAACACGCGATTTATAACGACGGCGACGAAGACCTTGTTATGTTGTGGGTGATCACACCGGCCGGGCTGGAGGAATTCTTCCAGACGATCGGCCGAGAGCGCCGCCCGGGCGACCCCTCGCCGGAGCCGTTCGAACGGCCGACCGACGTGGTCGCCATCGAACGGTCCATGGGCATGAACGATACCTGACGGAATAGAGGAACATCCCGTGCCAAAAGTCGATATCGGCGACGCCGAGATTTATTACGAGGAAAAGGGCGAAGGCGCACCGATCATGTTCGTGCCGGGTCTCGGCGGCGGCGGCGCTGTCTGGTCCAATCAAGTGGAGGCACTGTCACGAAATTACAGGACTATCGTCCACGATCATCGCGGATGCGGGCAGAGCACCTATTCGCTAATCGAGTATTCCGTAGACCAGATGGCGGCCGATGCAATCAAGCTGATGGACGCGCTAGGCATCGACCGAGCGCACTGGGTCGGCCATTCGACGGGCGGTGCCATGGGTCAGATTGTGGCCCAGGATTATCCCGACCGCCTAGCGTCGTTGGTCCTCAGCGCGACATGGCCGGGGCAGGACGAATATTTCAACCGGGCCTTCGCGGCGCGCAAAGGCGTGCTGTCCACGCTGGGAACCGTGGAATACGCAAGACATTCGATCCTAACCCTGCTGCCGCCTTGGTACGTGACCGAAAACCCAGACCGGATCATCGAGATGGAAAAATATCTGGCAGGATCCGATCAGCCGGTCGAGATCATGGAAAGCCGGATCGATGCGATCTGCGCATTCGACCGCCGCGACCGCATGGGATGCATAGACTTACCGGTGCTGGTCATCGTCGCCGAAGACGACATGGTCACACCACGCTACCTCTCGGACCAGCTCGCAGAGGGCGTTCCCGGCGCCGAAAAAGTGATCCTAAAGACGGGTGGTCACTTCGTCCTTCATGTTCTGGTGCAAGAATACAACGCCGCGTTGATCGATTTCATCCAACGCCACCCCATCGCCTGAGCCCGCGCCGATGAACGACCAACCGACACTGGAAGACAATGCGTCGCTACGCGCTATCTTCGCGACGCCCGTGATAGAATGCCCGCTGCCAAACGCTGATGCACTGAACGTGGAGCTGAAACGCGTGATCCTTGAACGCGAGAAAGGCGACAAAGGAACCCAGCACAGCAATCTCGGCGGCTGGCAGTCGGGGTGGGATATGGCTAAGTGGGGCGGCGACGCGTTCGACGAAATTCATCGGGCGGCGCATGCTGTCGCGTCGCAAGCGACATGCGACCGCATAGGCAAACCGGTTCCGGTCAAATGGATCAGCAATGCTTGGGCCAACGTGAACCGCGACGGGCACGGTAACGAGTTTCACACCCATCCCGGCGCCTACTGGTCGGCGAGTTACTATGTCGACGACGGCGGCGCGGCTAGCGACCCGTCTTTGGGCGGCGAATTCGAAATCCAAGACCCGCGCGGCGTCGCCCCGGCGATGCTGGCACCGTATCTCGCCTTTGCCATGCCGGGCGGCCAGTCCGTAGGGGTCAGCGAACTGGTGCGGCCGCAACCGGGTTTGCTGCTGATGTTCCCGTCCTGGCTGTCGCATGCCGTGCGGCCCTATCGCGGCGACGGCGTCCGCATATCTATCGCCATAAACATGACGCCCGCGCCCTTAGGCGCGCAGGCCTGATCCGGGAATGAAAATTGCAATCATCGGAGCCGGCGCTTGGGGCACTGCGTTGGCGGTGGCCGCGCGGCGCGCAGGCCGTGATGTGCTGATCTGGGCGTTGGAGCCGGAGGTAGCGCACGGGATCACTTACGATAACGAAAACCGGCCGTACCTGCCTCGCGTAAAACTGGATCCGGCGATTCGCGCGACGAACAATCTGGGCGACGTCGCTGTTGCGGATATTGTTCTGCTCGCCGCACCGGCGCAGCATTTCCGGCGCACCGTCGGACCGCTCGCGGGTCAGATTGCACCGTCGACCCCGCTGATCATTTGCTCGAAAGGCATTGAGCAGGAAACGCTGGCGCTGATGAGCGAAGCCGTCTCATCGCTGTTTGCAGCGAACCCGATCATGGTCCTGTCGGGGCCGACTTTCGCATCGGATGTCGCAGCCGGGTTACCGACCGCCGTGACCCTCGCCGCCTACGATATCGATGCAGCGCAGCAGATCGCCAACTGCCTCAGCTCCGAACGGTTCCGGCCCTATTCGGGCGACGACGTGATCGGCGCGCAGATCGGCGGCGCGATCAAGAACGTGCTGGCCATCGCCTGCGGCATCGCCGACGGCTGCGGCTTCGGCGACAACGCGCGCGCTGCCCTGATCACCCGAGGGCTCACCGAGCTGACACGGCTGTGCCTAGCCAAGGGCGGGCGGGCGGAGACGATGATGGGCCTGTCTGGCATGGGCGATCTGGTACTAACCTGCACCGGCACGCAATCGCGCAATTATTCGCTTGGCCTTGCGATCGGACAGGGCCGCACGCTGGCGGACATTCTGGAAGAACGGAATTCCGTCGCCGAGGGCGTGTTCACCGCCAGCGCCGCGGTCGCCCTGGCCGATAAACTGGATGTCGACATGCCGATCACCGCGGCGGTCGATGCGGTACTGAACCGGGACGCGGATATCGACGACGTCATCGGCGCCCTGCTGGCACGGCCTCTGAAGACCGAGGCAGGCTGACCCGCCATTCCGATTCGCAAGAAGTGGCGGTGAGGACAGCGGAGGCTCCACCGCCCGAAAATTCAAGGGAGTGACTCAGATGCAATACTGGCTATTCAAATCCGAACCCGGTGCCTGGTCTTGGGACGATCAGTTCAAAAAGGGCGTCGAACACTGGGACGGCGTGCGAAACTATCAAGCCAACAACAACATGAAGGCCATGAAGAGAGGCGACAAAGGCTTTTTCTATCATTCGGTGAACGAAAAGCAGATCGTGGGCATCGTCGAGGTCGTGAAGGAACACTATCCCGATCACACAGACGCATCCGGACGTTTCGGCATGGTCGACGTCAAAGCTATTGAACCGGTGAAGACGCCGGTGACACTGGCAGATATAAAGGCGGAACCGAAACTCGCCGACTTTGCGTTGGTGAAACAATCACGTCTGTCGGTCGTCCCGGTCGGCAAGGCGGAGTGGAAACTGATCTGCAAGATGTGCGGCGTCAAAATCTGAGGCGGGCATGAGCGACCGGATCCTCCTCTGCCGCGTTGACGAAATCGACGACCCTGGAAGCAAGGGCTTCGAGAACATCGAGAATCGCGATCCGTTCTTTCTGGTCCGTCGCGGCGGAGAGATATACGGCTACCGCAATTTCTGCCCGCATTACGGCGCACCGCTGGACTGGAAGCCGGATGCGTTTCTGTCCTATGAAAAAGACCAGATCCTGTGTTCGATGCACGGTGCATTGTTCAATATCGACGATGGCAAGTGCACAGACGGGCCGTGCCCGGGTCAGCGGCTGGAAGAGGTGAAAACCGAAATATCCGACGGCGAGATCTACCTAATCGCCTGATCCAAAATGGCGAGGTCGATTCTTGCCCGCGCCGGTCGAAACAAACATAATTCCAAAAAGCAGGTACCCCACGGTGCCGCAACTATCGGTAGAGGATGAAGATGTCAAAGAACGAATTGTTTCCGGTATCCGCGGATTGGGCGCAACGTGCCCTGTTGGACGAAGCCGGCTATCAGGAAATGTATCGTCAGTCCGTCGATAACCCGGAGAAATTCTGGGGTGAACACGGCAAGCGGATCGACTGGATCACGCCCTATACCGAAGTCAAGGACGTATCCTACGACCACGACGATGTGCATATCCGCTGGTACCACGATGGTACGCTGAACGCATCCGTCAACTGCCTCGACCGCCACCTGGGAAAACGAGGCGACCAGGTTGCAATCATCTGGGAAGGCGACGAGCCATCAGATTCCAAGACCCTAACCTACCGAGAGCTTTACCAAGAAGTCTGCAAGTTCTCCAATGTCCTCAAAGACAATGGCGTGAAAAAGGGCGACCGGGTCACGATCTATCTACCGATGGTGCCGGAAATCGCCGTCGCGGTGCTGGCTT
>CEUV01152311.1_pt1 | contig 11069 bp, 7 predicted proteins | sample 356401 | NCBI WGS metagenome assembly CEUV01 (sample SAMEA2622710, study PRJEB7988) | marine metagenome | isolation source: saline water (ENVO:00002010), including
GAGAACAATTAAATCAAGCTATTGTCAATGAATATAGTCTTAAAAAAAACATCATGATTCTATGTGGGCACTATAAAGGAATAGATCAAAGGATAAGGGACCTCTACATCACAAGAGAAATTTCAATTGGAGATTACGTATTGTCTGGAGGTGAGTTAGGAGCTGCAGTTCTGACTGATGCTATTCTAAGAATTATACCTGGTGCCATAAATAATGAAGAGTCCGCATTAACTGATTCATTTCAAGATAATTTACTAGCACCACCTGTATACACACGACCTGCAAATTTCAGAGGACATAAAGTTCCAGAAGTCCTAACAAGTGGCGATTTTCCAAAAATTGAAAAATGGCGAGAAGAGCAAGCCTACGAAAGGACAAAAAAAAGAAGGCCTGATTTACTTCAATAATGAATCAATCCTCTCTATCGCTTAATTTTTTGGTCACATCGTTAAGTGCTCTTACTTTACTTTCAAAATCGCCTTTTAAAGTGTCTCTAAATGCTTTGAGTCCATTTATGATTTGCTGTGTATTATCTGGAAGAGCATCTTCAAGGTATTGACGAATTCTTTTTCCCAACGTAGGAGATTTACCATTGGTTGAGATGGCTATTTTAAGGTCTCCTCTCGAAACTATTGAACCTAAATAAAAATCACATAAATCAGGTGTATCAGCGACGTTTGTTAATGTTTTTGTATGTTTATTCAACTCTACGATATGAATGTGTAAGTCATAATTATCAGTTGCACAAACCACAATATCTCTCCCCTTCAAATCGGAATCTTCAAATGCTCGTTCAATAAGCGTAACATTATAGTCTTTTACAAGCTCTCGCAACGCATCTAAGAAGAAAGTAGCAATCATTGTAATTTTTGCATCAGGTGAATTTTTCAGGATAAAACTTACCTTTTCCAATCCAACATTACCGCCGCCAACAATCAATAAATCAAGCTTATTTAGCTTCAGGAAAATAGGATATAATGTATTTTTATTTTGAGTATTCAATATTTTACAGTTGATTGACTTCTGCAAGAATACGAGCAAATTCAGGATGTGCTTCTACTACCTTTCCAATAATTATAATAGCAGGCGATTTCAATCCTCTCTCGGAAACTACATCCATAATGTTTTCCATTGTACCAAAACCTGACTTTTCTGAATATGTCGTTCCGTTTTGAATAATCCCTACTGGTGTTTCTCCAATACCTAATTGCTTGTATAATGCTACAATTTCAGGGAGTTTTCGCATCCCCATTAAAACAACAACAGTAGCTGTACTTTGGGCTGCTAATTCAAGGTCTTTACTTAGTTTACCTTCTTTAGTAGAACCTGTAATGACCCAAAAACTTTCACTATAGCCTCTCCTTGTTACTGGAATTCTCTGAAGTTCAGGAACAGCAATTGAGGATGTAATACCTGGAATAATATTGGTTGTTAGTCCAAATGCCTGGGCATAATCTAATTCCTCATGACCTCTACCAAACACAAAAGGATCACCTCCTTTTAAACGCACAACATGACCGTATTGAAAAGCATATTTTACAATGAGTGCATTAATTTCTTCTTGCTTTATATAATCTCTCCCTCCTCTTTTCCCAACAAAAACTTTAACTGCATTTGCTGGAGCATACTCAAGTAAGGATTTATCAATTAAAGCATCATAAAGAATAACGTCAGCAGTTGAAATAGACTTCATTCCTTTTACCGTGATCAATTCAGGATCCCCAGGACCGGCACCTACCAAGGTTAGCTTTGGCTCAATATGTCTAGTTTTTTCCTCCAATCCTAAAATGATTAACTCAGTGTAATTTTAATTTATTTAGGTTACACGGTTTATGCCTTCGTATCAGCTAATTGCCTTTGTCTTAAAGCGACAAGTTGATTATAAAATGTTTTAGCATCTCCCAAAAATTTCTCTGCAAAAGCTTTATTAGGGGCATGCTTATCAATTTGATACACTAAATCAGCAAAGGAACCTCCTAGTTCAATATCACCGGAATTTACCGCTGTTTCGTCAAAATTACTCACCACTTTATTTAACTGGTTATTTTTAACACCATACCCTGTTAAAAGAGCTTTTGCTCCATTAACCATAGATGCATAACTGTGATGAATAGAGTCAGGATATAAATCCTGCTCTAGCGCTTCTTGAGCTAAACCAATTTTCTCTTCTACATCCATGAGTAAAGTTGCTACTAAATCAACAATTACACCAGCACATTCACCAGTACCAATTGCCTTAATGAAAGCATCTGAACTCCCCCAATCTACAAAATCCTCATCTTTAATTTCAGAAAGATCAGTAAGCGGCTTTAATAAATCGTAGAAATGGATTTTACCTGTTCTATCGTAGTACTCATTAAACCCTTCCCCTTCTTTTCTATTATTTTTGTACTCGTTTAGAATAATATCTAATCCCTGTAAAGCTCTCTTAGAAGGAATCTTTATTACTTTGTCTGAAACTCTCCCTTCTCCATCGCTCACAGCTCCACCTCCAAGTAGGACTTGAAGTGCAGGCATGATTTTTTTCGTCTCCTTTTGCTTTAACGTAGAACCATGGAATCCAATTTGTGCCAAAGAGTGTTGTCCGCATGAATTCATACATCCGGAGATTTTAATTTTGATTTCCTCATTGAAAACCATATCAGGATGTTTTACTTCCATAAACTTTTCCATTTCAACAGCAGCATGTGTACTATCTGAAATTCCCAAATTACAAGTAGTAGTTCCAGGGCAAGCAGTCACATCCATCGTAGAATTAAACCCTGGCTTAACCATATTAATACTTTTTAGTACAGAATATACATATGGTAACGATTCAGGTTGCACATAACGCAGCTGCAAACCTTGATTTATCGATATTCTGATATCATCACCCGCATATCCATCAACTAAATCAGCTAAAATTCTTGCTTCATTAGTATAGAAGTCACCAGAGGTTAATCTGATATATACACTTTTATACCCCTCTTGCTTTTGGTCTTTCACATTCGTTTGGTACCATAAATCGTAAGCTGCTTGATCTTCAATTACAGTTTCAGGAGCTGTTTGGTAGTTTGTATTTGGACCGCTATATGCTCTTGGAACATCCTCGGTCATCTCGTAGGTTTGATTCGTTAACGAAAGTCTAATTTCGTCAATTCTCTCCTTTAATCCTTCAATCCCCCAATCTGCTACTAAATACTTTAATCTCGCCTTAGCTCTATTTGCTCGTTCACCATATCGATCAAACAAACGAACACATGCCTCAATGAAAGGAATCACCTCATTTACTGGAATAAACTCATAAGCTAACTCTGCCATTCTTGGCTGAGCACCTAATCCTCCACCAACCATAACTTTGAATCCTTTTACGCCATCCTTCACTTTGGCTATCAAACCTACATCATGCATAAAAGAGAACGCATTATCGTTTTCAGCTCCAGAGACCGAAATCTTAAACTTTCTTCCTAATTCCTGTCCAAAAGGCTGTCTTAAGAAAAACTCAAAAATATTGTGCGCATATGGAGAAACATCAAAAGCTTCATCGGGATTTATTCCAGCATCAATAGAAGCCGTTACGTTTCTAACAGCATTACCACACGCTTCCCTTAACGTAATCTGATCTTTCTCTAACTCCGCCCATAATTCTGGAGTTCTATCTAAACTTACATAGTGAATTTGAATACACTGACGAGTTGTTGTATGTAACCTTCCTTTAGAGTATTCATCTGACACAATACACAATCTTCTCAATTGCTTTGTAGTCATTTTTCCGTAAGGAATTTTGATTCTAATCATTTGAACACCAGGCTGACGTTGACCATAAACCCCACGAGCTAATCGTAAACTTCTAAATTTTTCCTCATCGAGCTTTCCTTCTTTGAATTGAGCAATCTTTTGCCCTAATTCTAGGATGTCTTTTTCAACTACTGGGTTATTTAAGTCTTCTAATTCTGATCTAAAACTTTGCATTCTCTAATTGACGTTAAATTCTTTTTCTTTTTATTAAACATAACAGCCTCTTCAAAATAATGAAAAGGCTGTTTTTAAATGTTATGATGTAACCAAAATATTCTACAGCCTATTCGATTGAATCGAAAAGCAGGAAGGCTTTGAAAATAATGTTGATTGATTGACCATTCTATTAACTTTAATTGATACAAAAATAACACATTTTTGGCGAGTAAGAAAGGGAATCAATTCTCAATCAATACTGTTTTTAAGATATTTTCAGGCATTTTACCTAAAAAACATCTTCATCGTTCTTTGCCAAATGTTCACGATAGGCATTGAATATTTTAGATTTAGATAAAAACCCGTAATACTTTCCACTTTTCAAAACAGGCAGATTCCATGCTTGAGTTTTATCAAAATACTCCATTACTTTGTCTAAACTATCTCCGTATTCTACAACTGCCGGAGGTGGGTGCATGATGGCCGTAAGCGGAATATCATACTTTTCTGGATCAAAAATCAGATGCCTTACGTCATCCAGTAAAATAACTCCTTTAAGTTCTCCGTCATCATCCAAAATAGGAAAGATATTTCGATGAGATTTGGAAATCGCCTTCACTAAATCTGCAATTGTCCCTCTTGAATTGACAGATATTAAATCTTTTTCAATAACTCGCTTTACGCCAATCTCTCTCAATACCGAATGATCCTTATCATGTGCTACCAAATCTCCATTTCTTGCTAACCTAGTCGTGAAATAAGAATATTTATTATATCGCCGAGATGTACCAAATGAAATCCCAACAACAATCATTAATGGAATATACAATGCATACCCTCCCGTAATCTCTGCAATAAGAAAAATAGCAGTTAATGGTGCATGCATCATTCCTGCTGCCATTCCACTCATACCTACGAGGGTGAAATTTTTTTCAGGGACATCAAAACCTAAATTATTTAATGAGCGGGCTAACATAAACCCAACAGTTCCACCAGTGAACAGTGAAGGTGCAAAAACACCTCCATTTCCTCCCGCTATTTTAGTAAAAGAATAGGCGTAGACTTTTATTAATACAGAACCCGCTAAAAAGATAATTAATGCCCAGGAATTACCACTTATTTCACCAATATTCGGAATTGCTGTATAAAATGTTGAATTAAATAAATCGACTTCATTACCCGATAATAATTTTCTTAATGTATAGTACCCCTCTCCATAGAGTGTGGGAAAGAGAAACATAACAACAGCCATCAATAATCCTGCAATTACAAACTTAGTCCACGGATTCTCACGATATTTTAAAAATCGATCTTCCAATTTATTAATTGTGGTGATGTAATACCACGAGATAATCCCTGTTAGCAGTCCGAGTATTATATAAAAAGGAATATCTCCTGCAGTAAATTTTTCAATAAAAACCTCTCCAAATAATTTTTTTTGGTCACTAATTGCCCAGGCTACAATAAAAGCAGAAGCAGAAGAAAACATTAACGGAATCAAAAAAGCAATTTTCAGATCTACTAAAATAATTTCTAGGACAAAAATCACCCCTGAAATAGGACTATTAAATAATGCACTTATAGCTGCTGCTGCTCCGCATCCAAGTAATAAAACCTTTCTACGATGATTTAAGTGAAAAAGCTCACTAATGTTTGAGCCTATAGCTGACCCCGTAACTACCGAAGGTCCTTCAAGTCCTACAGACCCTCCAAGGCCAACAGTAATCGAGCTGGCAATTAAATGCCCATACATATGGACTGACTGGATAAAACCTTTTCGTTTTCCTATTGAATACAAAACAAAAGGTACACTTTGACTAAGCCGTTTCTTCGCTACAAAATTACGTATGTAAATAATAACTAGAGCAATTCCTATAAGAGGAAAGAAGAAATAAATAAAATTTAAATGCTTCATAAGTATCCCCTCTCGAACCTCTTCCTCAATCACAGTAATAAGGAATTTTAATAAACTTCCCACCAACCCCATTACCACACCAATCAAAATTGAGAGTATAATAAGAAACCTCTTATCGCTAACATGCTTAACACGCCATTTTAGAAATTCAGATAAGAGTCTTTTTAAGTCCATATTCGAAAATGCTCCGCAAAGATAGGGATTAATTTTGTCGCTCGCTGATTGCTTAAAAACTCAAATCTAATATTATTTTTGACAAAAAAACTGTCAAAATAAATTGGTTTACGCCTCTTTTTTTTATAATTTTTGACAAAATTATTGTCAAAATTGAAAGAAAGAGCAATTGCACATTTTGATCTGGACAGCTTCTTTGTTTCTGTGGAAACACTGAAAAACAGCACATTAAAAAATAAACCCATTGCACTAGGTGGTAAAGGGAATCGTGGAGTGGTATCTGCATGTAGTTATGAAGCCAGGGTATTTGGTGTTCGGTCAGGAATGCCTATGCGAACAGCTTTACAGTTATGTCCGGAATTACTTCAAATCAAAGGAGATTCTGATCAGTACAGTTATTACTCAAATATCGTGACCGATATCGTTGCTGAAAATGTCCCCATTTACGAAAAAACATCTATTGATGAATTCTATATTGACCTTACAGGTATGGATAAATTTTTTGGCACTTACCAGTTTACTCAGGAGCTACGAAGAAAAATCATACACGAAACAGGTCTTCCTATTTCATTTGGTTTATCTACAAATAAAACGGTTGCTAAAGTTGCTACAAATGAAGCTAAGCCTAATGGAGAAAATAACGTAAATGCCGGTTATGAAAAATCATTTCTAGCACCACTCGTCGTGAATAAAATTCCTTACATCGGCCAACAAACAGGTAATTTATTACGTCAAATGGGCGTAGAGTTTGTGCATACGATTCAATCTATGCCTCAAGAAGCTTTTCAACAATTATTAGGTAAAAATGGATCTACACTCTGGAAACGGGCAAATGGAATTGACAACTCACCTGTAGCGCCTTATTCTGAACGGAAGTCTATGTCGCTTGAACAAACTTTCCATCAAGATACTATTGATGTTGAGAAGATCAATACCATTCTACTAGGAATGACCGAAAAACTTGCCATACAATTGCGTCAGGAAAAAAAATTAACTGCCTGCATTAGTGTTAAAATTAGGTATTCAAATTTCGATACCCATACACAACAAATGCGAATTAGCTACACGTCCTGTGATCACATATTAATTAAAGGAGTAAAAGAACTCTTTAAAAAACTCTACAGTCGTCGAATGCTTATTCGATTAATCGGTGTGAAATTCACCCATCTAGTCTCTGGAAATTATCAAATCGACTTATTTGAAGACTCTCTAGAAATGATTAATCTCTATAAGGCTATGGATCATGTGAATAAACGTTACGGCTTAGGTGCTATAAAACGAGCAGCAAGTATTTACCCTCGAAAAAAACAAACTCCTCCCTTCAACGATAAATTCACCTAATTATGCTTAACAATCACACCTTTTACAGCCTACGATACGGAAGTTTATCTGTACAAGAATTATTAGAAGAAGCTTCTAAACATATATATCGTGACCACACAGGATGGGGAACATTTGTACTTACCGACATCAACACAACATCTGCGGCATTAGATTTCATACGTCTTGCGCCAAATTATCAAATTAAACCCGTAATAGGTATTGATTTCAGAAATGGAATAGAACAACAATTTATTGGTATTGCACAAAACAACAATGGCTGGTTACAACTTAATCAATTTTTAACAACACATCTATTTTCAAAGAAAAATATTCCAGAAAAAGCACCCAATTTAGAGGATTGTTTCATAATCTATCCATTAAAAAAATACACAGGATTCCCGCTTAAACCCTGGGAATATGTAGGTGTTCGTAGTGATGAACTTCTTACTCGAACTATAAGAAATAACAAGATCCCTGTACATCGACTTGTAGCGCTAAATACAGGAACCTTTCGACGAAAAAAAGATTATAATGCACATCGTTTACTCAGAGCAATACATAATAATACATTACTGAGTAAATTACCTCTAAATGAACAGGCTCGTCCATGTGATGTGTTTATTTCTTGGGATGATTTTGTATACTCTTTTCGGAGACACAGTAAACTCATTGAAAACACACAATTCATACTGAATATTTCAGCTATTCATTTCAACTTCTCAGCATCTAAAAACAAAAAAGTATTTGGAACATCAGAAGAGGAAGACTTTATTCAATTACAATACCTAGCATATTTGGGATATAGAGAAAGATATCCTAAGCCAACTTCAGCCTCTGATGCACGATTAGAAAAAGAGTTATCGACAATTAAAGAATTAGGGTTTACAGCATATTTTTTAATTAATTGGGATATTGTACGATATGCAAGACGCAAACATTTTTCTTACGTCGGAAGAGGTAGTGGAGCAAACAGTATGGTAGCTTATTGTTTATACATTACCAACGTAGACCCTATTGATTTAAATCTCTATTTCGAACGATTCATTAATAAACATCGAAAAACACCTCCCGATTTTGACATCGATTTTGCATGGATGGAACGTGATTATATTATTCGCTACATCTTTGAAAAATATACCCATAAGCACACTGCTCTACTTGCTACCTACAACACATTTAAAAATAAATCCGCTATTCGTGAAGTTGGTAAAGTATTTGGATTACCTAAGCAAGAAATTGATCACCTAACTCACTATACATTCAAGCATGTACCCGACCACCTTCACCGGCTCACCTTAAAATATAGCTCAATCATTCAACACTTCCCAAATCATTTAGGCATACATGCAGGAGGAATAATTATTTCCGAACAACCTGTAAACTATTACACTGCACAAGAGCTTCCGCCAAAAGGATTTCCTATTACGCAATTCAGTATGCAAGAAGCCGAAGACATTGGTCTTCATAAATTTGACATCTTAAGTCAACGAGGACTAGGAAAAATAAAGGATACTATTCAAATTATAAAAGACAACAAAGAGATCAATGTATCGAGAGACATCGAAAATATTGAATTCCTAAAAAATGACCAGAAAATTAAAGCGCTCCTTCAGAAAGGAAATACAATAGGATGTTTTTACATCGAATCTCCAAGTATGCGAATGCTATTAACAAAACTAAAAGCAGACGATTACAAGCGTTTAGTAGCTGCAAGTTCAATCATTCGACCAGGAGTGTCACAATCCGGAATGATGCGTGAATATATTATTCGATATCGATATCCGGAAAAACGAAAATATACACATCCTAAACTTGCTGAACTCATGAGTGAAACCTTTGGCGTTATGGTGTACCAAGAAGATGTGTTAAAAGTGGCTCATTTATTTGCGGGGTTAACATTAGAACAGGCAGATGTATTAAGACGAGGAATGTCATTGAAGTATAAAAAAAGAAATGAATTCAACACCGTGAAAGATGCCTTCTTTAACAACTGTAAAAAACGTAGATACCCCCAAAACATCATACAAGAAGTTTGGACGCAAATCGAAAGCTTTGGAAATTATGCTTTTTCAAAAGGACATTCTGCTTCATACGCCGTAGAAAGTTATCAAAGCTTATATCTAAAAGCATATTATCCACTGGAATACATGGTTGCTACAATAAATAATGGAGGAGGATTTTATCGAAAAGAACTTTATATACACGAAGCTAAAATGTTGGGAGGCGAAATTCATGAACCCTGTATTAACAACAGTAGCGGACTAACTAAAATATATGATAATCAAATCTTTTTAGGACTAGGACTTATTCACGAACTCTGTGAAAACGTAATTCATCTAATCGAGAATGAAAAACTTAAAAATGGATCTTTCAGAGATTTTAATGATTTCACCGAACGAGTAATCATCCCCAAAAACCAATTACTTCTCCTAATTAGAGCAGGAGCATTTCGATTTACAAAACGTGAGAAAAAAGAAATCTTATGGACTGCACATATGAATCATACAAAAGCACCATTAGAACACAATCGAAAATTATTTTTCAATACTCCTAGAACTATAAAACTACCACCACTGAAACACTACGAAGATGAAGACACCTTTGATCAACTAGAACTATTGGGTTTTCCTGTAGAATCACCCTTTACGCTTATCCATAACACACACACAAACAGCATTAAAGTAAAGGAAATGAAAAAGCATCTTCATAAAAAAGTAACAATGCTTGGTTACTTTATTTTTAGGAAAACGACGATAACAAAAAATAATGAACGAATGTATTTCGGTACATTTTTAGACGAAGATGGTGCATTTTTAGACACCGTACATTTTCCTAATGAAACAGAAAAATATCCATTCAGAGGTAATGGAATTTATGTATTAAAAGGAAAAGTTACTGTTGAATTTGATTTTTACAGCTTAGAAATAACCTCTATGGAGAGATTACACTATAAAAAAGACAAACGATTTAATTAAATCAACCCAAATGCTGAATACCACACTCTCTTGAAGACAATGCTTTTACAGGATCAAAATAATCTTTATTCTTTGGTAAATTATTCTTTTTAAGGTAAGCATCGAGTTTTTTATCAGACCAGTGATAAAAGGGACTAACCTTTAAAATTCCTTCACTACTGTAACTCAAAATATCTTGTTCGTCTCGAAATTCAGTTTGTCCTGACCGAATATTGGTAAACCAAACTTCTGGTTTGTGTTCATCTAGTGCTCTGCGAAAAGGTTCTAACTTAACAATTTCGGTAAACTGTTCGTGTTTAGGATCATCAATACCTGGAAGACCTAGTGTAGCTTCAACAAATCCTCTGGTTTGTTTCGGCACATAGATATTCATATTTAAATTGAGGCGATCGATTAAATCCTTACTATGATTGTAGGTAACATGATCGTTAAACCCAGTATCACACCATAACACATCAATTCCATTATCTTTACTAGAAACAGCGCTTAACAATACTGCCGAATACACACCAAAACTAGTCGTAACCACTCTTTTATCAGAAAGCGAAATAGCCCACGTGATAATTTCATCAGGTGTTTTGTCCTTTAACGTTTTATTTTCAGCAGCAATATCAATATTTAGCATAATTGAGATCTAAAAAATAATGAGGCCTCAAATTTACTGCATTTTAACAAGTAATACAATAAATAAACTTGTAAACAGAACGGTTCGGTTGGATATAAAGATTAGGCAAAAAAAAAGCCTCATG
>CEUV01156433.1_pt1 | contig 11067 bp, 10 predicted proteins | sample 356401 | NCBI WGS metagenome assembly CEUV01 (sample SAMEA2622710, study PRJEB7988) | marine metagenome | isolation source: saline water (ENVO:00002010), including
CTGTTTCTGGTTTTGAGGTGGTGGTGTGGTTACAGCCCACGAAGAAAAAGAAGGTAAAAACGAGATGGTGTAATTTCATGACAACCCTTATTTTAAAAGCGTGCAACGAATTGGGATTTAACCCCGGAAAAAGCAGGTGTGTCGCGGCAAACGCCCGCGATGCATTTGATACCGCCACGTTGGGTGCCCACGGTGGTTCGGTTTTCGAGCCAATCTTTATACTTTAGAACAATAACTGCCGCGAAAAAGTAATTTTGGATTTCTTCGCTGGTGTTAAGGGTGTCGTATCCATATTCGAAAGTGATTCCGCCTAACGAACGGTGGTTGATCCCGAAGAAGTTGGAGCCTCTAAAAAAATAATGATCTTTCAGTGAAATGAACTGATTCCAAGTAGAGAGGTCGAGGCTGTAGTCATCAGAAAAGTTCCAACCAAAATCACCTTCAAAATGGGGGTATGAACGAATGAAGTCCCCCTCCAGTGGTTCAGCACCTTGGCTTTCGTGTCTAAAGCCGCCGCTAAGATTGAGTGCCATGGGATCACCTTCATAGATGAAACCTGCAAAAGAGTGCGTTTGAAAAAGCGATGCTGGCTCTCCAGGGTCGTTGAGTTTAATGAGTTGATTCACATAAGGGGTGAGGTCATAATCACTCAAATCATATTCCAGCCTGATGCGGCCGCCGGTGAAATTAGAGACATTGGCGTATTCTTGATCGAAACGTTCGAGCGTCGGGGGAAAATTGTATTGGAAAAATGCGTTGGTCGCAGAGTTTTGGGAACCGAAAAATTCAAAATCGGATATGTGTAAACCTTCCATGAAAATCATGAAGTCACCCAGGAGCATGTCGCCCACGCCGTAAAAAGCAAAACCCTGTTGTTCGATGCCCACCAAGCGTCGTGATTGACCTTCTGCCTCCAAGTATAAAGAAAGGTCGCCCAGTGCGGGAAAATCAACAAAGGCACCATAGCTGGCTGTGAGGTCTAATTCGGAATCAATAATCTGTTCTTCGGGTTGCAAATAAGCACCCATCACGCCTACCGTGAAATCCCATGGGGTGATGAGCTCCATTTGGCTACCTGCCAGGATATCGTTTTTATCTGCGACAAAGACATCTAAAATCACGTCGCGATTGATGGTATTGGTAAATCCGCCGAAAGAATTCCATTTAAAGTTATCGGTCTCTAAAACCAATTTACCGCCTCTAATTGACATGTCCAGACCCGCATCGGCCCGAGGCCGTAAAGAGAGCATGATGCCTCGGCCCAATTGTTCATGAAAGTCTCCCGCACCGGCCTGAAAATTTTCGCCTCGGTAAAGCAGCAAAGCGCGTTCTGGCCGTACGTCAAAAGGACGCTCTAGGCCTGGAGGTGGGTTGAGATAATGCATGCCGGTGAGGCGAAGACCAAGCGTGGTGCGTTCGGTTTGTCCTTGTAGTTGTAGGGAGTCGATAAAGGAGCTGTAATTGTCGTCATTGATGCGCCCGTTTCGATTGTCGGTGCGGTGTGCCAATTCAAGCGTATTGGTCCCACTGAACCCAAATTGGAAAGCTGGCTCAGAGGCTGCATCTTGCATTTCTTCGATGGGAGCGTCGACGCTTTCATTGGCTGGTGCTGTGAGCTCTTCGGGTGTGCTTTCTGTGGGTTCTTGGGCTGTTGGTTCGATATCGTCCTGTAGGGGACCATTTTGTTGGGACTGGGCGTCTTCTTGAGGCGTTGTTTCTGCCGGCGCTTCGGCATCCGTGTCACCAGCCTGAGCCCCCAGCCCTAAAAAAGACACGAGCGCGACGATAACCCAGCAAAAGGTTGAAGGTCTACGATGCTCCACGATTGGTGTGGCAGCGCTTAACAAGAAGCACTTTTTCATAGACGATCCTATTCAGCGATTAACTTGGTGAGGTACTCAACATATTGTTTTTCATCACCTGAAGTAAAGCCTTCGTGCTGGTACGCGCTCTTACCTTTTTTGTCTACGAGGATGGTGTAGGGATTCGCAATTCGAGGGTTGAGCGTCTTGGTGACTTGACCATCTTGATCGGTGAGCACCACAAAGGGCCATCGCTTCTTTTTGGCCATGGCTCTGACCCGGGCGTATGTATCGGGTGCGTCGGTGGAAATGGCAAAAATTTCAAAAGCGCCCTTCTTTTTTTTCTGAAGCTTTTGAAAGAACTTGAGCTCTTTGAGGCAAGGTTTACACCAAGTGGCCCAAAAGGAAATCACCACCACTTTGTCTCTATAATCACTCAACTTGACCTTTTTGCCCTTGATATCGGTGAGGGTGAAATCAGTGATGACATCACGCTTATCTTTGAGTTTCACCGCAGGGTTCAGATTGGGCGCGACCTGAGCATTGGGCAGGGATGCGGCCGTTAAAAAGCTCAGCAACAAAAGGGTGTTCATGATGACTCCGTTCACTCGTTTGGACGTTTCACGCCCTGTGTTTATTCAGCCTTACAGCCTGCTTTGGATCAAAGCGGTGAAGAGTGATTCTTGAAAGCCACTGCTCTTTTTTAAAATGGTCATGGTGTCCAAATCAATGAGCATCAGAAGTGGGGCCAAAGAGGGATCTTGATATTGATCGAACTGGGCGTCACCGTCCGCCACCACCGGGAAAGAAACTTGGAACTCATCGAGCCATGCTTGAGCGTCTCCGGCGTTACCGGGATTGCCCTCGAGATCTTGGAAAATCACCTCGAGTATTTCGAGGCCCTGGCTGTTGTACTCACTGTACAGCTCCTCAAGCTTGGGTTGCTCCTCTTGGCACGCCAAGCACCATATGGCGCCGCTGGAAATGAGAAGGAGTTTGTTATCTGTATTTTCGCGTATGTCAGCACCAAGATAAAACTCACCGTCTTCGGCGGTGATCAGCTTGTGATTGGTGACCACTGAGCCTTCCGTTGCTCCGTAAGGCCCTTCAGGATAAACGGACCGGTCTACCGGTGCGCCGGTATCTCCTGCGTCATCTCCGGCGGGGGTGCCACAGGCACTGAGTACAAAAATAAGACCTGCGGTCCAAAGGTGTCGCTTCATGGGAGCTCCTTTTTAAAATAAGCCCCCAAGTTATGCCCCTTTCGGGCTACTTTGACAATGGATAGAATCTTCTTTTTCAAAGAGGGGTCTGGGGGGTTAAACCTAAATTCCCATAAAAAACAACACATTAGCGGAGGACAACACTGGCTGGCCCGGCTGACCATGCGGATCGGGCGGGGGGAAATGCCTTTAAAATATTCCGTTTCGCATCCACCAGTAGTCGTAGACAAATCCATTTCAGGTGGCAAAATAGTCGTGGGTGTTAGTGACTTATCTTTTTTGCAGGAGTGTGGTTATGGTGCGGTACCTCTTTTGTCTGTCCTTCTTGACACTTTTTACGCTCGGCTGTGAGGCAGAGCCCACCGATCAAGAGCTTTGCGAAGCTTCAGACACTTGTGAAGTGTCCGGCTCCGAAGGCGATCTCACCTTTAACTGTGTGGCGGGGATGAAATGGGAGAATATGGACGACCCCACCAACTTTAACTGCATCACATGTGATGAAGGCATGAAATGGGCCAATACCGACCACGCCGACCATACTTGTGTGCCTATCTGTAAATACCCTGAAAATTTCAATGCCTTCGGTTTTGTCAACGATTGTGCCGATGGCCAGTCCGGTACTTTGTGTGAGGCTGCAGATGCGCCACCGCCTTATGCTTGGTCCGAGGCACTGGTCGGAGACGGCTCCAAAGCTGGGTTCAGCATGGAAGAGTGGTATTGCGATGAAGATTCCGACGACATTGCGCTCATCATGGTGGTGGTGGCCACTTGGTGCGGATACTGCCCAGATTATGTCGCCATGGTCGGTGCCGAAGCAGACGCATTGAAAGAAGCCGGTGCGGAGATTGTTTACGTGGTTGAAGATCCCGTGAGTAACGACCTCGCACGAAACTATATCAACAGTTATATCGGTCCCGACAATCATGGCTATCGGGTGGGCGACCAGATGACCTTATGGCAATACGACGATGGTGAAAAGGTGGAAAACAAAGCAGGCTCCGTTTATGGCTCCCCTGCCATCAGTGGTATTCCTACTGCCTTCGTCGTGAAGCGCGACACTTTACAGGTCATCGCCAGCCAGAGCGCGTCACAATACACCCTGAACTTTGCGCAGATTCTTGAAGACATTAAAAGTGGCGTTTACGACGACCCACAATAACTCTCTTATCGAACATCGATGAATGAAAGGCTGTTTCATGAAATATCAATTGGTTAGTGCAATGTGCATACTTTCCGTCATGGGTTGCTTGGAGGCCGCGGAGCCTACCAACCAAGAACTCTGTGAAGCTTCAGATACCTGCCAAGTGGTGGGTGAAGGAGACTCTTTAGGGTTTGAATGTATCGAAGATCACAAATGGGAAGATGCTGACGATGCGAAAAACTTTACTTGTGTCACATGTGATGAGGGCATGAAGTGGGCCACCAATAAGGCCGATGACCTCACTTGTGTGCCCATTTGTAGATACCCCGAAACATTTAATAACTTGGGAATGGTTGATGACTGCGCAGACAACAATGCGGGCACTGCTTGCGATGAAGCGGACACCCCTCCGCCTTACGCATGGAATACCGGTGTGATGGCAGACGGTACCGAGGGCTCTTTCAATATGGAGGAATGGTACTGCGATGAAGAATCCGATGAGGTTGCAGTTCTGATTGTATTGGTGGCCACTTGGTGTGGTTACTGTCCCGATTACTTGAGCCGCGTTGATAATATTGCGGGTGTGTTTGAGGCCATGGGGGGCCGCATCATTTATGTGGTTGAAGATCCCACGGACGTGACCGGTGCCTTGAATTACGTCAACAATTACATTGGTGCCAACAGTTTGGGGTTGCGGGTGTCAGATCAGCACACCAAATGGATTTACGACGACGGCGCCATGGAAGAAGACAAACCTGGCACCATCGGCGGCTCTCCTTCCCGAACCGGTGTGCCCACCGCGTTCATTGTCAAAAGAGATGATTTGAAGGTGATCGCAACCCAAGGGGCCTCGCAGTACTATCTCGACTTCATTGGCATTCTTGAAGATATCAAGGCTGGCGTCTACGACAATCCTCTTTAAGAGGTTTCAATTACAGTTGCTTCCCAAAAACCTTCGGTGCAAACCGAGGGTTTTTTTGTTTTTGTGCTGTGTTAGGCGTGGATTAAATTTGAGTGTATCATGTCAATTTAGTGCCGAACCATAGACAGTGAGACAGCCAAGTGGCAGACTCGGCTGGCAACTTTAAGTGAGGATGGAGGTCCTTCAATGTTTCGATTGGCTTTAGGATTTTTGTGTGCGTTATCATTTGTTTTGGGCTGTGAGTCACTGACCGAGCCCACCAATCAAGAACTTTGTGAGGCTTCAGAAACCTGCCAAGTGGTAGGTGAAGGCGCAGAGATGTCTTTTGAGTGCATCGATGGCCTCAAATGGGAGGACGCGGAAGACCCCAAAAACTTTACATGTATTTCCTGTGAAGAGGGCATGAAGTGGGAGAATACCAAGATTGATGATCTGACGTGTGTTCCTATTTGTAAGTACCCAGAAGGGTTCAGCACGGATGGCATCGTTTTAGGCGAGGTGGCGCCGCCGGTGGCATGGGACGATGCTTATTTGGGCGATGGGACGCAAACAGAATTTAGCTTTGAAGAATTTTATTGCGATGAAGACAATGACAAAGTTGCACTTATCGTTTTTGTTTCCACTGGGTGGTGCCCTAATTGCCCCCAATACATGGCGCATGTTGCCGAAGATGCCGCCATTTTGGATGCGGCAGGTGCAAAAGTTATTTATTGGATTATGCAGGACACTGGGCATAATTTAGCGACGAATGAATACGCGAATACTTATGTGAACAATTATGCAGGCAATGACACCTTTAGTCTGCGGGTCGGTGACAGCACCACCAAGCTTATTTATGACGATGGCCAAAAAGTTGAAGAGCAACCGGGCGCTGGCAGTTACCCCTATGTTCCCTATGGCTTCGTGATCAAAAAAGATAACATGAAAGTCGTTGTCGACGAGACCGGTAACGATCCTGAGGGACCGGGCATTATCTACGAAGACTTTTTAGCACTGTTAGAAAAGCTGAAAGCTGGCGAATACGACGATATTTAAGGGCGCTCACAATCACGTGAGAGGTGCATATTGTCTCCTTGCCTCACGAGGAATCCAAAGCGTTCTTTTTCGTACACCGAAAACACGCTGTCGATTTTTCCGAGGGCCTGGAATTGAATGCCCAATTGGTTGAATAACGATTCTTGAATCTGGGCTTCTTCACGTTCTTGGTTGATGATGAAGAGATAGCCAGTGTCTGCCAAAAGGCTCATGGTGTGTCGCAGTAAATCTTTAGGTTGAAAGAACCGTTCGGGCAGTCCCGAACTCTGCAGTGGTTCAATGGCTACATAGGGCAAAAACCACGTGATGAAGCCAAAGGATGGTTTGATGTCCGTCAAACAACCGGCCTGATAGTGCATGGCAGGCCAGGGACGAATCATGTATTCCGCATAACCTTTGCGTGTTTCGCCCGTTAGGTAGCGTTGATTGGCGTCCAGCTCGACGCCCAACCACTCACCCGGTAGAAACCCTTGGAGGGCCGGCGCGTACCAAAAGCTTCGTGAGCCAATGTCCAAACCAGGTCCTTGAATCTTTTCATGAGCTGTCACTCGATCCAAAATATCTAAAAAACAGCAATTGCCAGTGAATTCAGAAGCGGAACAAACCTTTTCCCAGTGGTTCAACTCGTATTTGCTTTCGAGGGCTTCCAAACGCGACAGGCCATCGGCGTTCAGCTGGGCGCGCCATTTTTGCAGGTTCACCTTTTGGATTTTATAGGCAGGCAGAGAAAAAGACAGTTTGTCCTTCAGCCAAAACTCAACCTCTCTCACTGCGTCTTCCCAGCTGTTCATGGCTTCATTTACCGCAAATGCCTGTTTTTGGCCATTTTGGGGCCGCAGGAGACCCTGTGAGCCAAAGGACTTAGATCTCGGTTCAAATAGCGGTTTTAGTTGACGAAAATTGAGAAAAACCACATCCTTAAGACAGAAAAGAATTGGAGATTTGGTGGCAGGACAACAAATAGAGGTCGATGAAAAATTAGATAAGATGGCCACTCTAAATTACACCGTCCCCAAGGTGATGGCAGTGGCCAACGATCTCAATTCCTCTGCGCGGGATTTGGTAAAGGTCATCCAGGTGGATCCGGTGCTGACGGCCAAGGTTCTTAAAATGGTGAACTCTGCTTATTTTGCCTTAAGAGATGAAGTGACCTCTTTGAGTAAAGCCATCATCATGTTGGGCATCAACACCATCAAAAATTTAGCCATGTCCACTGCAGTGGCAGGCTCGCTCAAATTTAATGATGATGTGTCAAAAGTATCGAGCGAAGATTTTTGGCGATACTCCGTAGGCGCAGCGGCCTTGTCCTCCCAATTCGCCCGAGAGATGCGGGGTGGTCGTCAAGAAGTGGATAACAATTTCATTGTGGGTCTTTTGCACGTTATTGGGAAAGCTTTTTTGATTCAATTCTACCCAAACGAATTTAATGCGGTGATCGAGGAGACCATGCGGCTCAAATGCCCTTCCTCTTTGGTTGAGAAGCAACATTTAGGGGTAACCCACGAGGAGATCGGCTATAAATTAGCCGAGCGCTGGCAACTGCCTGACCCGGTCAAAGATGGAATTTTACATTACGCTAATCCAGAGGCTTCCGATTATCGATCCACGCGTTTTTTGGCGGTGGCGTCAGCCTTGCTCAAAGAAGCACAGATCGGCTTTGCTGGCGATTATTTCGTCCACCCGATCACCGATACCGTTTGGGAAGAACTGGGTTCCGATAAAGATAGGGCCATTGAAGTGATGGACGAGCATCTCGATCGAGAACTGGAAAAAGCGTCAGCGTTTATTCAGGGTGGTCTCTAATGGAGATATACTTTTGGGGCACACGAGGCTCTATTGCCACGCCTGGTCCAGATACCGTCCGTTATGGCGGGAACACAACCTGTGTGGAGATCAGAGACGGTGACGACTTCATTTTAATCGATGCGGGTACAGGCATTCGAGAGGCCGGCAATTTTATTTTAAAAGAAAGAGGCATGAAGAACCATATCCCTCTTTTAATTACCCACACCCATTGGGATCACATTCAAGGTTTCCCTTTCTTTGTGCCGGCCTTTATCCCTGGCAATACCATTGAGCTGATGGGGCCAAAAACGCATGAACAACCCTTTGAAAAAATAATGCGTTCCCAAATGCAATACTCTTATTTTCCAGTTAACTTTTCACAGTTGGGCGCCAAAATTTCTGCTCGCATGCTTGACGAGGTTTCCTTCCAAATTGGAGGCATTAAAGTCACGCCCAAATACGTAAATCACCCCATTCGAACTTTGGGCTATCGGTTCGAAAAAGATGGAAAAGCCATCGTTTTCCTAACCGACTTTGAAAAATATTATGACGTTATCTTTGGCGGGGTGCCCCCAGATGATGAATACGAAATGGAAGAGTACGAGGAAGTACAAAAAGCGGTCGATGAGCAAAACCAAGGGGTCATCGATTTTTGCAGTGGGGCAGAGGTCTTGGTCATTGATGCACAGTACACCCAGGCCGAATACGAAACCAAAAAAGGCTGGGGACACACCTCAATGGAAGAGGCCATTGGGTTTGGGCGTGCCGCGGAGGTTCGTGATTTGGTGTTTTGCCATCATGACCCCGAACGTACTGATGACGACTTAGATAAACTGCTAGGGCACTACCAAGAAATGCTGGGGAAAGAGAAAGGTTGTCCAATTTCCAACCTTTACGCCACCCGAGAAAAGTGGAGCCTAAAAGCGTAGGTGCGAGATATTAAAGCAAAGAACCGATGAAATCTGTGCTATACTCTAACCTAGGGTTTTTATTTATGTTTCGCTTCTCTTACCTTTTGATTTCTTTGTTGATCGTGACGGGATGCCCCGATCCGGACGCTGCGGGCGTCGGATCTGGTGAGGCCGAATGTGATGCAGATCACGATTGTGCCATCGGTCAAATGTGCATGAGCGGTGTTTGCACCTTACAGGTGGGCGATCCTTGGGAAGACCTGAATCCTTCTGAGCCTGATGCGGGGATTGGCGATGAACAAGCAGAGGACGCCGGTAACGCTCAGGCACCAGCCGCTCGCTTGGAAGCCAGTGAAAGCGAAATAGAGTTTGGTGGGCAGCGTCTGGGCATCCCTGTGACCCGAGAGGTGACCATTACCAATACGGGCACCCTGGCTGTGACATTGGTCGCTGCAGATTTGGTAGAAGAAAATGGAGCGGATGGCCAAAACGAATTCTCTATGAATCCGGTGGGGGTGATTGATGAAGTGCTTTATCCCGGTTCAGAAAAAACATTTGAAATTACCCATACGCCAGTGGATGGCCTCGTGGATGCTGGGCAAATACGACTGATTCACACCGGCCCAGAGGAGTTGCTCACCGTAGAGCTTCTTGCTGAATTTAAGGGAAACCCAGATGTCTTGATCACCGAAACTTTGGCTGAAGACGCCGAGGTGATCGATTCCTTCTATGTGGGTGCCACCACTGAATTTGGCGCGTCGGTCACCAACACTTTTTGGGTGCGAAACCAAGGCTCTTTAGATTCAGTGCTTTCTCTCACTGACGTTCAGATCGTACCCGACAATGTTGGGTTTTCCTTGGAGAATGCTTTTGATGGCGCGCAGGCTCTGGGGGCTTGGGATGCTGGGCTTTGTGTGGCGCCGGAGCTCGGAGAGGGCACAGACGGGGGCGTGGTATCATGGTCGGACGATGACAGTGAGGTCAACTGTCCCCCGGGTGGTATCGCATGTTTGAATTTTGACGGTGTGGGCGCCTGCGCAGACGAGAATGATGTGCCCATCTATGCTTTCCCTGTGACCGTCCATTATAACCCTGTAGATGCCACCGCCAGCGCCACCCTCTCCATCGTTCATAACTCTGGCGGCAATGCAGACACCCAAAGCAATATTGAATTGTTGGCCACCGCACCAGGGTGTCCGGCCAATGCAGACTTTAACTTCGAAGAGGAAGAACCAGAGTGCGAGTGCAACGAAAACTATTATGATTTGAATGAGGATTTGAACGGCCCAGGATCCGATGGTTGTGAGTACAACTGTGTGTTTGTTTCCGACGATGACAGCCCTGACGATCTCGGTATCGATGCAAACTGTGACGGTATGGATGGCATGCGCGCCACGGGACTTTTTGTGGACAGTGACGGCAGCGATCTCAATAACGGAAGCATGTTGTTGCCGGTGGCCACTTTGAAGCGTGCCTTACAATTGGCACTGGTAAATGATGCCATCGACTCCATATTCATTGCCGGTGGCACCTACTTTGTGGATGAGCAAATCCACCTCATCAATGGCGTAAACTTGTACGGGGGCTACCAGGGTAGCTTTTCTTCTCGGAACGAGGACAATGCCGTGTTTATTGGTGAGACAACCACTCTGTTTCATATTGCGAATATTTCCTCTGCCTTGCGTATCGAACGTCTTGATTTGGTAACCGATGATCGGTCCTCTTCCGTGGACGGTCCGGGGGCTTATACGGCCACATTGGTTATTGAAAACTCTTCGGAGTCGGTCACTTTATACCGCGTGAATGTCGAAGCAGGCCAAGGGGCTGCAGGACAAAACATGCTCAACGGAAACGATGGTGCAGCGGGGGCTGCTGGAAGTCCTGGCAGTGGGTCTACCGGTGGGTGTGGCGGTGCACCCAACGGCGGACGTGGTGGCGATGGTCGAAATCAAAACAGTGGGCTGCCTGGTGCATGTGGTGGTACTTGTGGGGCAGTCACGAACACGTGTGCCGCCTACGATTCAAATGATCCATGTGCTGCAGATGAAGCCGGTGGTGGGGCCGGGAATGGTGAAAACTTAGGGTGCGGTGATGGTAATCCCAAAAAAGGTGCTGACGGAGCGAACGGTGCTTGTTCTCCTAATGGGTCGCACGGTGAAGGGGGAGAAGGTGATGGCTTTTTCGATGAACTGACTTGGTCCCCCGGTAGTGGCTCTGAAGGAACGGTCGGGGTGACCGGTAGCGGCGG
>CEUV01046567.1_pt1 | contig 11065 bp, 8 predicted proteins | sample 356401 | NCBI WGS metagenome assembly CEUV01 (sample SAMEA2622710, study PRJEB7988) | marine metagenome | isolation source: saline water (ENVO:00002010), including
AGGTGCGCCTTTGTTTGATACCTCCCCAGAGGCTTATGAAAGAAATACCGTACCTCAAGAAAAAATATACGTTCCTAGAAACCCTGATCCAAAAGCTAAACTTCCTTTGAACAATAGAGCGCAAATTCTAATAGATATGCAGGAAGAAATAGCTCAAGAATTAGCTAATCGTATGAGGCCATACTTAGGTAAAATGCCACAGTATTTTTACAATACTGAGCCAATAAGAGAAAAAGCTCTAGCTATGGGATATAGCAAAGAGTATGTAGATGAGTGGATGAAAGAGTTTTCTGAAGCATATGCTGCTACTAGTCCTAGAACAGAAACGGCACAAAATCTTAGAAATGCTTCTTTGGTTATGGCTAAAAGAAAACAAGGTATACCACTTGATGAAATAGTAGGTGAGGGTACAGGAGGCCTTAACGAAAAAGGCTATCCAATGATGATTGGAGAGTCTGGTATACATGGTAAATTAGCTAAAGCTACTGAAGAAGGAGGCATTGATCCTGATGCTAATACTAAACCTTTTACTTTTGCTAAGAATGTAGAGGGTAATCTTCAAGGAGCTACTGTAGATACTCATGCAATTAGAGGTGTTCTAGACGCTCTTAATACTATAAAAGCAGGAAGTATACCTAAAGAATGGATAAAACCTAAGTGGCGAGAAGCCTATAAAGAAGACCCTTCCCAATTAGACCCTGCCACATGGTTTGAAGACACATTAGCTACTCAAGCCATAAACAAAAAGAACTATCAAACTGAGTATGCTATAGTTTCAGATATATACACTAGGTCAGGTGAAATTTTAGGAGTTAGTCCTGCAGAGGCTCAGTCTATGGGATGGTTTGGTTCTGGTGATAGAACTGGATTATTATCTGAACCAAAAACAATTGTAGATTTACTTGATGAAAGAATTGGCGTGACTGCTAATGTTATGAATTTTTCAAAGAATGAAATATTTAGATTTTTAATGGACAGAGATATTCCATTATTATCTGTAGTTGGTGGTTCTGCATTAGCAGCAACTGCTATGGCTCCACAAGAAGAGAGTGGCTTAATGTCACCAGAGGAAATGTAATGGAACAAATGAAACCAAGACTAAGACCAGAAGAAGAAATAGATGTATCTCCTAGAGCAGAGGCAGGAGATCAATTCTTTGTACAAGAGGCTGAGAGAAACAGAGAGTTACTAGAACAGTATCCATTGAAACCAATGCCAAGGCCAGAGCCAGAAGAGCGACAAATGAAGCCAATGCTCAGGGACTCAGAGCAACGAACTGATGTGGTATCAGAAGAATATATGGTTGATGGGCGTTCTGTACAACTTCCTGTTCTTGTATTTAAGGATGGTGGAAAAATTGCCTTCCAAAAAGCTTTGGACAATATAGTTGAAGCAGGAAACGCAGGAGCAACTAATGTATATGGTATGTCTGAAGATAAAAGTATGCCTTCTCTAGAGGATTTATCTGATAGAGTAACAGATTTTATTAGACAGAATAATCCTACCAGACAAGAGTTTGAAACTTATTGGTATAACCCACAAGTATACACAGGAGGCTTTTTAACAAAAGCAGATGGTATGAAAGGTAGATCAGAAGAAGACAAAGATATTGCAGACGAGGTAGAACAAGTAGATGTTTCTGAAGCAGACAGAGATGAAGATGGATTTGTGTCTCCTTCAGAGCGTGAAGTACAATTGGCTCTGCAAAAGAATGAATTAGTTGACGAGGAAGAACTAGAGAAGATGAAGCCAGTAGAAGCTTATCATGGGGGTATGATGAGTTCTTGTGATGGTGGTCCTGATTGCACTTGCGGAATGGATGATCCAATGGTATCTGGATATGATGAAGTATCTGGTAACCCCATTCCAATTGGCTCCTCTGCAGAAAACGTGCGTGACGATATTCCTGCTAATCTTAGCGAAGACGAATATGTACTTCCTGCTCATGTAGTGAAGTGGCATGGGTTGAGGCATATTATGGATTTGCAGAATGAAGCAGAAATGGGACTCATGGCTATGGAAATGAGTGGGCTTATCCATGAAGTATACGAAGAAGAACCCGATAGCGAAGGCGCTGATGACACCGAAGTTCAAGCCTCAGACGATACCAAACAAGAAGAGGACGAAACGGAAGGAGAAACATCCGAAGAAATTCCATCCGAAATGATGGATGTAGAGGTCGCAGCCGTAGAGGTTGATGATCATTTAAATGACGAGGAAGATGAAACACTCTATCCAATGTCTCAACCCCTCCCTGCAATTATGAAGAAACAAAAAATAGTTTTTGCAGTTTAACAAAATGGATACCCGATTAGTCGGACCCATAAGGAGCAATTATGCAGAAGAAGCAAAAGTATAGCCGTATGCCTGAAGAAGATAATGAGTTGACCTACTCACAGGAAGTACTGGCAGAACAACAACCAACTGAGGAATTAAATGCTGAAGAAGAAAGTTATAAAAAACGCTATCAAGACATTCAGCGCCACATTCAAGAAGTACGCAATCAAAAGGATCAAGAAGTTGCAAATATTAAAAAACAACTTGATGCAGCAACTAGGAAACAAATTAAGTTCCCTAAAACTGACGAAGAGGTTGAAGCGTGGAGTAAACGGTATCCTGATGTTGCCAAAATCGTTGATACTATTGCTCAAAAACGCGCTAATGAAGCCCTACGAATTGGTGAAGAGCGCCTTGCTAAAGTTGAACAATTTGAGAAAAAAGTAAATAGACAATCTGCAGAACAGGTTCTTTCTCAAAAGCATCCAGACTATATGGAAATAAAGAAAGACCCTAAGTTTCACGAATGGGTTGCTTTACAGCATAGCACTATTCAAGATTCTGTATATAAGAACAATACAGATGCATCATGGGCCGCAAGTACAATTGATCTCTACAAAGCCCAGATGGGCAAAAAAAAGAAATCTAACGGTGCGGCACAGTCTGTAGGAAGAACTTCTAGTACCACTCCTTCTTCAGGACAGGGAATGAAGTTTTCTGAAAGTCTTGTACAGGCTATGTCTGACCGTGAATACGCTGCAAACGAAGAAGCCATAGAAGAAGCAATTCGGACAGGCAAATTTGCTTATGACATATCGGGGGCTGCAAGATAGTAATTAACTATTGTATAATAATTCCCACTGTGTTATAATGTAGTTGTAATATGATTTGCAGGACACCACTCTGTAGTGGTATACCCTGCCCCTTCCAGATAATTATAACAAGGTATACCAGATCAAAGAGGACCACAAAGTTTCGTGATACCCTCAATTAGTCTGCCACTAAGTTAGTCTTATCTGATCTAGCTACCTCTTCCTGTAAAGGACATAGGAGAGGTGTATTTAAAAGCCATTTCATATAGGAGAACAAACAATGGCATTCGCACAAGCATCGGGCTATACCAATCTTAATTCAGGTAACTTCAGCCCAGTAATCTATAGCAAAAAGGTCCAAAAGGCCTTTAGAACGGCATCTGTTGTAGATGCAGTAACTAACACAGATTATTCCGGGGAGATAGCTAACTTCGGGGACTCTGTTAAAATAATTAAAGAGCCAGATATCACAATTACAACATACGAGCGTGGTACTACTCTAGCAACTCAAGACCTCACAGACGCTGATTTCACTATGGTCGTTAACCAAGCAAACTACTTCCAGTTCGCAATTGACGATATTGAAGAAGCACACAGCCATGTTTCTTTTGGTGACTTGGCTAGTGACCGTGCAGGTTATAAATTGCGTGATACATTTGACTCAGAAGTCTTGCATCATATGGCAGGTTTTACTGGGGCAGGTGCAAGACGTACTTCACTTGAAACAGGAAGCACCAAAGCAGACAGCAATGCCGATAATGACGAATTGTTACCTGCTAACAAATTAGATATCACTGACTTTGGTGGTTCTGATATTGGTGGTGCAGCAGAAATCACATCTATCCCAATCGCTGCAGGTGGCGGTGCAGGTGGTATTACTTCACCACTAGCAATCCTAAACCGTATTGCACGACAAATGGATCAGGCTGCAGTAGACACTGATTCAAGATGGTGTGTGGTTGACCCTGTGTTTGCAGAAGTATTAATGGATGAAGATTCAAAATTAATTAATGCTGACTTCGGTGGTGGAGATGAGCTACGAAACGGACGTATGCCCGGACAACTTCGTGGGTTCACAATCTACAAATCCAACAACCTACCTTCACTAGGTACAGGTGCAGGAACTGCAGCATCAGCAGGTTCAGAAACTAACATGAGTTTCCTAGTGGCAGGACATTCATCTGCAGTAGCAACAGCGGAACAGATCGCTAAAACAGAGACTTTCCGTTCACCTACAACCTTCGCAGATATTGTTCGTGGAATGCAGTTATATGGAAGGAAAATACTCCGTCCAGAAGCTCTATTCACAGCCGCTTACAACTTAGCGTAAGTTATACAATATTATGGGGGGCAGGTGAACTCTTGCCCCTCAACTAAATGTACTTAGGAATTTTGTATGCCCTCTACCTATATAGACCTATCAAATAAAACTTTGCGAAGGCTGAATGAGGTAGAGATACCCGTTTCAGACTTTCTTACTGTACGAGGGGTACAGGCTTTAGTTAAAGATGCAGTCAGGGCTGCAATTGCAAAAGTCAATCAGGCAGAATTTGAATGGCCTTTTAATGCTGCAGAGTTCACACAAACTCTAGTAGCAGGTCAATCAGAATACTCTTGGCCTACAGCTTTTAAAAAGGCTGATTGGAATACATTTCAGATTATAAAAGACGAATCCCTTAATACGGGATTTACTACTTTAAAGTATATGGAACGAGATGAGTGGTACGCCACTAGAAGAGATGCAGACTATGACGCAGGTAATGCAGGAGTAGGTGTACCAGAATATGTATTTGCTTCTCATGGTACAGGATTTGGAGTAACCCCCTCTCCTAACGCAGCTTTTCAAGTAAGATTTAGATACTTTCTTAACTATACAGATTTAACTGCAGCTACTGACATAACTAGAATACCAGAAAGTTTTGACAATGTTATAGTAGATGGCGCACTTTATCATATGTATATGTTTAAAGATAATGTAGAGGCGGCTCAAATTGCGTTTCAAGCATTTATGAGTGGACTAAAAGATTTACAAACCTTATTTATCAATAACTATGAGTATGTACGGGATACAAGGGTAAGGTTCTAATGGCAGACCAGATACAGTCATACAAGCTAGTATGTTCTGGTGGCCTTAATAGTAATGAGAACCACTTAGAATTATCAGATAAGTTTTCAGGTTCTGCTACTAGACTTGTTAATTATGAGCCTTCTCTTTATGGGGGATATCGTAGAGTAGAAGGATATGAGGTATTAGGTGGAATTGACTCTACTGTAGGTGGGTCAAATGGAGAAGGCAAAGTATTAGGGGTATTTGTTTATCAAAATGAACAATATGGAAATCCTTATATAATTGCCGCAAGAAAAGACGCAGGAGCTAACACATATTCTTACTACAAGTTTTTAGATAATGTAGGATGGCAAGTATTTGCCACAGGACTTACCCTAAGTCACACAGTAAGTAGCAGGTCTGTAGAAAAAGTAAGAGGTGTAGGATTTTCGTTAGATAGCGTTAATTATATGGCGTTTGCTGACGGGGTGAATAATGGAATACTATTTGATGGATTAAACTGGACTTTTGTAAGCCCCTCTAATACAGGACAATCTTTTGCTCAAGCAGGTGGAGCGCAGGTTGTAGCCGCACCAAGCCTAGTAGACTTTTTTAATAACTCTTTATGGTTTGCAGGGGACAGCGCATTTCCTACTAAGATATCGGTTAGTGCAAAAGGTGGTGGTGGTAACATACTTGATTTTGCTACTACTAGCCCAACTCAAAAAAATCTAGCTCAACAGTTTGAGGCTCCATTTAAAGTAGTTCAAATAAAGCCCTTTAGAAATGATTTGTTTATATTTGGGGCTAACGCTATACAGAAAGCTTTTCAAGGTGAATTTTTATATGACACCGAAGACGTAACTAAAAACGTAGGATGTATAGCAAGAGACAGCGTAGTTGAGATTGGTGGAGATTTATTATTTCTTGCACCAGATGGATTTAGACCAGTAGCAGGGACCTCTAGAATTGGAGATGTTGAGTTAGAGTCCGTAAGTAAACCAATACAAGTCTTGCTTAAAACTCTAATAGAGAGACAAACCTCAGATAATATTAGTTCTTGTGTTATAAGAAGTAAGTCTCAAGTAAGATTTTTTATTGGTGATCCTAATATAAATGTAGAAAACTCATTTGGTATTATTGGGGGGTTGTATGACAAAGATGGATCAATTAAGTGGTCTTACGGAGAACTTCTTGGTATTAGAGCTTCATGTGCTACAAGTGAATATATAAATACTATAGAACACGTTTTACATGGAGACTTTGACGGAAAAGTTTACAGACAAGAAAGAGGAACTAGTTTTAAAGGTTCTAATATTCTTAGTGTATATGAAACTCCGTTTTTAGATTTTGGAGATACTGAACAAAGGAAAGTAATTAGAAAACTAAATACTTTTATTAGGGCAGAAGGTCCTGTAGAATTATTCTTAACACTCTCATATGATTGGGGAGATAACGCAGCCTTGACCCCATCTACTTATTCACAAGAAAGTGAAGGCGGTCAGGTAAAATATGCAGGTCTTAATATAGACTATGGTGCAGCCAATGTTTTATATGGTGGTAACTCTAAGCCTATAATGACCACAGATGTACAAGGAAGTGGGTTTGCCGTGAGCGCGACTTTTGTAACAATAGGACAATCAGAACCTTTCTCTATTCAAGGATTGGTTTATGAGTTTAGTACTGCAGGGAGAAGATAATGACAGGTTATACAAGACAATCCATAGCCAGTATTATCAATGGTAGTAATATTACTGCCCCACCATTAAATGCAGAATTTGATCAATTATTAGCAGCCTTTCATGCATCTACTGGGCATAGTCACGATGGTACTTCTGCAGGAGCAGGTCCTAAAATAAATTTAGCTACCTCTGTTTCTGGGTTACTTCCTGCAGTTAATGGTGGTTCTGGTGGCGCTAATAAATTAGATGCTACATCAAACCCAACTATAGCAAATGATAGCAGTCAAAACTATGCAGTAGGCTCTGTTTGGATAAATGTAAGTGCTGATAAGATATTTATTTGTGTAGATAACACAAGCAATGCCGCACAGTGGAGACAGATAGTAGCTAATGATGGTTTAAAGATTGTCCCTGAAACTACTAATACAATAGATATTGGTAGTAGTACTCTACAATATAAAGACCTACACCTAGCAGGTAATGCCTTGGTTGGTGGCACTCTAGGAGTTACAGGCCTAAGCACTCTAGCTTCTCTAAACTCTACCACCTCTACTTTAGGCTCAGTGACTGTAGGAGGTGCAGGTAATAACGGCTCTATCAATGGCGTTGTAATCGGTAGCACAAACCCAACTGGGATAACTGGCACTACAATTACTGCAAATAATGGCTTTTCTGGTAATCTTACAGGGGATGTATCAGGTAATGTAACAGCAAACTCTGGTACATCTTCTTTTACTAATATTAGTGCATCAGGAACTATTACAGGCGCAGTTTCAGGGGATGTATCAGGTGATGTTACTTCTTCAGGCACTTCTACATTTAATAATGTAACTGTCTCAGGCACATTGAATATGGACGGTGGTACAACTGCTACTATTCAGAACTTATCTGCACCAGTAAATCCAAATGATGCCGCCCGAAAAACGGATGTAGATACAGCCGTAGCTAACCTAGTAGATACTGCCCCTGCAGCCTTAGACACCCTAAATGAATTAGCTGCAGCAATTAATGACGATGCAAACTTTTCTACTACGATTACTAACAGTATAGCTACAAAGTTACCTCTGGCAGGGGGTACAATGTCTGGAGCTATCGATATGGGTACGTCTAAGGTTACCAATGCAGGTGATCCAACAAATGCCCAAGACCTTTCGACAAAGAATTATACTGATACGCAAGATGCATCAAAGCTAAACCTATCAGGTGGAACAATGTCTGGTAGTATAGCAATGGGGAATAACCCTATTACTGGGCTACCTACCCCTCTTAACAATGATCAGGCAACTAGCAAGGCGTATGTAGACGGTATTCTTGGATCAGCAAATAATGCTTCAGCTTCCGCTACTGCAGCCGCAAACTCAGCGGCAGCGGCTTTGGCAAGTGAAAATGCAGCGGCAGGTCATGCTAGTACAGCGGCTACATCAATTGCTACCGCACAACAGTTTCTAGATACTTACTTTGTATCACCAAATGCTCCAACAGGCACAAATGTAACGCTAGGAGATTTATGGTTCGACACAACCGCAAATCAGATGAAAGTTTTTGGATCAGGTGGATTTCAAAGCGCAGGTAGCTCTGTAAACGGAACGGCTGAACGTAAAGATTACACTGTTGGAACTAGTTCAGGCAGTTACAACGGATCACTGACTACGTTCCCTGCAGTATACGATCCAAATTTTTGTGATGTATATTTAAACGGGATAAAATTAACACCTTCAGATTTTACCGCAACAGATGGAGCCAATGTGGTCTTGGCCTCTGCAGCGGCTACAGGGGATTCAATTTCTATTGTCTCCTTCGGAACCTTCTCCTTGGCAGACCACTACAACAAAACACAGGTCGATGCGTTCATCGATGATGTGGAAACTCTAGCATTGGCAGGAATTTAAAATGGCAATTAATACAACAACGGTTGAGAGCAACCTTACCACTAAATTAAATAATACAAGTGGCACAACGGACGCAAAAGAGTTCTTGCTTTTGGGCAAAGCCGTTGAAGCCTTAACTCCATCAGTTACAGTAAATAGTGTTATCTCCGAAGGTACTACTCAGGTAGCAGCGGTAACAGCCGAAGGTACTACTCAAGTAGCAGCCGTTCAAGCGGCTGCAAGTGGTTTTGCGGCGCTAAATGGCGCAACCTTTACGGGCGCAGTTACTATTCCTGATTTAACTGTAACAGGAACAACCACTTCCATAAATACAACTACCTTAGATGTTGCGGATAAAAACATTACAATAGCGGATGGTGCGGCTGATGCGGCAGCGGCCGATGGTGCAGGGATCACAGTAGATGGTGCAGGAGCTACGTTCAATTATTCCAGTACTGGTGACAAGTGGGCAACTAACAAAGGTCTAGCTGTAGGTGGTACATTAGAGATTGAAGAGGTTATCGAAAAGGCAACTATTCTAGGGGGAACAGGTGGCTCTTACTTCATTGATTGTGCAGATCAGGGCGTTGTTTATTTTACACTTAATCAAGCCTCAAATAGTACAATTAATTTTAGAGGAAATGCCACAACATCATTAGATGCTTTACTAGGTGTTGGTCATTCTTTAACGATGGCTTTACTGTATACTCAAGGCACTACAGCCTACTACCCAAGCGCAATTGTTATAGACGGTGTAAACGTAACCCCTAACGTAAAATGGCAGGGCGGTAGCGCACCAACGGCAGGGAATGCTTCTGGTATTGATGTTTATACTTTCACAATAATTAAAACTGCTTCTGCAACTTTCACAGTTTTAGCTTCACTTACTGCATACGCTTAATAGAGGGAAATCATAATGATATTTCCAAAAAAACCTCAGATATTATACGCCCCAATGTTAGCCACTTTTGGCGGTGGGTCTGCTAATGGGTTTAGGTCTAGTGGTGCTAGTGAACTTTATGATTTCAGTGCAGGTCTACACCTTGTTCCAAGGGAAGCAGTAGTAAGGGCAGGTTATGAGCATAGATTTGGTATGTATAACTTTAGTGATTACAGGCCAGATTTGCACCTTCCTAATGGAAGCAGCTACACCGCTCCTTACTTAACCCCCGGTGCAACCACAGCAATAGCCGGTCAAAGTACTTACAATTATATCCATTGGGATAATAATCCAAAGATGATCTGGTGGACTGCGCCCTACACTGGAACATATAATTTTATATGCCGAGGTGCGGCAGGTAGTAGACCTTATAATTACAATAGTAATTGGCTGGGTGGCGCAGGTGCTAATTTAGAAGGCACTTTTGATGCTACTATGGGAGACATTTTCTATATTTGCGTTGGTATGCATCTACCTAATGTAGCTTCAGGCATTAGTCATCATACTCATGGGCATGGCGGTGGTGGGGCAAGTTTTATTGCTAGAGGAACTGCTACTGTTGACACCCCAAATCTGATTGAAAATTATAACGCTGATAATGTTTCTGGTGCTACCCAAGCGCCTGTTGTCGTAGCAGGTGGTGGAGGTGGGGCCGCAGGATACAGTTACGTTTCTGATTCTTATGATGCTTCAGGAACAAACGCATCAATAGAAGTCGGTCTTGGTGGTTCTTATGGTAATAACGGCTACTGGTCAAATTATGGTGCTACTGGCACTTACGGTCATACTCGCCAAGACAAACATAACATGATCGTAAATACTGTGGCAGGTGGTGGTGGACTTGGTGGGGCTTCCACACAACAAAGCAATCTCATAAGCGCACCTTGGTACAATGTAAAAAGATTTTTTGAAGCTAACCCTATTACTGGATCAGGAGGCGGTGGCTCTAGCTTTAATAACGCTAGTGACTATAATGGAACCGCAGGTGGCGGCGGTTGGTTAATAACAGGTGCATCAGGCAATAACAGTTCATTTGGTGGAACGTATTTATACAGTAATGCCAGTGGCGGTAACGCAGGGTATGTCACTGGCGAAGGAGGCTTTGGCGGTGGCGGTGGCGCTCGAAATACATCAGGCGGCGGTGGCGGTGGCTATATAGGCGGTTCTGGTGGGGTATGGAGTAGCCTAGGGTGGTCAACTTATAACCCCTATGGAAACGATGCTTTCGGCGGTCTAGGTGGCACAAGTTACGTAAACTATAACTTTGTAAATTCTGTAACTGCATCACTTGGCACAACAAGCCATCTCGCCGAAAACTTTGGGCGAGTTCAAATTTGGCCTACTTAAAATCTAAGGAAAACACTCATGTCTAAAGCAAGATTACTAGCAGATTTAATGAGAGATTCAAAAATCTCCCTTGCCGAAGTCCAAGGGGAAGC
>CEUV01098575.1_pt1 | contig 11056 bp, 9 predicted proteins | sample 356401 | NCBI WGS metagenome assembly CEUV01 (sample SAMEA2622710, study PRJEB7988) | marine metagenome | isolation source: saline water (ENVO:00002010), including
TCGGCGCAGGCCCCGGTGGCTACGTCGCTGCCATCCGTGCCGCTCAACTCGGCCTGAAGACCATCATCGTTGAAGGCGAGCGAGCTGGCGGTACCTGTTTGATTCGCGGCTGCATTCCCAGCAAAGCCCTCATTCACGCTGCCCACACCTTCCACAACCTGGCCAAGCACGCCAGCAAGGACGGCCACATGGGCATCTCCATCCCCGGACCGGCTGAACTTGACATGAGCAACCTCGTCGGTTGGAAAGAAGGCATTGTTGACCGCTTGAACAAAGGCGTTGAGGCGCTCTTGAAGAACGCCGGTGCTGAACTCGTAAGCGGCTGGGCGGTGTTCCAGGACGCCAAGACCGTCAAGATCGGTGAAGGCAAGGACGCCACCCTCATTCAGGCCGAGCACGTCATCATGGCCCAAGGCTCCGTGCCCATTGAACTCCCGTTCATGCCCTTCAGCGACCACGTGCTCTCCTCTCGAGAAGCCCTGTCCCTCGAAGACCTGCCCGACCACGTGGTCGTTGTTGGTGGCGGCTACATCGGGCTTGAGCTCGGCATCACCTTCCGCATGCTCGGCTCCGAAGTCACCGTCGTGGAAGCCATGGACTCGGTCCTGCCGCTGTTCGACAAGGAACTGCGACGCCCGCTTGAGCTCTTCCTCAAGAAGAACAAGATCACCGTCCACACGGGCGTGTTCGCCAAGGGCGTTGAGGATGCCAAAGGCGGCAAGGTGCAACTCAACTTCATCGACAAGAACGAGAAGGACGAGAAGAAGATGCAACACGTCATCGCCGACAAGGTGCTGGTCACGGTGGGCCGAAAGCCTGCATCAACGGGCCTCGAAGCCACCGGTGTCGCCATGGATGAGCGCGGTTTCGTCAAGGTGAACGAGCGCTGTGAAACGAACATGAAGGGCGTCTATGCCATTGGCGACCTCTGTGATTCCGGAGAGATGCTCGCTCACGTCGCTTCCTTCCAGGGCGAAATGGTCGCCGAACTCATCGCCGGCCACAAGCGCGCTTACGACCCGGTCGCAGTCCCCGCCATCGTCTTCACCGAACCCGAAATCGTCTCGGTTGGTCTCTCACCCGACCAAGCCAAGGAGGCCGGTCACCCCGTCATTACGGGCAAGTTCCCGCTGGCCGCCAACGGCCGCTCGCTCACCCAAGAAGCAGAGAAAACGGGCGGCTTCGTCCGCGTCGTGGCCCGAGAAGACGACCACCGTATTCTCGGCATTCAGGGCGTCGGCACGCACATCAGCGAACTGGTCGGCGAATGGACGCTTGCCCTCGAGATGGGCGCCGTCCTCGAGGACGTCGCGCACACGATTCACGCACACCCAACGATGACCGAGATGACCCACGAAGGTGTTCTCGATACGCTGGGGCACGCCATCCACAAGATGTGAAGCGGCGGCCACCGCCCGGGTCGAACGACCATCACTTCAGAAGTGGTGGCGATCAAACACATACGCCGTTGAACTCGTCATCCCAAAGCATCTCATCGCCCGACGGGCACAACGTGTCCTTGATGGAAACGTTCGCTAGCACCGTATTCGAAAACGTGGCCCCGGTAAAGTCGGCGTAATCAAGCACCGCACCGGTCAAGTTGGTGTCCGAGAGCAGGGCAAAACTCAGGTTTGCCCCTGTCATGTTGGCGTTTGAAAAATCAAGCGATGAGAGGTCCATGCAGGAAAAATCAACAGCAGCGTACTCAGTGGTGTTGTTGCTCATCGTGAACACCTCATGGGTCTCGCACGGGGAGATTGGAGCGGCATCGGGGCAGTAGATGCCGCCCATTGCCTCAGCGTAGTATCGGCCGTCGTTTGAGCAGTAGTAGCGTTCTTCCCCGCCTTCGTACCAGCCCCAATCGTCGTCACCATCGGCACACGTGCCGTCCACATCGATGCAAACGCATGGTTCACCGTTCGGGCAGGTCGGTGGCACAGGCGGTGTAAACTCAATATCTTCGAAGTTGTCCCGGCTCGTTCCTGCATCGGGGCAGTAGATGCCGCCCATGTCTTGGGCATACGAACGGTCGTCATTGGAGCAGTAGTATCGCAAGAACCCTTCTTCATAGAATCCCCAATCATCGTCCCCATCATCGCAGCTGCCGTCGACATCAATGCATACACACGGCTCACCGTTTGGACATGTAGGGGGTGTTTGGGATGTGTTTCCTTCACCAAAGTTGCTGAGGCATCCGCTCAATGAAAACGACACCAGCAAGAGACCGACGATGACATGCATGGGCTTCATGGTTGTTGTTCATCCACCCTGCGACTTAATTTTTCTCCCTCCTCCTTTGGTGCTACCGACCTCGGTTGATGTGTGCATGTTGGCCGCGCTTGCCGTGGTGTTGTTGTACATCGCGAAGCAGAGGAAAAAGGACCTCATGCGTCTGTTACCGACCCATTGCGCCATCTTACCGCTTCTCATCAGCCCGGAAATTCAATCCTCGAGTTGGACGTCGTCCTTGCTGTACTCGCTGATGAACTCCCACACCATCTGGGTGGATTGAACCAAGCCCTTGGTGCCCTGAAACACCTGACCCAGCCCGTCTTGCTCAAGGTCGTTTTCGTAGGGGTTGTGCTGACCGGCGAAGATGGTCACCAGCCGGATTTGTGCGTCGTTTTCACACGAGCTGAATCCCACGGTGGAGTACAGGGCTGTGGTTTCAAAGGTCTCCATGCCACCTGAACAGCCGTTGTATTCAGCCCATTCGTGGATGTTCTCGATGGCTCCCGTGTCGTAGGCTTCAGGTTCGGTCCACAGCGCGGGGTTGAACGGGACGCTCATCGCCGTGGATTCGTAAAGAACAACCTGGTCAAAGAAGCCGTGCACCTCCATGACGGGGATGGGTGAATAATCGTCCACCGGCTCGGTCAAGAAGTACATCGACATGCAACCCACGGCGGCGAAGACATCGCTGGATACCATCGCCAATCGCTGGGTCATGGCGCAGCCGTTGGACCAGCCAGAGGCGTAGATGCGATGCTCGTCGACGGGATGAAGGTCAACGACGATGTCGACCATCGTCTCGATGAAGCCCACGTCGTCCACGCCTTCGGTGGCGGATTCAGCGCAACACCACCCCGCATTCCAAGCCTGATTGGTACGACCGTCAAGTTCGTTGTAGTAGCCCACACCGTCAGGATAGACGACGATGGCCCCCTCTTCCTCAGCAATGTGGTCAAACGACGAGAGGTCTCGCTGTTCCAGCGAGGTTGAGCCGAAGCCGTGCATGTCAACGATGAGCGGGACATCCGCCTCAGGGTCCAAATTCTCTGGAACATGGGTGATCCAGCACCGGTCCCGCTCTTCATGCACGATGCAGGTGTAATCTCCATCGATGAAATACGGTGGCAGGTCATCTTCCTCAGCAGGCACCTCCGAATCATCGGCCGAGGTGGAGCCCGAAGAAGCGGACAGGCAACCGCTCATGGTCAACGTGAGCAGAAGCAGGGAGCACATGACCGCAAGCGGTGCTCGCATGATGGTAAGGGGGAGTTGTCCTCCATAATCCCATCGCCGAAACGCCCGGCGCTCGAAAGGAGCCGGTAAGGCGCTTATTCCTCTTCAACGTCGTTCGCCATCATCACGGCGACCGGACGGGTGCGCTCGTTTTCGTCCAGGATGAGGCGAATCATGATGATCATCGGTGCGCCGATGATGGCCCCTGCGATGCCCCACACCTGTGAAAACAGCATGACGGTGAGCAACAACACGAGTGGCGAGATGCCGATTTTAGCACCCGAAAGGTTGGGTTCCACCAGCGAGCCAAACACCTGCTGATTGCCAATAAGCAAGGCGAGCATGAACACTGCGGTCAGCGGCTCCATCATGATGAAGCCGATGAGGACCGGCGGGATGGTGGCGAAAAGGGCGCCCAAAATGGGAATGAAATCAAGCAAGAAGCACAAGACACCGAACAAGAACCAGCCTGGGATGTTGAACCCGACCGGCGAGAGGATGATGGTCATCACAATCGCCTGGCCGCCGCTGCAGGTGACTTTGGAAACCACATAGGCGCTGATGGATTCGGTTGAATCTCGCACGATGTTGCCCGCACGTCCGGTGGAGGCAGGGAAAGCCGCCCGAAACCGTTTGGCGATGGTGTGCTCCTCAAGGATGATGAACAGCAGGAAAATCAGGACGGTGACCATGGTGCCGACGAACGCCCCGAGTGAACCCAGAATGGCCAGCACGAAGGTCTCGATGTTGCTGGGTGAAGCCAAGACCTCCACCCATGTTGAGTCGGAGAAGATGATTTCCAAACCGTAGAGGTCGGACGCAGCGTACTTGGCCCGCTTTTCCTCCAGCGCTGCGGTGATTTCAGGCACGTCCTCAACGAACAGAGACAGTTGTTCGTACAGGAAGATGGAAAGGAAATACATCGTGATGATGAAGGTGAGAATCACGGTTCCGTAGGACACAAAGCGGTTGCCAACCTTGGCGTGAATGTACTGCTCGGGCGGTTTGATGAGAAAGTAGAGGAGGACCGCCATGGCCAGCGGCATCAGAATCGGCTTCAAGTGAACCAGCCCAAGGTAGACCACCACACCAACGATGGCCACGCTCGCCGCCGTGGTTCGCTTGGAATCAATGCCAATCTTTGCGTTCACGTCCATGACCCTCACCTTGGTCAATGTGCATCTAAGGTTTCCTCCGATTCTGGCGGCCGAATTGGCGTTCGTTGAACACGGCAGGTGAACGGAAGATGGCTTGGAAGCCATCGGGTGAACACTTAAGGAAACGAAAGACGAGCGTTGACCATGCATCTCATTGTCTGCCCGCACTGCGGCAAGCAGATGAAAACAAAGGTGCTGGTGAAGGGCACCATTCGTTGCCCGGGCTGTCAGGTCCGGTTCAAGGCGCCTGAGCCGCATCAAGGCGTCGCTGTTGTTCGCCAAGATGAGGCGAAGCATGACACGGGACAAATCATCGCGTTCACGGGCATTGGATTCCTGTTCGTCTTCAGTTTCTTCGCCACAGGTGCCCTTCGGGCGTTTAACCGATTATGGACGAATCCAGAGGACATGACGCCAATGATCTTTGTTCCTTTTTACATTGCACAAATGTTCCTCGCGTTGTATTTCTTCATGCCACTGTTGTATTGGATGTTGGGCAAGGAACCCAAGCCAAAAGCGAACCCTTCTTTCCAACATACGCCAGTGGGTTTCGCCGGCTCTTACCAAACAGGTCTGCCATATCAGACCAATCACCGCAGAGGTGTCATGAGTACCCTCGGAATTCTTGGGCTGATTTTCACCATCATCGGATTGGTGTTCTTTGCTGCCATTGGCCTCATCTTTTTCGCGTTCTTTGGTGGATTTTAACTCACCATCACGATGCTCGGGACTCAACCGAGATGATGTTGATCAGCTACCGCACATCAGACAGTCGTCGGGACTGTCAAGGCTGCATGCAATGGCTTCGAGGCTGTCGGCGTCGTCAGCTCGCTCAGCGAGACCGCCAACGGTTTGGTCTTCCTTCGTGGAAGCCTCAACCGTGAACTGGATGGCGTCGGCAGCAGCCTTGGTTCGTAGGTAATACATGCCCGTCTTGAGGCCCTGCTTCCAGCCGTAGAAGTGCATCGAAGTGACCTTGGCGGGGTTGGCGTCCACCATGTGGATGTTGAGCGATTGGCTCTGATCGATGTAGGCGCCTCGGTCGGCGGCCATGTCAAGCACGTGGCGCTGCTTGATCTCCCAGGTGGTCTTGTAGAGGTCTCGAATGTATTCGGGGATGCGCTGAATGCCCTGAATGGAACCCTTGTGACGCAGGATGTCGTCCTTCATTTCGAGGCTCCACATGTCCTCGGCGATGAGGTCGCGGACGAGATGCTTGTTCAGCACGACGAACTCACCCGAAAGGGTGCGGCGGACGTAGAGGTTCGAGGTGAAGGCCTCGAAACACTCGTTGTTGCCCAAGATTTGGGAGGTCGAAGCGGTCGGCATGGGAGCGAGCAGGAGCGAGTTGCGCATGCCCTTGTCCATGATTTCAGCCTTGAGCGAATCCCAATCCCAGCGACCGCTGTGCTCGTTCATGCCCCAGAGATCAAACTGCAGCAGCCCTTCGCTGGCCGGTGAGCCCTCGAAGGTGGAGTAGGGACCTTCGGCGATGGCTGCATCCTTGGAAGCGGTGCAGGCGGCGAAGTAGATGGTTTCGAAAATCTCCTTGTTAAGAGAACGGGCGGCCGGGCTCTCGAAAGGAAGCTTGAGCATAGCAAAGACATCAGCCAAGCCCTGCACGCCAAGCCCGATGGGGCGGTGGCGCATGTTAGAGTTGCGAGCTTCCTCCACGGGGTAGTAGTTCACGTCGATGACACGGTTCAGGTTGCCCGTGGCGTGGTAAGTGACGTCGTAGAGGAGTTGGTGGTCGAACACGCCGTCGCTCATGTTCACAAACTTGGGGAGGGCGATGGAGGCCAAGTTACAGACGGCCACTTCGTCCTTGGCGGTGTACTCCATGATCTCCGTGCAGAGGTTGGAAGAACGGATGGTACCGAGGTTCTTCTGGTTGGACTTCTCGTTGGCGGCGTCCTTGTAGAGCATGTAGGGCGTACCGGTTTCGATCTGGGCTTCGACGATCTTGTCCCAGACCACACGAGCTGGCACCGTCTCACGAGCCATGCCTCGGCGTTCGTAGTCTTCGTACATGGCCTTGAATTCAGCACCGTAGACGTCCTGGAGACCGGGGCACTCGTTGGGGCAGAAGAACGACCAGTCGCCGTTGTCTTCCACGCGCTGCATGAACAAGTCGGGCGTCCACATGGCGTAGAAGAGGTCGCGCGCACGCATCTCTTCCTTGCCGTGGTTCTTCTTGAGGTCGAGGAATTGAAGGATGTCAGGGTGCCAAGGTTCGAGGTAAACAGCGATGGAACCCTTGCGCTTGCCACCACCTTGGTCGACGTAGCGAGCGGTGTCGTTGAAGACACGAAGCATGGGGACGATGCCGTTGGAGGTACCGTTGGTGCCCTTGATGTAGGAACCCTTCGAGCGGACGTGGTGGATGGAAAGACCGATGCCACCGGCCGACTTGGAAATCAACGCACACTGCTTCAGGGTGTCGTAAATACCGTCGAGGGAATCGTCCTGCATGGTGAGCAAGAAACACGAGGACATCTGCGGCATGGGGGTGCCGGAGTTGAACAACGTGGGGGTGGCGTGAGTGAAGTAGCCCTGGCTCATCAAGTCGTAAGTGTGGAGGGCCTTCTCGAGGTTGGTGTGGTGAATTCCCACGGCCACACGCATCAGCATGTGCTGGGGGCGCTCGGCCACTTCGCCGTTGAGCTTGAGCAGGTAGGAGCGCTCAAGGGTCTTGAAACCGAAGTAGTCGTAGTTGTGGTCTCGGCTGTAGTCGATGTGGTTGTTGAGCAGGTCAGCGTTGGCCATGATGATCTCGTACACTTCCTCAGAAATGAGTGGAGCGTGCTTGTTGGACTCGGGGTCGATGTACTCTCGAAGGTCGGTGATGACGTCCGTGAAGGTGGTCTTCGTGGACCGGTGGAGATCGTCCACGCAGATGCGAGCGGCCAGACGGCTGTAGTCGGGGTGGTGAGAAGCCAGGGAGGCAGCAGTCTCAGCAGCGAGTTGGTCGAGTTCGCGGGTGGTCACACCGTCGTACAGGCCTTCGATGGTCAACTTGGTAACGTGACCCGGGTCAACCCATGTGGGGTCAAGACCTTCAGCCAATTTCACCAATTTCTCATGGATGGCATCAAACCGCACATCCTCTCGCTCGCCCTTTCGGTTAACAACTTGCATAGCCATGATTCAATCCTCCTCCGATGTTCATTTGAGTGCGTGATATCTTTCTTTGTCCGCGTACGGTTCAAAAGTCTTCGTCCACAGAAAATCGCTGTTGGACACTTCCAAGGGAGGCGCTGTCCATGACACCGGCCTTCTGGTATTCAGCGACGCGCTTCTCGAAGAAGTTGGTCTTGCCCTGCATGGAGATCATCTCCATCCACGGGAACGGATTACCAACGTTGTAGATCTTGGAGCAGTTCAACTGGATCAAAAGACGGTCGGCAACGAACTGAATGTACTGCGTCATCAGGTCAGCGTTCATGCCGATGAGATTCACGGGCAGCGCCTTGGTGACGAATTCAATCTCAATATCAACGGCTTCTGCGATGATACGGCGGATGACGTTCTCACCAGCACCACGAAGGAGCTTGTTGTGGAGCAAACAGGCGAAGTCGCAGTGGAGCCCTTCGTCGCGAGAAATGAGTTCGTTGGAGAAGGTCAAACCGGGCATCAAGCCTCGCTTCTTGAGCCAGAAGATGGCACAGAACGAGCCGGAGAAGAAGATGCCTTCAACAGCTGCGAAGGCCACCAAGCGCTCGGCGAAGGAGCCTCGCTTGCGAGAGAGCCACTTGAGGGCCCAGTCGCCCTTTTTCTGGACCGAGGGGACGGTCTCGAGGGCCTTGAACAAGTGGTCCTTCTCCTTCTCGTCCTCAATGTAGGTGTCGATGAGCAGGGAGTACGTTTCAGCGTGGATGTTCTCCATCATGATTTGGAATCCGTAGAAGGCACGAGCTTCGGGCCAGCACACTTCGTTGGAGAAGTTCATCACGAGGTTTTCGTTGACGATGCCGTCGCTGGCAGCAAAGAACGCCAGGATGTGCTTGATGAAGTGCTTCTCGTCCTTGTTGAGGTTCTTCCAGTCCTTGAGGTCCTCGGCCAGGTCGATCTCTTCAGCGGTCCAGAACGAGGCTTGCTCCTGTTTGTACATGGCCCAAATGTCATCGTGTTCGATGGGGAACAAAACGAAACGGTCAAGGTTCTCTTGAAGCATGGGTTCAACGTGCTCCTTCGTCAAGTCAATGTTGAGGCCGTCGTCCTTGCTGTGCTCAATAACCATACTCATACCCTCCGTGAATTACAGACGCGCTGGAATTTCTCCTCCATCGTAGGACGCCTATAATCTATCCCCCCTCGGCGAGATTAAACTGAACGGTTTTTGGAGCGTTTGAGGGCACTCACGCATGGACGCAGTACAACGATTTAAGTGTAAGAACACCGATGTTATTTTTTTCTGTAAAATTGCATTTTTCATATCAAAATCACCTTCTTTTCCACTGGAACCGAATGTTGGTGAAATCTTACATTATCCCAACAGTCAAAAAGGGCTGTATGATGAGTGGTTCCATGGACCGGATTTCGCTTGAAATTCCATTTGCCCGGCTTGATGAACGCGCCGTGCTCCCGACCCAAGGATCTGCCCAAGCGGCGGGCTGGGATCTCTATGCCATCGAGGAGACGATCGTCCCCAAAGGGAAGAGCGTCCTGATTTCCACGGGATGGGCGGCGGCCATTCCTGAAGGCTGGGAGGGCCAAATCCGCTGCCGTTCATCCCTCGGAAAAAAGGGCATGATCATGCCCAACGGCCTGGGCACCATTGATTCGGACTACCGAGGTGAACTCAAGGTCCTGGCCACGTGGATTGGCGAAGGTGATTCGTTCACCGTGGCAGCCGGTGAGCGCGTGGCCCAACTCTTGTTCGCCCCCGTACCTCTTGTGACCCTCAGAGAGACCACCATAGAAGGACTGGACCAAACTGTCCGGGGCGAGGGCGGTTTTGGTTCGTCGGGCAAGTTCTGAGGACGTGATGGAATGTTGGACGTTCGCATCCTCGGCGAAGTTCGCTACGAGGAAGCGCAGGCGCTCATGAAAGAACTGCAACACCAGCGCATTGAGGGAACCATTCCGGATACGTTGCTCATTTTGTCACACCCCGAAGTGGTCACCGTCGGACCCCGTGCCCGCAACGACGGTGTTCGCCCTCCAAGCGACTACACAACCGTGGCCGTGGACCGAGGCGGCGGTCTGACCTGGCACGGCCCCGGCCAAGTTGTGGGCTACCCCATCGTGAAGTGGGGCGAACGTGAGGGCGAAGGCTCGGTGGCCGACATCATCCACATCATCGAGGATTGGCTGATTGAGGCGCTGGCAACGTTCGGCGTGAAAGGTGAGCGAGACAACCGGATGCAGGGCGTTTGGGTCGACGGTCGCAAAGTCTGCAGCATCGGCCTTTCCTTCCTTCGCTGGGTTTCACGCCACGGGTTCTCCGTCAACCTCAACACACCAGCAGGGCGAGTGGAAGGCGTGGCCGGGTGTGGACTGGCTGCCGATACCACAACTTCGCTCGCACAACTCGGCTACGATGTTCCTCCTGAAGCCTTTGTTCAATCGCTTCTTCTTGTTGTGCGCTCGACCCTTGAGGCTTGATGGAGGAACGGCGCCTCCAGCGGCTTGGAAGACTTTGGCGGAGAAAGCCATAACTAGGAATCCACGGAAAGATGACGCATGGAGGAGAAGGTGGACCCTGACATCGGCAGGGTCGTCGGTTTCCAAACGGGCGACCTCATGTACATCGCTACCATCATCAGTATCGACGATGATGCCGACCAGTTCACCGTTCGCACGGAGGATGGACAGGAACTTACCGGTCCCTTCGGTGCTGTTTTTTTGGACCCAGAAAAGCGAATGGATGAATTGAATGAGCACTACGAGTCCTTGGGTGATGGCACGTTTCGGGAAAAACCACGAACACCACGATCAAACTGGACGCCGGTGGCCGACCCAAGCCCTGGCATCATCGCCTTCTCAGCTGCCAGCATCGTTGGCATTGCCGTTCTTTTCTTGATGGTCTTCATCTTGTTCAATCTCAGCGCCGTCCTGACCCAAATTGATTCTGCGAACTGGGATGAGGTTCAAGGGAACGTCATTGATGCAAGAGAAGTCGACGATTGCTCGGGCTCCGGTGTTGACGGAGATTCGAGTTGCAGCCACTACACATACGTCTCCGTAGCCTATGCCTACGAGGGTCAGAATTACACAACGAAAGACTACAGCGTGCTCGACGACGACTGGGCGGAGACTGAAGGGTACTGGCTTGAGAAAGCTTCGGTCGCACTGTATGTCAATCCGGACCAACCCTCGCAGGCCGTCCACGTCCAAGGATGGGACGGCGTTTTGGAAGGTGTGTATGTCTTGTTTTTCTTCGCTGGAATCATCCTCGGCGGTTATCTCTTCGTGTTCGTCCCCGTTTGGTT
>CEUV01142058.1_pt1 | contig 11046 bp, 11 predicted proteins | sample 356401 | NCBI WGS metagenome assembly CEUV01 (sample SAMEA2622710, study PRJEB7988) | marine metagenome | isolation source: saline water (ENVO:00002010), including
ATCAGTATCTTTGACGCTTTCGATGCCGCTGGCATTATCGTCCCAGAAGTTGAGGAACCGACTGACAGTTGATGGTATCGAATACCGATTCCACGAAATCTGGAACCATTATCCAGAACGGGTTATCCGAGGGATCTTTATAGGTCAAGCCCATGCTTAGTGCCTCCCAATCCTCTTCTATTTCTTCGACAACCGTCAGGTTATGAAGTTCTATTCCCAAGTCACCGTAGAGCAGATCGCGGTTCCAAGTTCCCCGCTTGATTGCATTTAGCAGTTTGGATACCACGTTGTCTGGTTTTGGCACCGAGTTACCGTTTTTATCGATCATTCCCTGACGAAAGTCTCCGCCACCGTCGTAAGTGAGGTTGTGTATCTCCCAACCCGATACCATATCGTTCTCGTTATCGACGAAGATTATGGCTCGTATCCCGAACGATTCTTCCAGTTCTGGGGACCATATCCTCTCGTCTTCACCGAACTGATCTCTGATGTTCTCGGGTTCCCTCGTTATGTTCTGAAGCATGACCACCCATTCGGACTCGGGTTTCTCGAGCGTCCTTTCTATGTTGTAGGTTTGGGGCCTAATGATTCTCATGTTATCACTGGTCCGAGAAATCGAGCCCAAGACCTCGAGCGGGTTTCAGTTTCTCGGGCGGTAGGATCGCGTTAAGGAACAACTGGTTGTATTCGGGAGCACCTCCCGTGATTATATCACCGAATCCCTCGATGTCCGTTGGGTAGTATAACCTCTCGGCTCCGAACGTTCGCCAAGTCATCAGGATTCCGATCCCGACGGCGACCAGCCCAAGAGTTCCAATTTTTCCGATAAGACCACGTCCAGTTGGTTGAGTTCGTCGGGAAACACCCCGACGTAATGGTAATCGTCGCTTCTGTTATAAATACTTTCCTTGAAATCCTTTCGTTCCAGATACTTGGGTTTCTTCTTGATGGCCCATCGTGCCAACGTGCTATCGTCCCTGCAAAGTCCCCAGTATTCCACGATCACTGGTTTTCTGATTCCCTGCTGCGGCCAGATCACCCAATCGGGAAGGAACTCCTCGTCGTCTATCACGATCTGCGGTTCGTAAACGCATCTCAGATCCTGCTTCCAGAACCAGTTCTCTACCTTGGCTTCGCTCAGTGATAGCACCGTGTTACCGTATTTCGTCCGAACCGGTGTTTGTTTTATGGATCACACCTCTTTGCTGTTTATCGCTGCGAACCATGAGTTCGATTTCCTGAGCAACCAGATCGGTCTGATGGAAGTATCGTTGAATCCTGTCCAGATGTTATCCTTGCCTTCGAGATCGATGGGCTGACCGGAATCCCTTAGCATCTCGTTGGTCATGTTCATGATTTCCGTCCCGTCCTTTTGGTGAACGGGTATGGTTCCCATCAGTCCCTCGTCACCGTCGGAATCGTAAACGAGGTATAGCGAAGGAGCGGACGGATTGTAGAACATCAAGGCCAAGATATCGTATTCACCGGATAGGTTGGGTGCTTCGGCTATGCCTATTTCCTGCCCCAGCCAGTTTCCTCGGTTATCCCATTGTCGATCCGCTCTGTTGTTCATGATATCCAGTAGCACGTCCTCGTGGTAACCATCGTCGGTATGGATCTCGGGTAGCACCAGCATGGCGTAATCATCGAAGTGGTAGTATCCCTGACCGAGACCCATGATTCCCTGACTCCGAATGTGATCCCACCAATCCTTGAATATCGATTCGTCGATGTGGTCCATGGGTTTGTTGGCAACGACGTAAGATGATATCCCTGCTGCCATGGATCTCCTTTGTCACTCCGACTATTTGAACTTTCACGAAGAGTTATATAGCAGAACATCGTAACTTATCATCATGAGCGACGAGCCCAAACCCAAGAAGCGAGCCACCGTCGCTTCAGTGGATAAAAAGATAGACGACCTCGTGGAAGTGGTCGATATCATGTCCACCAACGTTCGTCAGATCAAGGCTGCTCTGGAGGCTATCGCTGATTTCGTCAAGAAGTCCGATGAGAAACCTGAGACCCTACCGGAAGAAAACAAGGAACGCAATCCAATGTTCGGGTGATATTATGAAACGATGGATCTTCTGGGGACGCGAGGTTCACGATGAGTTGCACGACGAGATTTACGTTCAGTTCATTTCCAACGTGCTATCGGCTCTGGTGACCGCAGGCATGATCGGATTGTATCACGTCATCTTCCACGCGTAATCAAAACAGGGTCTGCTGCTTGCCTTTGCTCGGATCCTCGAAGGTCTGCTCCACCCAATACGAAACGTAGGAATACAGTTGGCTGATGTAATCCTCGCAACCGTAGCGGGCGATGATATCACCCATCAAGGAATCGTATTTGCTGACCGCACCGTGGCTAACCGTCATGATTAGATTGCCGGGACACGGAACCTCGACTTCCTCACCCGTGAACGGATCGGTGGTCTTGCCTTGAATCGTCATGCAGGTGCCACTGATTGGAACGCGGCGGTATTTGGCACCACATTTAGTGCATCTCACCTTCTGCTGGCCGAAAGCACGGAGGTTACCCCTCATGTCACGGATCAGGTGGGTATCGATCAACTTGGCGGACTGCTTGAGGTTATCCACTCCGAACAGCACCTCACCGAGAGCGAACTGAGCCATGGTCTTCTGACGCATGGTTAGCGTGAACGACTTATCGTTGTAAGGATTCCATTCCGGACCCTCGTTGCAGTCGGTGGTATCGTGGGTGAACCCGAATCCCTCACTTTCCCCTGAAGTTCCGAGTCGATCCTCCGCGATCTCGATTCCGGTTTTCAAAGCCTCCTTGGGACCGGGCGGTTCGTCCGACCAAGTGAGGTTGTAGAAAGCGTTGGTGTAATCCCAAGAGGTGTCCACGTTGAGTGCTTCCTTGTCGATCTCCGAACCGTTGATTCCCATGGTTAGAATCAGGGGCGCGTCCATCTGACCGCCACGACTGCGGGGCAGGAACTGACGACTGAAGTTGAGTAGGCCCTCGGTTAGCATGATGATGGCATCGATATCACCGTCGCAGTTACGACGTTTCGCTGCATGGTAGTAGGGATGACCGTAGTGTCCCTTGACCGTCGTGAAACCGATGACGCGTCCCAAGATGGCACCCGATGTGTGCGGAGCGATGCCCATGATCAACTGTCCGAGTAGATCCTCGGGCTTATCGACGTTGTAGTAAGGTTCCATGCCATACAGTTTAACCATCAGGTCGTCTGTGAACTGACACACTCGAACCAGATCGTCCGCGCAGTTCTGCGGAATAACCACGTCCTGCGTGAACAACTCGCAGGTATCGTCCAAGGAATCGACGAGGTATCCGAGTTCTCGGGCCTTCTCTACCGATAGGCCGACCTCGCGTGGTCTGAAATGGGTCATGGTGATGTCCACCATGTCGAATCTGATTGTGCCGTCACGGAACACCGAGACCCCGTGCTTGGCTCGAAGGATGCCCTTCTCCAAGGGCTCGGTGAGTCCTTCGGCGTTCTTAACGTTCTCGACACCCTTGGTGGCCGGAGGCGTGGTTATCTCGCAGTTGTCCAAGGCCGTTTCCCACAGTTCCTTCATGCCCACGGAACGCCATTTCTTCTCGTGGTAGTTGGTGACCATCAGGTCGTGAGGATCTTCCTCGGTTCCACGGCAGTGGGCCAGATGGGTCTCCCGCTTGCACTTCGGACAGAACCGTGATGATATCCCGACCTTCTCGTCCTTCGGTGCAGCGTTGTTGATCAACTTGGTGTTGCCACCGCTCTTGCCTATCGGGAACAGGCAGTGCGCTCGACTCGGTTTCATGTCACGCATCTTGCTACCCTCGGGCTTACCCATGCGGCAACCGATCCTGAAGGTGGTTCTCGGACGTATCTCGATGTCGGTCAGGGAGTTGATGTAATCCAGACCCGTTCCCTCGGCTGGTGACTCGGCGGTGACCTTGGGTAGTAACCACCTCACCAGATCGCTTTCGGGACCCCAGATGGCACCCTGAGCATCGATGTTGATGTTGGCACGGTAGACCAGTTCGCGCAGGTCTGCGGGACAGACCACCGAATCGGAGGAAACCACCAAGCCTGACATCAGACGGTGCGCCTCCTCGGAGGACAGGTCCTGCCACCCCACAGCCACGAACTCGGGGTTCATCGGCACTCGGTAAATCTCGCTTTGCTTCACCGACTCCACGAAATCCACGGGGAAAGATATGGTTTGCTCCTTGAGCAGTGCTCGGTGCCACTCTGGAACGTAGGGACTCTTGAGCAGAGGATGGTTGTTCTCGAGGAACTCGCCTATGGGAACCAGCAGTTCGCCCAGATCCCAGACCCTCTGGATGGTATACTCGACGTCGTTGGGCAGGCATAACGGTATCTCGTTGGCATCCTGAACCCTGTGCGCCGATCCGTCCAACCATTGAACGTAGGGCCCCTGCACGGTATCGCACGGTGTCACCACGGTTCCCTTGCCCGGACGCTCGTATTTCAACTGCGTTCCGATCGACACGAATCCCGATGTGGCCTTCATGCTTGCCGGATGGCAGGCCGTGGTTGCTAACCCCGCCAAACGGCTACGACCGTAGCGTAGTCGGAAACTGCCCGTTTCCATCGGCATACCGAAGATGGGACGTCCCGCTAACACTTCCGCCATGTATTTTGGATTGGGTTTGATCTCGCTGGAACCCTTGCTGGTCTTCAGGAACTGGTTGAGCCAATCCCAACCGTCGAGTTCCAACTGATCGACGTATTTCAGAATCTTGGGTGCCTTAAGCACCAATCCCTCGCACATTACCAGCAGTGCGCCTTCTCGAACCTTGTTGTCCTTGACACGACGCAGGTCACGCTGACCCGTAACTTCCTTGCCCACACCCTCGCCATCGACGAATATGGGGCAGTTACCTGCCAGAATCTCGAGTTCTGGGTTGCTGGGTCGGTATTGCAGACCACGGTATATCGAAACCTCCTCCTTGTATCTTTCTATCTCCTCGTATAGACACTTGGCGGTTCCAAGGTTGAAATCACGCCTGAGGATATCGGCAATAAGAACCGATAACGCTTGTCCGGTTCCACCTGCCGAACGGATCGGTCCCGCGAAGTTGACTGCTAAACAGTTGCTTCCATCATCGTTGGTGATGATTCGGCACGAGACCACACCTTCCAGCGGTGCTACCAGAATGCCTTCGGTTAGCACGGCCAGTCCAGCGCAGATACCGTGATACATGCACAGTGCCTGTCGGATGCTGTCTCCCGACTTGACGGCAGCGTCGTATGCTTCCAACGTCTGTTCTATCGAGTTGGTCATGACCTCGTTCTTGTAACTAAGGGTGTATCCTGCACCACCGCAACTATCACAGGAGATGCTTCCACGCCCCCGCTTTATCTCACCAGTTCCGTTGCAGGTCTGACAGGTGTTCTTGACACCGTAAAGATAGGATTCCGCGCAGACGATTCTGGCGATCTCCAGAGCCATCATCTCACGGTTGCCGTCGTGCTTGGAGTTGAGTTCCCTGATCTGCTCGGCGGTGTTGCGTTCGTGAAGGAACTTGAGCAACTTCTGGGTTCGTTCCGCCAAATCCGAAGCCATCGGGATCTCGATCTCGAGTTTTGGATCGTAGCCCTGAGCCTTGGCTTGGTTCACTATACCGTAGACCCTGTGGCACTCGTCCGTCAGTCGTTGACGATACTCTGATTCGGGGATACGCTTCGCCAAGTCCATGTTATTCAGTGGACCCAGCACCCTCTTATACTTTTCTTGTCCTACCTTCGGTATTTATAGTTGCTGTTTAGCAAAACTTGATATAGTCGTGAAGCCAAACACTCGACATGTCTGACAAGACCAACAACGATCGGCTGATGCAGAAAACCGGTTTGATGATTGTCTACGCGTGGGTCATGCTTGCCGTGGGATTCTTCGTTCTAACCGCTTGGGACCCGACTTACCTTGCTTCCAGCGAGGATTACGTTTCCATTCTTGCCATCATCGGAGGTCCTGCCCTCCTTATTGTTACCAAGGTTATCGAAACATGGAGTCAGGAGAAGCAGATGGAACTTCAGGATTACGAGCCTCAGGCCGCTCACGAACGTGCCATGACCGAATACAACATTCGCCATTCAGCGGATATGGAAAGATACCCTCATCGGGAACCCGGACCCACCGAACGCATGGTTCACGGAAAAAGGATCGAGGATGCGGAACGCCTCAGCCGTCTTGAGGACGAAATCAACGAGTTGCGTCAGTCGCTGAAGGAGTGATATCATGACCGCAGACGAAGACATGAGTATGAAGGAACTCAAGGAGAAGGCTAAGATTATTGCCGAAGGCACTGGTCGATCCTACGAGTCCGTGCTCGAGGATCTGCTGGACGATGGCGTGGTCAATCTTTCCAACGAACAGAAGAAGGATGGCAGTCTCGTCGATCAACTCAAGGAAGCCGCGGAACTGATTGCCACCGTGCAGAGCATTTCCAATCAGGTTTCCGAGAACACCGTGCTCAACGGCAAGGAGAACAAGACCGAGGTGGTCGTTGAAACCACTCTCGAGGGAGACATCATCGATCGTGCCATCGATTCCGTTCAGCGTAAGGCCGACAACATCAAGAAGATTCTCATAACCTTGGCACCCGTTTTTCTACTGCTAACGGGTGGAAGTCTGGAAGCCATCGGTATCATCGATATCGTTGGTTCGGATGATGATCACGAGGATGACGAATACTACGTCGACTACGGAGGATGCACCGCTCCCGACGCTGATAACTACGATCCGGATGCCAACTGGGACGACGGTTCCTGTTACTGGGACGATAACAACGGAGGCGGTGGAGGTCCACCGGGTCCACCGTGTAACGAGGATTGGCGTTGGGAAAACGTCAACATCCGTGATTCCGACATGAACGGACAAGGGTTCAACAATGACATCGAGGTCGACATCGATTTCGAGGATTGGAACGACTGCAACCGCCTCATGAGCGGTGCTTTCATCCTTCAGGTCTGGAACCAAGATGCTAACAGTCAATACGACAGTCATGAGATGAACCCTGAGTTCCGTAACGATTTTCATGTGCGACACACCTATCAGGATCTACCGGAGGGAGATTACACCTTCTCCATAGCCTATCATTTCGAGGGCAGTAACTGGAACGGTCCTTCGCAGATGGTTACCATCGAAGGCGACGAGAAGGAATTGGACATTCAGAATCACCAGATATCCTTGGTTGGCGACAACGAGTTGAAGGTTGAGTTCAATCTCTTGGTTCAGGGTGACTTCTGCTGCGAGGATGTTCAGATAGAGTGGGAGATCGGAGTCGACGGTTACTACGATGACGGTCTTCGACGAGTCACGTCACACTCATACGACGAGAAAGGATACATCCAACTCGAGGAGTATTGGCCTGACATGGCGGATGCGAATTACCATGCGAGGATCGAGGTTCAGTGGCAGAACCAGATGTGGGACGAGGAAACCACCGATGGTATCACCGTCGATACGGAACCCGAGACCACTTGCGATGCTTTCATCGATAACATGCAGGTATCATCCGAGGCGGACACCGTCGATGTCATGTTCTACATAGGTCAGAACGAGGATTCTTTCTGCGAGAACTACGATATCAACATCGTGCTGATGCCCGTAGACGATAACAACGGCAACGAGGTCAATCACGAGCAGTCCATCTCCGGAAGCAGCAACTACTACTCGCACACCTTTAACGCCATTCCCGAGGGAGATTGGCAGATCGAGGTTACCATATCCTCCGAGGACGAGGAGTTGGCACACGAGTTATCCGATTGGATCTACATCTCGGAACCCGAGCCTGAGACCTGCGATATCAATCTTTATGCCATCCAGTTCGCTAACAACGACACCCATGCCAGCGTGGGCTACGATCTTGATTGCGGCTACGGTGACAATCCCGGAGGTCATAACGTTTCCGTTCAGTTCTCGGTCGTTGAGAACGGCACCTACGAGCCGATCTTGGATTATCGGGTTACCCAGCACTACATCTCCGGATACGTTGAGGATGTTCACTACCTAACCCTTGGTGATTTCACCGAGGAGGATATGACCCACTACGATTTCTATTGGGTTGCTCTCTGGGGAGACGATCCGTCCTACCTCGAAAGGTCTTGGAGAAACGTTTCCTTCGATCATCCTGATGACGAGGAACCCGAACCGCAGTCCTGCGATAACCTTACAATAACGTCCAATTCGTTGCTTCTCGGAGTCGATTCCGAGGATAACCTAACGCTCGAGTGGGACCTCAATCACGACGGTCCCGACGATTCCTCTTGCTACAAGGACATCGAGATCCAGATTACCCTGTATCAGAACGGGAGTTACTACGACGTGAGCGACTTCCAAGACAACGGTGTTAGGTTGGTCTACGCCAGTGGTAGCATCGCTTTGGATGCTTCCGATGTGGAACTGTTCGGAGGCTTGTCTGCCGGAACCTACGAGGTTCTCGTCAAGTATCGTTGCCTCGACACAGGTGACGTTAGCGGCGATTACTTCGCCAACTCGGTCACGATATCGTGATCATTTAAGCATTTCGTCAGCACGGTCGCTTAGCAACAACAATGCGGAAGCCCAAAGACCTACAAAGATACCGAGTGATTCGTCACCCATACCAAAGTAAATACCAATGCTACCCAAGATTGAGGCCAAAGATGCTACTACTCCAATTTTTCTCCAATTCATATTTATTCACCTCCCTTGTCGTTGATGTATTGTGTGATTCTTTCGATAAGTTCTGCCTTACGACCCTTGGTCGGAAGACCCAACTCGGTCAAGCGTTCCTTCAAACCTGCCACCGTCAGATCTTCGAGATCGTCGAGAGCAACGTCAAGGTCAGCCTTGGCATCGTCGATGGAATCTGATACGGATTCTTTCACGGCCTCTGCGGCTGCTTCCAAATCCCCGGCTTCGATAGCGTCTTCCGCAGCATCGGCAGCGTCTTCCACTGCGTCCTCTACGCGGTCAACAACATCTTCGACGGCTTCGTCGATCGCGTCCTCGATACTATCTGGGACATCGATGCCTGTGGTTTCTTCAATCTTGTCGATGGCATCTGCCGCAGCCTCTTGAAGGGAGTCTACAACTTTACCTCGGTTCTGCACCCACCAAGAGGTAGCCGCACCCGCGAGATATCCGCCAACGGTGGTCAATACATACATTACTTCTGGTTCTAACGCCATAACATCCTATCTTAGATACTACCTATTTATACCTTTGGTGACGGGTGGGACTTAACTACAAGTAGGTCGTCACCTAAACCCGATCCATGACCATGTGTAAATGCGGTAACTGGAAGGCAGGTCAAAACGATTTCGTGGAGGACGATTCCTCTGCGGGTGCTTACTGTTCCTACTACTGCCGTCGCTTCCACGAGGAGAAACATGACATGGTTCTTGCCTCCGAGTCCAAGCATCACAGCAACCTTTGGGTGTTTCCCAAGATCGATCACGAGTGCGATTACTGCGGACAGGTGACGCAGATCGCCTACTCGCAGGGAACCAAGAACGGAGCCAAGAGGTTCTGCTCCCGTAAGTGCTGGTATTCCATGCTTCGTGGTAGAAGGAAGGTCAAGCCTCGTTGGGCCATCCTCAGATCCCTCAAGCAGCGTGGCCCTCTGCACGGACACGATATCGCATACATCCTTAACCGTTGGGAGTATCCCTACACCCTCAGACACGTTTCCGCCCTGCTCAGACCCTACGTTATCAAGGGAATCTGCACCAAAGACGATCAAGGCGTGTATCGATTGGTCGACGATCGTCCCGTGGGCTACCTTGCCGTTCACGAATGAAAAGGTATAAGTAGGTGAGCGCACACACATCTACTTGGTGCTTCAGGCTCCGAGGCTCATCGAACCTCTGGGGAAAGGGAGCCTATGCCTCCGGTCGTGGGCGCGAATCGGGGGCGGCACCACCTCTTCTTTTTATCGTTAGTTACTTAAGGGTGACAACGTTGTATCAACATCACGGGTCCGTGGGTTAGCATGGCCTATACTTGGCGGCTGGGGGCCGTCAGACCCCAGTTCAAATCTGGGCGGACCCACTCAACCGAACAGCATTTCCAATGTCGTCTCTGCCTTGGAGTTCCATGCGGGAGCACCGACATACCACTTGTAGGGCACGACGTTGTAGATGACACGCCTCCGGTCGGGATCATCGGTTTCCCTGACCTCGTAAAAGGATAAGTGTGCGTTATCGCGATGCCATTCCACCGCTTCCGGATCGTAGCGGTAAAGGTGCCAGTTGTTTCTTGGATCGATCTTCTTGAAGGCGGTTCTTAGAGCGTCCACCAGCCTGTCCTGCATACTCTGGGATGCCGACAGTTCCATCGATTCCCGGAAGGTGAAGTAAAAATCCGTGGGTAGTGTGAATCCCCTGTTGACGTCCTTGCCGTAATGGTCCTGAAGGATCCACGGGTTCTTGATGGTATACTTGTTGACGTCGAAGTCGAAGTAATACGTTCCCATCATTCCCGATCGTAGCAAGGCATCGCTCCATACCTCCATCTCCAACCATTCTGGTAACTTGGAGTAGTTAATCACGGTCGATCCTCCTGATACCGTTGAGATCGACCTCTATCTCCCATTCCATCGCTCTCCATTTCATCCAGTTTTCGGTGTTAAGGTCCCTTTCCGATTCCTCGTAACCGTCCGCCGCGATCAGCGTGATGGCCCATGGGGATATCTCGTATCCCTCGTCGAGTTCGTAGAGCACTTCTTGAGCGAACTCCTTGATGCTATCGCGAACCATCTCGCCAGCCTTGATTCCCCTGATTCCGCTCTTGTATCCTTGCTTGGCGTTAACCTTGGTGGTCCAACTCGGAGGATACTTCCATGATGAATCTATGTAAACGGCCTCGGCCGATAACTCCGACCAGTAATCTTGAGCATCCTTGTCGGTGACCGTGCTATCTTGGAACGATACCACGACGTCTTCCTCATACCAACCGTCACCATCTTCGTTGATGTTATGCTCACCGACCAGACCGCGTTCGTTTAGGAAGGTTATGATCCGCTTCGCTTCGGCCTTGCCGAGAAAGGCACCGCCC
>CEUV01021854.1_pt1 | contig 11022 bp, 7 predicted proteins | sample 356401 | NCBI WGS metagenome assembly CEUV01 (sample SAMEA2622710, study PRJEB7988) | marine metagenome | isolation source: saline water (ENVO:00002010), including
TGGGTGCCTCCTGTAGAATAAATGGCTACGCCTATATCGTCAAGTTTCTTTACTATCGGCTCTAATCCATCTTTGTGAAAGACAGAAATTAATGCGTTTTTGGGCTTAATTAGTCCGTTCATTATAAATTGAATGTTTGTATGCAATATTATCCAAATTACTAGGAAGAAACAACGGAAAAAAAGCTCTTTTTATGCTATGTTGATAACTTTTGAAAAGCATAAATTTTTAACTTTACCCTTGTTAGAAAAAGTAATGATTTTATTTCGACTGTTTCAAGAGAGTTTACGATTTGCATTACATGCATTGACTAATAATCGGTTACGTACATTTCTTTCCTTGTTGGGTGTGACTATCGGTATTTTGGCTATTATCTCGGTGTTTACGGTTGTAGATTCTTTAGAGAATAATGTGCGTAGTAGCGTAGATAAACTTGGCACAGATGTGATCTATATTCAGAAATGGCCTTGGGGAGCTGATGATAGTGGCGAGTATAAATGGTGGGAGTTTTTGAAGCGTCCACAAGTTAAGCAGGAAGAATTGCCAAAGTTGCAAAGTTTATGTCAAAAAACTGAAGCAATTGCATTTATGATTTCGAGTCGTAGAAATTTGAAAGTGGGCAGCAATTCTATAGAAGGAGTTGAGGTAATGGCCAGTTCACATGAGTTTAGTCAGATAAGAAATTTTGAATTGACTTCCGGAAGATATTTTACTGAACAAGAAATGAATAGCGGTAAAAATCATGTCTTGATTGGGTATGATGTAGCAATGGCTCTTTTCGGAACCATAGATGTTATAGGTGAACATATGAAGCTTGGCGGAAGAAAAGTAGTAGTTGTAGGTGTGTTTACAAAAGAAGGGGAAGATATCACAGGAAACTCTATGGATACCGGCGTTTTGATGCCTATTAATTTTGGACGAAACATTATGAATGTACGCAAGGCTGATCCTATAATAATGGTAAAAGCAAAAGTAGGTGTAAGCAAATCTGAACTTAAAGATGAATTGCGTGGAGCGATGCGCAGTATTCGAAAATTAAAACCACGTATGCCTGATGATTTTGCGCTGAATGAAATATCGGTTATTACTACTGCTTTGGACTCTCTGTTTTCTGTGATTGGAATGGCGGGTTGGGTGATAGGTGGTTTCTCCATTTTGGTTGGAGGGTTTGGAATTGCAAATATCATGTTTGTTTCTGTAAAAGAGCGCACTAAGCTAATTGGTATTCAAAAAGCATTAGGAGCAAAAAACAACTTTATTCTGTTGCAATTTTTATTAGAATCTGTAATACTGTGTGTGATTGGAGGGATACTTGGATTGCTGCTTGTTTTCACTCTTGCAGTTACGGCAAGCAACATAAGTGATTTCAGTATTCAGCTGAGTATGGAAAATGTTATATTGGGATTATCCGTTTCTATTATAATCGGAATTGTTTCGGGTATAGTTCCTGCTCTATCAGCAGCACGACTAGATCCTGTGGAGGCAATTAGAAGGTAACTATACTATAAGCTTTACTAGAAGAGATTTTTATTTGATATTTCTTATCTATTACTGAATTATGAGTTTTTGTGTTGACCTTCCTGTAGCAGTTTCTAGGACAATGTTATATACTCCTGAATGATATTGTCTTGCATCAATAAAGTATTTGCTTTCACCTGTTGGTAACTCTCCCTCGAAAATAAGACTAATATGCTGCCCCAATACATCGACTAAAAATATCGTTACTTGAGTTTTATGACTTATGCTTACAGGAATGCAAGTGATTGCTGATGCTGGATTAGGAAATACACTTAATTTCGTGTCTATGCCATCTTTAATTTCTGTAGTATTATTCAATATTTTGAAATCAAAATATCCAGTTGGAGCAGGCATTGGGCGATTGATTGTTTTTCCGCTATTGGCCGTTGCTTCTATGTAGTAATAGACGGTACTTCCGCTAGTAATTGTACCTGGTATATTTGCTTCCCAATTATTTCCTGTAATATTAGACATACTGATAGGAGGATTGTATCCTAGAGAAAGGTCCGTGGTGAAATACAAATTTGCAGTAGCAATTCCGCTATTGTGTTGTATATTGGCTGATACTACATAATTTGCTTGAGGGTTAGTATCTTCCAAAGATTGATGTTGTATAAGTAAGGGTTCATCTACTCCTACAGAGTGTGTGATACAATGAATAGCTCCACTGTAAGAAATTAGGTTGGTGCCGCTATCATCTACATCTATTCCAACAATATTGTATCCAGGCAATGCCTCTTCGTATATACGCTGTGCGGTAGTGTCGTATTCTTCTCTGTAGAAAGGAACTAAAACTGTATTATTGATAAATACAGAGTTTGTGTAGGTACGGTAGTATCCATTGTTGTCTGGGTAGTATCCTCCTGAACTTGGCGGAGAAGGGATACGAACAATTTTATAACCAGTCCCGAAAGCAGAATTATAATTATTGAGTACATATTGCAAATTAGCTTCTATCTGAGGGCCGTCTGCTACTCCCGCTGGGTATTCAGCCATAAGAATGGTTTCTTCATCTAATAGCTTCATGTGCATATCTATGTGATGAATACCATCATAGGGGAGTGTTTCCATGATAATATAAGTATCTATACCCATAAATTCTTGCATAATGTTTTCTATTTCCGAAATAGTGTGATTTGGATAAAAAACATTTCCACTTGGCCCATTCCATGCATAACCTCCACTGTTTTCGTCTTCTATCAATTTAGAAGAAAAGGCTGTTCCCATTCCATCACTCATGAAGTTCCCACCTGTGGCCATTAAGTCGTAAGGAGGTTGAGTAGTATTATACATGTCAATATTCAGATGTGTTGCTATGTGCTCGGGAACGAGGTCGTCATACGGACGATTTCGGTTATAAATCCAATCGACTAATAAGCGGTCTTCTACATCATTTTTATATACAGTGTTTTGTCCGTAATCACGCATCCAAATATTGTTGTAATCTGCTTCTATGTAATGGATATTTGGACTGCTAATACCTTGCGATGCAAGATACCCAGCAACAGTATTTTGATTATTGCATATAATAATAACATCACATTCGTTGATAGCATGCTCTACAATTTGAGTTAGAATAATTTCTTCTGTTATACCGTAGTTAGTACTCCAAGTAATAGTAAGCGCTTCTATTTCTTCCCATTCAGCCATGGTGCGCACATTGAAGCTAGGTGGTGTAGTATGTATAGTGGCTTGTGCTGTTTTATTTTGATAAGGATTTCCTATTACTCCTATGCTTTGCAGAAAGTTTGCATCTCTTTCGTTAGGAGCAAGACCTTTTGGTAATTCTTGAGCTTGTAACCCTAGAGTAATGCAGATAGTGAATATAGCAAGTAGATGTTTCATTTTCTTCTTTATAAAAACAAATTTATTAAAGATTAGCTATTTATTTTAACAAGTAATTAGGAATTCTTACGCGCCTAATATTTTTTGACATTGTAAAATAGCTTCTTGTACTGTGTGGATATTGTTGATGCGGAAAATGAGTTTTTCTTTTACTTCTTTCATTTCACAGTTGGAGTGGTTTTGTTTCAAGTATTCGAGTGCTTTTCCAAATCTTTCTGTTTGAAAATATTCGCTATCCTGTGGCGGGAAATAGCCGGTAAGTTTGTTGTTTTTAAGCGCTAAGCGAGGAAATCCGATTTGTTTTCCTAACCAACGTAGGCGTAAAGACTGAACTAACTCTTGCACTTGATGGGGAGGCGCTCCAAAACGATCGTTTAATTGTACTTGAAAACGGTTTAGTTCTTTTTCGGTCTTTAATTCGTTCAGCTCTTTGTATAGAAAAAGTCGTTCAGAAACACTACTGATATATTCTTCTGGAATCAAGATTTCTAAATCGGTGTCTAGTTGGCAATCGGCTACCAATACTTTGTTTTTATCTTCTTGATATAAATCTTTGAACTCTTCTTCCTTGAGTTCTTGTATAGCTTCGTCTAGTATTTTTTGATACATATCGAAACCAATATCACCAATAAAACCACTTTGCTCAGCACCGAGTAAATCTCCAGCACCTCGAATATCTAAATCGCGCATAGCGATGTTGAACCCACTTCCTAAATTTGAAAATTGCTCTAATGCATTGAGTCGTTTGCGCGCATCAGATGTTAAAGAATAGGCTGGTGGAGCTAAGAGGTAGCAAAATGCTTTTTTGTTTGATCGTCCTACACGGCCTCGCATTTGATGAAGGTCAGAAAGCCCAAAATTGTTAGCATTGTTAATGATTATGGTGTTGGCATTAGGAATGTCTAATCCGTTTTCAATAATTGTGGTGGAAACAAGCACATCAAATTCCCCTTCTATGAAAGCAAGCATGATTTGTTCTAGCTTCTTTCCCTCCATTTTTCCATGTCCAATTCCTACTTTAGCGTTAGGGCTTAGGCGCTGTACTAAGCCAGCAACCTCTTGTATGTTTTCTATACGATTGTGCACAAAATAAACTTGCCCACCTCTTGAAACTTCATAAGTGATAGCATCTCTAATTAGTTCTTCATCAAAGGTGCATACTTCAGTTTGAACAGGATGTCTGTTTGGTGGTGGCGTGTTAATAATAGATAAGTCACGGGCCCCCATCAACGAAAACTGTAAGGTTCTAGGAATAGGAGTAGCGGTGAGGGTTAATGTGTCAACGTTTGCTTTGAAGGTTTTCAGTTTATCTTTAACCGCTACACCGAACTTTTGTTCTTCATCAATGATAAGTAGTCCAAGGTCATGAAAAGCAACATCTTTACCGACTATACGGTGTGTGCCAATTAGTATGTTGATTTCTCCTTCGGCCACTCCTTTCAGAATTTCTCGTTGTTCTTTAGTTGTTCTGAATCGATTGATGTAATCAATCTTACAAGGGAGCCCCTGTAATCGTTTTTTGAAACTTTTAGCATGTTGCATAGCTAAAATAGTAGTCGGAACTAAAACAGCGACTTGCTTATTGTCGGCAACTGCTTTAAAAGCTGCTCGGATGGCAACTTCTGTTTTTCCAAAACCAACATCTCCACAAATTAGTCGATCCATTGGCATACTATTTTCCATATCATTTTTTACCGCTTGTGTAGCTTTGTATTGGTCTGGAGTGTCCTCATACATGAAAGATGCTTCTAACTCATATTGTAAAAAACTATCTGGAGAAAATTCGAAACCACTTTTTGCTTTTCTTTTAGCATATAGGTGAATGAGATCATAAGCAATTTGCTTAACACGACTTTTAGTTTTTGCTTTTGTTTTTAGCCATTGTCCAGAGCCAAGTTTATTAGTTCTTGGTTCAGCGCCATCTTTACCACTATACTTAGCGATTTTATGTAATGAATGAATGCTAATGAATAGGGTGTCATTATCTCTATACAAAAGCTTAATGGCTTCTTGCTTTTTACCGTTGACATCTATTTTATGTAATCCGGCAAACTTTCCAATTCCATGGTCTATATGAGTAACAAAATCGCCAGGTTGCAAATTGGTTAGTTGCTTAAGTGTAATAGCTTGCTTGTTGGCAAATCCTGTTTTGAGGCGAAACTTGTGGTAGCGCTCAAAAATTTGATGATCAGTATAACATGCAATTTTTTTCTGATGATCGATAAAACCTTTATTCAGACTAAATACTAAAGGAGTGAATTCAACTTCTTGTCCAATGTCTTCAAAAATCTTTTGAAAGCGATCCACTTGTTGACTGCTTGCGCAAAGGATGAGATTTTGGTAGTAATTCTCTTGCCCTTTGTGTAGGTCACTAGCTAGTAAATCGAACTGCTTATTGAATGTCGGTTGTGGTGTAGCAAGAAACTCATACGTTCCGTCTGCAATGTAATGAAACGCTTGTCCGAATTCGATAACTGGAAAACAATCGATTTGTTTTGTAAAGCTTTTGCCATTGATAAACAACTGTTGAGGTGACAAATGTTTGAGTGGGCTGTCTTTTAATTCTTCAAAAGAAATAATCGCCTTATTGAAAAAGCTGTCTAGCGTACCCTTTGTCAGTTCTATATTTTTAAACCATATCTGTGTTTTAGGCGATAGATATTCCAAAAAACTTTCCTGACTTTCCTGTAGTAGTTGTTCTTGTACATTAGGTACAATGCAAAATTTATTGTGCGTTTCTTGTGATAGTTGAGTGTTGATGTTGAAAGTTCGAATACTCTCAATTTCATCATCAAAAAACTCCATACGATAAGGCTGTTCATTGGAGAAAGAAAAAACATCCAAGATTCCGCCGCGGATTGAATATTGGCCTGGTTCGATTACAAAATCTACACGATCAAATCCATATTCTTGCAGCGTTTCGTTTAAGAAATTGATTGAGAACGTGTCACCTCTTTTAACATCTAAGGAATTTTGTTTGAGGTGTTTTTGACTGACTACTTTTTCGAATAAAGCTTCTGGATAACTTACAATAATTGGATGGCGATGATGATTGAGTGTGTTTAAAACCTCTGCGCGTAACAATACATTTGCGTTATCTGTTTCTTCTATCTGATAAGGTCTTCTGTAAGAACTAGGGAAAAATAAGACTTCTTTTTGCAGGATGCTTTCTAAATCGTTTAAGAAGTATGCAGCTTCTTCTTTATCAGATAAAATAAAAAGGTGTGGGCGTTTTACTTCTTGTGAGATATTGGCTGCTAGAAGAGCATTCTGAGAGCCTACTAAACCTTTGAAGTGTATTTTGCTTTTGGGATTATCGGTTAGGGCCTGCTGTAGTAATTGTGAGGCAGCATGTTCTTTGTATAATCCTATGAGTTGGGGTAGTTTCACCTATTCGTTCATATAGCTTTGGGCCTTTTCTACCATTTGGGTAGAGCCAATAAAGTAAGGTGTTCTTTGGTGTAAATCAGTTGGCACAATATCCAAGATTCTTTGTGTTCCGTCTGTTGCTTTTCCTCCAGCTTCTTCAGCAATCCATGCTAATGGAGCACATTCATATAACAGGCGTAGTCTACCTAGTGGAGCGGCTGTTGTTTTTGGATAAATATAAATTCCTCCTTTTAATAGATTTCGGTGAAAATCGGCAACTAATGAACCCATAAAACGAGCAGTATGTGTGCGATTTTTATTATCGTCTAATTGCTGGCAGAATGACACATATTTTTTAACTCCTTTTGACATAGTATTCAGATTGGCTTCATTTACTGAGTAAATTTCTCCAGTAACAGGCGTTTGTATATTTGGATGAGACAAGCAAAATTCACCAATAGATGGATCTAGTGTAAATCCGTTTACTCCATTTCCTGTAGTATATACCAACATGGTAGATGAACCGTAAATTACATATCCGGCAGCTACTTGCTCTTTTCCTGCAACAAAAAATTCTTCTTTCGTTACGGTTTTGTTTGTGTCTTTTCTTTGTAAAACAGAAAAGATGGTTCCGACCGATATATTAACATCAATATTGGATGATCCATCTAATGGATCAATACTGACTAAGTATTTTCCGTTTTGAGAGTTTAAACCGTCTAGTATAATAATGTCTTCATCTTCTTCAGAAGCCACAGCAGCACATTCTCCTCCAGATTTAAATGCAGCAATAAACTGATCGTTGGCGTATAAGTCTAATTTTTTAACCGATTCCCCTTGTACATTTTCTTGGCCTACTTCACCTAAGATATCGACTAATCCTGCTTTGTTAATTTCTCGGTGAACAATTTTAGAGGCAATAGCAATATCATTTAGTAGTCGACTTAAATCTCCTTTTGCACTAGGGTTCAATGCTTGTTGATCAGTAATGAATTCGGTAAGTGTTTTAATCTTTGCCATAACTGGTTATTCTGTTGCAAATATGAGATAAAATAAGGGAATGATGAAATACGTTGGAAAGGGAAAAAAATTACCTTTGCTTTATGACTGCACACATCCGAAAAGGAACACAGGCTGATTTGCCAGTAGTATTGGATTTAATCAAGGAATTGGCCGAATATGAGAAGGCGCTTAACGAAGTAACGATTACTCTGAAGGAATTAGAGAAAGATGGCTTTGGTGAACATCCTTGGTATTGGTTTATTGTTGCTGAAATTGATGATGAAATTGTGGGTATGTCATTCTATTTTATTCGTTATTCTACTTGGAAAGGGCGCTTTTTGTTTTTAGAAGATTTTGTAGTGAAAGAATCTTACAGAGGAAAGGGTATCGGGTCGCAGCTATTTGAAGAAACAGTTCGTATCGCCCAGCAGATTGAGGTGAACGGAATGATTTGGCAAGTACTAGATTGGAATGAGCCCGCAATCAACTTTTATAAAAAGTATGATGCGCATTTAGATGACGAATGGCTGAGTGGAAAGTTAGTGAAGAAACAAATTACCAATTTCCGATTTAATGATAGTTTATAAGTTTGGTGGAGCATCGGTTAAGGATGCAGCAGGTGTTCGAAATGTGGTAAGCATTTTACAAGCCGAATCAGATGTGAATTTGATGATCGTGATTTCTGCTATGGGTAAAACAACTAACGCTTTAGAGGCAATAGTAAACGCTTACTACAGCGGAGATGCACCCTCTTTAGATTCAGTAAAACAATATCATTTTGATATCATGACTCAATTGTTTGAGCGCAATCACCCTATTTATGATGAAGTGAATAATCTGTTTGTAGAGATAGAGTGGGTGATTGAAGATGCGCCAACCAGTACTTATGCTTACGAATACGACCAAATTGTTTCGGTGGGAGAGTTATTATCAACAACTATCATAAGCGCTTATTTGAATGAGTGTGGATTTACAAATCGTTGGCTAGATGCAAGAGATATTATTCGAACAGATAATACGCACCGAAATGCCCGTGTTGATTGGGAACTAACACAAAGCTTGATACAAAAAGAGGTTAGTAAAGGATTACCTGTGCTTACCCAAGGATTTATTGGGTGTACTTCGGAGAATTTCACGACTACGCTTGGCAGAGAAGGTTCGGATTTTACAGCTGCTATCTTAGCGCATGCTACTCAAGCAGAGGAGGTTGTTATTTGGAAGGATGTTACTGGTATTTTGAATGCTGATCCACGCTTTTTTGAGGATGCTCAGAAGCTGAAAAGCTTATCCTATGCTGAAGCTATAGAGCTTGCTTATTTTGGAGCCAAGGTTATTCATCCCAAAACAATTCAACCTTTAAAGGACAAAAAAATTCCTTTACGCGTTCGCTCTTTTGTAGATGGTACTAATGATGGAACAGTGGTAAGCGAAGGTGCTGAAGTCAAGCCATTTCTACCCTCTTTTATAGTGAAAGAAAACCAAGTATTACTTTCGATTTCGGCTCAAGACTTATCTTTCATAGTTGAAGATCACTTGAGTCATATTTTCTATTTGTTTTCTGAGTATGGTGTGCGAGTAAATGTAATGCAAAACTCTGCAGTAAGTTTTTCCGTTTGTGTAGATGATGATGCGCAAAAAGTTCCAGCCTTAATAGATGCTTTGAAGAAAGAGTATCAAGTGTTGTATAATGACGAACTAACATTGTATACTATTCGTCATTATAATGATGATTCTATGGCAAAGGTGTTGAAGGATAAAACATTGCTTTTAGAACAAAAAAGTCGCCATACTGTTCAATTAGTGGTTCGATAGAATTTTTGAGAGTAAAATTTTTGAAAGTTTTTCATAACTCTCAAAGGTCCACCCAGCAATATGTGGTGATAAAATGACTTTATCAGACTTGATAAGATCTTCTAAGGTTTCTGATTTTTCTATTTTTTCGAAAGAAGATTTTTCGAAATCAAAAACATCCAAACATGCACCAAAGATCTTTTTGTTTTTAAGTCCTTTCAAAATAGTTTTTGTGTCAACGCACTTTCCTCTAGAAGTATTAACGAGGTAAATAGGTTTTTTGAATTTTTCTAAGTAGTCATCATTAAATAGGTATGTAGTTTCTTGTGAAAGAGGGATGTGTAAGCTTAAAATGTCTGATTTCTGAAAAATAACCTCCAATTCTACTTGCTCTGCCCAATTTGTGTTAAAGGATTCAAGGTATTTATCATAGGCTAATACAGTGCAGCCAAACCCTTGTAATACTTTGGCGAAAGCGCTGCCATTATTTCCATAACCAATAATTCCAATGGTTTTTCCAGAAAGTTCGCGACCTCTATTTTCTTCTCTTTTCCAAATCCCACTTCTAACTTCTGCATCCGCTTTGTTTAGGTTGTTAAAGAGAGAAAGCAACATGCCTAATGCATGTTCAGCAACGGCTTGTGCATTTCCTTCAGCTGCATTGAAACATGTGATTTCTTTTTGCTCAGCATATTGCACATCTATATTTTCTAGTCCAGAACCGGATCGAGCAATGAATTTTAAGTTGTTGCAAGCATCTAAAAAGGTGCTGTCTATCTTGAATCTAGATCGGATTATTATTCCATGAAAATCAGCAATAATTTGTTGAATTTGTTCTTTGGTTAAATCATATCCTTCTACACATTCGTAACCATTTTTAGTAAGCCCTTCCCAAAGAAGTGGGTGAACGGTATCAACAAAAAGAACTTTCATTTAGCTCAAAATCATTTGTCCGATAAGGAAGTAAATAAACAAACCTAAGACATCATTTACAGTAGTGATAAATGGACCTGTTGCAAGTGCTGGGTCAATCTTATACTTATCTAAGGTAAGTGGAACAAAAGTTCCAAAGAGTGCAGCAAAAATGATGACTGCTAAAAGAGCAATGCTAACAGTAGCGCTGAGCCACACTCCATACCCTAGTAAAAAGGCAGCGATGTAAATAATGCTGGAACATATAATTCCGTTTACAAGTGCGACTCCTAGTTCTTTAATAAGGCGTTTGAAGGTGCCATTAAACTCTATTGACCCTCCGGCTAAACCTTGTACTACAATAGCGGCTGATTGAACCCCTACATTACCACCCATTGCAGCAATAAGAGGGATGAAAAAAGCCATTTGATAATTCTTCTCAATATCGAATATACCAATCACTTTGGCTCCTAACAGTCCGCCAATCATTCCGATAAGTAGCCATGGGAGTCGTGCTCTTGTTAATGTCCAAACACTATCGCTTGACTCTACATCTTCGGAAATTCCTGAAGCCATTTGGTAGTC
>CEUV01029768.1_pt1 | contig 11021 bp, 11 predicted proteins | sample 356401 | NCBI WGS metagenome assembly CEUV01 (sample SAMEA2622710, study PRJEB7988) | marine metagenome | isolation source: saline water (ENVO:00002010), including
GCAATTGTTCCTTTCTTTCTTCCTAACATTAAAGCCATCAGGGTCAGCACTGTGACTTGTGCAGTGAATGCCTTGGTAGAGGCTACGCCTATTTCTGGCCCTGCATGTGTGTAAGAACCCGCATCGCTCAAACGAGCAATGGAAGAGCCCACAACATTGCAAATCCCTAAAACAGTAGCACCTTTGTCTTTGGCCAGCTTCATGGCTGCCAAAGTATCAGCAGTCTCACCAGATTGAGAAATAGCTAAAACTACATCTTTTTCGGTAATGATAGGATTGCGGTAGCGAAACTCTGAAGCATATTCTACCTCAACAGGGATTCTTGCTAAATCCTCAAAAAGATATTCACCAATGAGTCCTGCATGCCAAGAAGTACCACAAGCGATGATGATAATTCTGTCCGCATTGATTATCTTCTGTTCATATTCAGCTAATCCTCCCAATTTCACTTCCCCTGTTTTGCTATCTAAACGACCGCGCATACTATCAGCAATAGACTTCGGTTGCTCAAATATTTCTTTCAACATGAAATGTTCGTACCCACCTTTTTCGATGGCCTCTAAATTAAGTTCAAGTTCTTGTATATAAGGTGTTTTCTCTACATTATCGATGGTTTTCAATTCCATTTCTTCACCTATTTTTAAACGAGCAATTTCTCCATCTTCCAAATACACCACATTTTTAGTGTACTCGATAATAGGAGTAGCGTCCGATGCCAGGAAAAATTCATTTTCTCCTACACCAATCACCAATGGAGAGCCTTTTTTAGCGACAATAATCTCATTCGTTTTACTTTCTTCTATAACTGCAATAGCGTAGGCGCCAATTACTTCTGCCAATGATAAGCGAACGGCTTCAAAAAGGGAAACTCTTTCTTTCTTCTGAACCTCTTCTATCAGGTGTGTTAGCACTTCAGTGTCTGTGTCACTTTCAAAAGTATGTCCTCTTTTACTCAACTCTTCCTTAATAGAATCATAGTTTTCAATAATCCCATTGTGAATAAGTGCAATGGTTTTGGATTGTGAAGTGTGTGGATGTGCATTTACATCGTTTGGTACTCCGTGGGTAGCCCAGCGAGTATGACCAATACCAATGCTGCTAACAGTGTCTTTATCTTCTGAAAAAGCAAGTAAATCTGCTACTTTCCCTTGCTTTTTATAAACATTAATTTTTCCGTTTAACAAGGCAACACCCGAACTATCATAGCCCCTATACTCTAAACGTTGTAACCCTTTAATGATGATTGGAAAGGCCTCTCTATGCCCTACATATCCTACAATTCCACACATTTTAAAATTCGGTGTAAGTGATGTTTAACTCTACTTCTCCAGTTAACAAAGTTCTGTTTGCATTTACAGAAGCTCCGATTGGCATTAAATATAAATCCTCAATAAGCAAATCTTCACTTATTAACTGACTTAAATATTTTGATATATTAAATGCGTATCGATTATTTTCTATTTCACCACCAAAGTGTTCGCCTCCTTCAAAGAAGTCAGTTAAGAATAATTTGCTCCCAGAGGAGTCCACGCGTACCAATGATAAAGAATTATGCGCTCCGAAGTACTCTGTATCACCTGTTTGATGGAAAGTTAAAGTTGCCTTATTAATTGGTTTATCTGCTAATGAATCTTGTAAATATGAAATTAAGCTCGTATCTATTAGCATCTTAAGATTATAGCCCCCCATAGATTGGACAGCTAGTTCCTGCGTGAGCTGATGAGCTTGGGTAAAATGATTTAATCGTGCTGCACCACTTCCCATAAGCAAATCAAATTCAAGTGTGTCATTATATATAATTCTTAATCTAGAATCTACATCTTTTAAATTGAAATAAACAATTGAACCACTTAACGCAGTTGTACGTATCTGAATTCCTTTCAAATATTCCAAAAACGCGGTGTTATCAGTCAAATCATCACTGGATGCATCTAAAACTGTTTGTCCCAAAATATCTAGCGGAATCTGAAGAGAGTACTTTCCTAGCGTATCTGGATTTGACTCGTATGGATAAAACGCATGAGAAGCCAGTACATTAGTAGCGATTACAGTTTGATTAGAGTAGTACGATGAATCTAAAAATATACTCTCATCTAAAGCAGCTATTTCTACATGCATTTGCTGTGTAGAGTCTCCATAATATCCTGCGTAAGTTAAGTGCAGAACAGCTGATGTGAGAACTGGGTTATCTCCAAAATCAACAGCACTCTCTGATAATAATAATTGGGTAGAAAAATGCGCTTCAACATCTCCAAAAATAGGATCTGTATAGGCTCCTAATAAATTCAAAGTGTTTTCATCCGATTTTACTGAGTCTTCCACTATTGATGTTAAGCTCAAAAATGCTCCATCATTATCTAGTGTATTAATTGTTATCCTATCACTTTGTGGTTGGATTTCCAAACCAATCAAGTCTGGATCAGTACATGAAAATAGGGCTATCGCTATCGACAGCCCTAACAACCAAATTTTATTCATTGTGTGTTTCATTTAAGATAAAACTGCTTCCTCTTCCAAAAGTTCATCATAGAGATCATTGTAAGCTTCAATATAAATATCTTCAGATTGGTATTCTAACGTTTGTTTGTCGCTTTTTTGTATAAACAATTCTAACTCTTTATCTAATTTTTCCGATCCTGTAATAACAGCATCAGCAAAAGTGATTGCTAACTTGTGTAAATTAAGAATGCTTGGTTCATCAATAACAGCGGTGTCTTCTTCAGAAACCCCCACAACTCTTGATTTTTGCGACATCTCATTACTAAGAACTCCATCAATCTCTTGACTATAAACTGAGTATACTACTTTTGTATTTTCAAAAATAGGGTCATCTGCAAAAGCTCGCTTCAAGTACATAGGCACTAATGCGGACATCCACCCTTGGCAATGAACAACATCAGGAGCCCAACCTAATTTTCGAACTGTTTCCAAAACTCCTCTACAGAAGAAAATTACTCGCTCATCATGAAAATCAAAGAAACTACCATCTAAATCATTCATAAATGTTTTTTTTGGAAAGAAATCTTCATTATCAATAAAGTAGACCTGCATCCTTACAGGTTGTAAAGAAGCTACTTTGATGATTAATGGATAATCTAAATTATCCAAAATCATATTCATACCAGAAAGACGAATCACTTCATGTAATTGGTGTCTTCTTTCATTAATACAACCGTATTTTGGAGTAAAAATTCGAATATCTTTGCCGCTCTCCATGGTCCCTTGCGGTAAATTTCTACCGATAGAAGACATCTCATTTTCAGGTAAATAAGGTGTGATTTCCTGAGAAATGTATAACACTCTTTTCTTTTCCATCTAGCTTTGAGTTTAGTCATGAAAATATTTCAGACCGAATTCATCTGCAAAAGTACGAAAATTCAAGCGAATAATCAAGGAAAACCCTACTTTTGCGCATGCAAAATAAGGGTTAAATGCTACTTGTAAAAAATATAGATACACTAGAGAAGTGTCTTGGTGAGTGGAAATCATTAGGCTTAAGTGTTGGATTTGTACCTACGATGGGGGCTTTACACCTAGGTCATCTATCTTTAATTGAGCAGGCTATCTCAGAAAATGATAAGGTTGTTTGTTCTATTTTTGTTAACCCGACTCAGTTTACCGATCCAAAAGATTTAGAAAACTACCCCATTCAAATTGAGGAAGACCTTGTTTTATTAAAGAAAGTTGGTTGTGATTTGGTTTTCACTCCTACAAAAACCGATATGTATCCTCAAGGAGAAGAAGTCGTTCAATTTAACATCAACGATTTAGATTATTTAATGGAGGGAGCTCACAGACAAGGTCATTTTGATGGCGTATGCACAATAGTAAGTAAGCTTTTTGAGCTTGTACGTCCAAAGAACGCATATTTCGGGCAAAAAGATTTTCAACAATTAATAATAATTCGTCAGCTTAATAAAATTCAGAAGTTCAACATCAATATTGTAGGCTGCCCCATCATTAGAGAAGACAATGGTTTAGCTATGAGTTCAAGAAATGTTTTACTAAGCTCTAGAGAACGGGAAATCGCTGCTGAAATATACCGTATACTTAAAGAAACAAAAGCAAAATTTCCAAATTCCTCCGTAGAGTCATTAAAATTATTTGTTGAAACAAAACTTAATGCTGTTTCAGAGTTTTCTGTAGACTATGTTGAAATTGCTCATGCACAAACACTACAATCACTTAGTGATCTAGAAAAAAACGAACCTGCTATCTTGTGTGTAGCCGTCTTTGTAGGAAGTGTTCGATTAATCGATAATATCCTATTAAATTAAGTAATTTTACCACATGCAAATTGAAGTTGTCAAATCGAAAATTCACAGAGTAACAGTTACCGGAGCAGATTTAAATTATATCGGAAGCATTACTATTGATGAAGATTTAATGGAAGCCTCTAACATCGTTGAAGGAGAAAAAGTACAGATTGTAAATATAAACAATGGTGAGCGCTTAGAAACATATGTGATAAAAGGGCAAAGAAAGTCGAAAGAAATTTGTCTGAACGGACCTGCTGCCAGAAAGGTGCAAAAAGGGGATGTTATTATCATCATTTCTTATGGTATAATGGATTTTGAAGCAGCTAAATCATTCATTCCAACTTTAATTTTCCCTAACGAAGATAACTCACTGTAAATGGCTAAATGGATTAAATACATCTTGTTTTTTGGAATAGGTATTTTGCTCCTTTATTTAGCATTTAATAATCAAAATCCTAAAGAGCTTATTGAGCAGTTAAAAACCGTAGATTATCTATGGGTTTGGCTTTCTATGTTATTTGGTTTTTTAGCTTTTATCAGTCGCGGCATACGCTGGATTATACTAATAGAAAACTTGGGATACCAAGCTAAATCATTAAACAGCATTTATGCTGTTTCTATCGGTTATTTCACCAATTTAGCTATTCCAAGAGCCGGAGAAGTGACAAGGTGTACTAGTCTAAGTCAATCAGAAAACATCCCTGTAAATAAGCTATTTGGAACTATAATTTTAGAAAGAACCATTGACTTCATTTTTCTGGTTTCTTTAATCTGCTTCACTTTTTTAGTGGAATATGATGCTTTCTCTCAATTTTTTACCAATCTTTTTGCAGACGGAAAAAATTCTACTAGCAATATAGGTTTTATTACCATTGCTATTTTTAGCTCTTTGCTATTGCTTTTCTTGTTGTTTAAAAACAAACTAAAACAAACAGCTATATACCAAAAAATAGCTAGCTTTTTACAGGGGGTAGCTGACGGATTTAAAAGCATTAAAGGCATACAGAATAAATGGGCCTTTTGGGGGCACACTCTATTCATTTGGCTCATGTATTACCTCATGACTTATATTTGCTTCTTTGCTATTGAAAGTACGCAGTTGTTAAGTCCAATTGATGGATTATTTATCATGGTTGTTGGAGGATTAGGAATGGTAGCTCCTGTGCAGGGTGGTATTGGCGCTTATCACCTTGTGGTTAAAATTGGTCTGATGATTTTGGGTATTTCTGCCGATGCTGCTCTACTCTTTGCTACGTTAGTGCATACTTGTCAAACTTTAATGACACTATTCGTTGGTAGTATTTCTCTTTTAATGCTATTTTTATCCAAACGAAAAGTAAAAAGTGAGTCAGCTCAATAAAACTTCTAGCAAAATTCTTTCTTTGGAGGAACTACTCCTTAAATTAATTACATGGAAACAGGAAGGGAAAGTTGTATTTACAAATGGCTGTTTTGATATCCTACATCTTGGCCACCTGGACTACCTAGGTAAAGCATCAAAACTGGGGCATAAACTCATTGTTGGTTTAAACACCGACACTTCCGTTAAACGACTAAAAGGAACAAACCGACCAGTCAACAACGAACAAGCCAGAGCAATGATGCTCGCCAGCCTTGCTGTTGTGGATGCTGTAGTCTTATTTGAAGAAGACACCCCCTACGAACTCATTCGGCGCATTGTTCCAAATGTATTAGTGAAAGGGTCTGATTATCCTGTTGAAGAAATTGTAGGTCAAGACATTGTTTTGAGAAATGGCGGATCCGTTATCCCTATTGATTTGCTAGAGGGTTACTCTACCACAAGTATCATTGAAAAAATACAAAATGGCGAAAGTTAAAACAACTTTTTTCTGTCAAAATTGTGGAGCACAAAGCGCGCAATGGATGGGCAAGTGTAAGGCTTGTAGCAAATGGAACACCATTGTGGAAGAGGTGGTTTCTAAAACACAAAAAAATAGAGCTTGGAAAACCGACTCCACTCAAAAAACTAATATAGCACAAAGCATACAAGAAATTTCTTTAGAAATTGAACCAAGAATCGATACGAGCAATAAAGAGTTAGACAGAGTGTTAGGAGGCGGAATTGTGCCTGGTTCGTTAGTTTTATTAGGAGGAGAGCCTGGAATCGGAAAATCGACGTTACTATTACAGGTAGCGTTGCGTCTACAGCACAAGGTGTTGTATGTTACAGGCGAAGAAAGCGATAAGCAAATTCGTATGCGCGCAGAGCGCCTAGGACTCAAAGAATCTCCCTGTCATATTTTAACAGAAACAAATACGCAAAACATTTTTCAGCAAGTAGTGTCCGTACAACCTGACCTACTAGTTGTTGACTCTATTCAAACCCTACAAACGGACACTATAGACTCTTCTCCTGGCAGCATTTCTCAAATAAGAGAATGTACAGCTGAGCTTATGAAATTTGCTAAAGAAAGTGGTACTCCTGTTTTACTAATTGGTCACATCAATAAAGACGGACACATTGCTGGGCCAAAAATTTTAGAGCACATGGTTGATGTAGTCTTGCAGTTTGAAGGAGAAAGAAACCATGTTTATCGCATCTTAAGAGCAAATAAAAATCGTTTTGGATCCACTGCTGAAATAGGAATTTATGAAATGCAATCACAGGGGTTAAGAGAGGTAAGTAATCCCTCAGAAATTCTTATTTCACAAAAAGATGAAGCGCTAAGTGGGGTCGCCATAAGCGCCACCATTGAAGGTGTAAGACCGCTTATGATAGAAACACAAGCATTAGTCAGTTCGGCTGTATACGGAACACCTCAGCGCTCTGCGACCGGTTTTGATTTACGCAGACTTTCTATGCTTTTAGCTGTTTTAGAAAAGCGCTGTGGATTCAAACTTGGCGCTAAAGATGTTTTTCTAAACATAACAGGTGGAATCAAAGTGGATGATCCTGCTATAGACCTAGGTGTTGTTTGTGCAATTCTTTCTTCTAATGTAGATATGGCTATTGATGACAAAAGTTGTTTTGCTGCAGAGGTTGGGTTGTCAGGAGAAATTAGGCCTGTTAATCGTTGTGAACAGCGCATTCAAGAAGCTGAAAAACTAGGATTTGAACGCATCTTTATTTCTAAATACAATAAAGTAAATCCACAAGACTACAACATTCAAGTAGTGACAGTAGGTAAAATGGAAGAGGTGTTTAAAGCATTGTTTGCTTCTTAAAAAAAGAAAAAATTATACCTTTGGAATTAGCCTAACACAAAAAAGAACAAATGAAATTTGAAGATAAATTTGAATCAATTCTTTGGAATTTAAGATATGTTGTGATATTAGCCGTTATTCTTTCTGTTTTGGCTTCAATTACATTGTTTATTATCGGTAGCTGGGATATTGTACATGCTATCGTTTTTCAGAATCCAATAACAAATGATAGCATAAACCAAAATAACAATTTGCTATTTAAAATCATATCCTCAATCGATATGTTTTTAATTGGCATTGTGTTACTCATCTTTGGATTTGGTGTTTACGAACTTTTCATCAGTGAGATCGATATTGCTAAAGACAAGTTCTCTGATTCCACCCTAAAAATACGCACCCTAGATCAGCTTAAAAACAAAATAATCAAGGTGGTGATTATCGTTTTAATTGTGAAGTTTTTTGAAAAAATTCTGAAGCTAACACCTAGCTTTAATAGTCCTCAAGATTTGCTTCTTTTAAGCGTATCAATCTTAGCAATTTGTCTAGGCTTTTTCCTGATCAATAAAAAGTAATTGGCGAAGTTTAATGCAAACCACACCTATTCTAGCATCTCATAAAGATCATCTAATTTTGGAGAAAGAATAATTTCAATTCTTCTGTTTGCGCTTCTACCTTCCTTAGTACTATTAGTCGAAATAGGATTGAACTCTCCACGGCCTGCTGCTGTTAAACGAGCAGCTGAAATATTACTGCTTTCCGTAAGTATACGAACTATAGCGGTAGCTCTAACTACACTTAAATCCCAATTATCTTTAACCTGACCTCTTCCCCCAAAAGGAATGCTATCGGTATGCCCTTCAATCATTACATTGATGTCAGTTTGATTTTCTAAAGCTTTTGAAAGCTTATATAAGGCTTCTTTTCCTCTTTCGTCAACCTTCCAACTTCCTGAAGCAAACAATAATTGCTCGTCAAGCGAAATATATACCTTGCCATTTTTCTGAGTGATTGTTAGGCCATCACCCTCAAAACCTAATAGTGCAATAGAAATTCGTTTTTTCAATGCGTTTACCAAAGAATCTTTTCTACTAATTACATCTTCCAACTCTACAACTTTACGCTCTCTAGCTTGCAATTCTTTTTGAGTTTTTAAAAGTTGTTTCTGCTTGGCGTTTAAATTTTCTTCAAGTTCTATAAGCTCATCTTCTTTTTTTTGCAATTCTTCTTGTATGACCTGTAATTCTCCTAACAGCTTTTTAGTTTCTTTGGCTTTATTTGCCATCATTTGGCTGTTTTTATTTAGTAATAAATCGTATGCCGAATTTAACTCTTGATGTGCGTTCTGCAGTTGGATTAAGATGTTTGAACGATCTGTAGTATCCCTTACTAGTTGATCTACCAACTGATTTAATCGTTTAGCTTGATCGTTTAACTCAGTGTTTTGAGTATTCAACTGCAAGTTTTCCTGCTTCAAAGATTTGTTGTGCGATTTCAACTCGGTTTGTTCTGTTTTCATTTCTTCCACAATTTTTGGAGAAACACAAGCAGTTGTAAAACCAAGGGACAAAGCGAAAACAAGGATACGATAGGACATAATTTGGCTATTTTAATATTCAAATATACAAAGTGGTACAAACGACTAATCTTACAAAATAAAAGGTTTTCAACAGCGATTTTTTGATTAAAAATCAATTTCCAATAGAACAGGGCAATGATCAGAGTGTTTTGCATCTGGTAAAATAGATGCTCGCTTCAATTGCTTTTTTAAATTAGATGTAGCCATATGGTAGTCGATACGCCATCCTAGATTTTTAGTACGAGCATTTGCTCTATAACTCCACCAAGAATAATTGTGAGGTTCAGAATTAAAGTGGCGAAAAGTGTCCACGAAACCACTTGCTATAAAATCAGAAATCCAAGCTCTTTCTTCAGGTAAAAAACCTGAGGTGTTTTGATTTCGCTGTGGGTTGTGAATATCAATTGCTTGATGACAAATATTGTAATCTCCAGAAATGATCAATTTTGGTCGCTCTTTACGTAATTCCTCTATGTAGTCCTGAAAATCAGATAAAAACTGCATTTTAAATGCCTGTCGTTCATCTCCGCTACTACCAGAAGGCATGTAAACACTAATAACAGAAACATCTCCGTAATCAGCTCTGATAATGCGCCCTTCATAATCATACGCCTCAATACCTATTCCATATTGTACATGTTCAGGATTTATTCTGCTTAAAATTGCTGTACCGCTATATCCTGGTTTTTGTGCCGAGTACCAAAAACACTCGTAATCTAAATCATGAAATACAGAAACATCTATCTGGTTTTCTTTTGCCTTGATTTCTTGTAAACATACTATATCAGCATTAAGTACTTGTAACCATTGACCTAAGCCTTTGCGCATAGCTGCACGGATTCCATTTACATTGTAGGAAATAATCTTTGGCATTTTATCTAAATTTTCTGTCAAGAATTCCAATCACTTCGTTTTCTACGATAAACTCGAATCGGTAATTTCCTGCGTAAAGCACATTGCCCCTTGTCCACAATACACAATCTGAGATGTTTTGATTATTATACTCAAAAGGATGTGCAAAAGAGTATTGCAAAGTGGTATCTGTAAGTTCTATTTCTTGAATTTGATTAGCTACATTCAACACAGATCCATCAGGGGCTAATATTCGAACAAACAATTCTTTAGTTCCTGCTTCTGTCACCTTATTTTCTAAAATGGTAAAGCAAATTCTAAAATTTTGAATTTTATTAGCTCTAGTAGTAGAGACCTCTCTTCCGCTTGCTCGATAATATAATCCTTCAACATCTAAATCAACAGCTTTTAGAATAGATGCAGTGCTTACCCTATTAGCTAATTGTTGATTTTTTTGTTCTAATGTTTTGTTTCGTGAGACAATGATTCTGTTAGCTTTTTTGACGCTATCATTCTCAAAAGCCAAATTTGCATTTAGGGTTAGCAAAGAATCTATTGCTGTAATATACTTTCTGCTAATTTCTTTTAATCGTACAATTTTTCTTTTTGCCTCTTTTAGCTGCCCTTCGGATCTTAATAATTTTTTAATATCTGCTGCATAAGCACGTATAATAGAGTCCTTTTGAAATAACTGATCGTTTAACTCGCTATACTCATTTCTGAGTAAATCGTGCTCATCAATTAAATCATCTAAATCATCTCTTAACGCTGTCTCTTCGATAACCTTTGCTTCAAAAGCAGCCATTTGTTCTTTAGAGTGCATCCTTTGCAAAACCAATAAAAGGAATAGTATTGAAACAGCCGATACTAAAGCAAAAATAATACGCTTAGTCCTGCGATCTCTAAAAATACTCTTGCTATTTTCTGGCTGATCCATTAAACTTTTACAATATTAACAACGTTATAAATGCAAATTTAGTTTATTATCAGTATATGATAATATTAGCTTTACGTTTTTGTCAAAAAGAGTTATGTAGTATTCATTGTTAATGATAAATAATTTAATATGTTTAGAAATAATCAGCCTTATTTCCAATTCATATAATTTTCTAACACAAAAAGAGACCCGGAACAATGTCCGGGTCTCTTTAGTATTATTGAATATTCAA
>CEUV01063226.1_pt1 | contig 11013 bp, 5 predicted proteins | sample 356401 | NCBI WGS metagenome assembly CEUV01 (sample SAMEA2622710, study PRJEB7988) | marine metagenome | isolation source: saline water (ENVO:00002010), including
CTTGCATGGGAACGCCAGCCCGACGACCGACAGTGGGAGAAGCCCGAGGGCGACGACCCCCGAACTTTGTACCAGATGCTGATGACCAGCGTGGGCCGCTTCGGCGACCTGCCGTGCTTCGGCTACATCCCTGCTCCAGGCATGGCCCGAACGCACCTGTCCTACAACGAATTTGGCGACCTCGCCACCGCTGTGGGCAAGCAACTCGCTGCTGTTGGCGTGAAGGCCGGCGACCGTGTGGCCCTCATCCTCAACAACTCCGTGGAATGGGCCGCCCTCTCCTACGGTGCCAACGGTATCGGTGCCGCCTACACCGCCATGTACACGCACCAACACGGCACGGAATGGGCCTACATCCTCAACGATTCGACGCCTGCGCTCCTCGCTGTGGCTGACACCGCCGTGCTCGACAAGCTCGTGGCCAACATGCCTGGCGACGCCAGCGGATGGCCCTCGTGCGGCATCCTCCTGCTGGGCGATGAACCCGCCAACGAACTCCCACCTGAAGGCGTGGCTGTTCACGCATGGGCCGACTTCGTGGCCGCTGGCCGCCAAGCCGACATGTTCGAGATCGCCGACGACCCGTTTGCACTCAACACGCTGATCTACACCTCCGGTACCACGGGCAACCCCAAGGGTGTCATGCTCTCCAACTGGAACACGCTCTCGAACATTCTCTGCGTGCAGTCCGCCTTCACCATCTACGTGGGCGACAAGAACGCTGCGTTCTTGCCCTGGGCACACTCCTTCGGGTCCACCTTTGACCTGCACTGGATGATTCGCTGTGGCGTGCACATCAACCTGATTTCGGACCTGACCAAGATCGCCGACGAGTGCATCGAGATCAAGCCAGCGGTGCTGCTGGCCGTGCCTCGTGTCTGGAACAAGTTCTACGACCGTGTCAATTCTCAGTTCGAGGCCGCTACCGGCCTGAAGAAGGTCTTCATCAAGAACGCTCAGAAGTCCGCCGCCAAGCGCATCGCCAAGGCCGGTGTGGAGTGCGACGCCGTGCCTCCCAACGGCTTCTTTGACAAGTTGTGGGACAAGCTTGTGTGGTCCAAGGTCCGTGCCCGGTTTGGCGGCAACATCCGCTTCTGCATGTCCGGTGCCGCTGCGCTGTCCCCCGACGTGGCCGCCTTCATCCAGATGGTCGGCTTCAACTGCTACGAAGGCTACGGCTTGACCGAAACCTCGCCGCTGGTGTCCGCCAATGGCTGGTCCGGCCCCGGTACGAGCAAACTCAACACCGTTGGCAAGGTTGCCAACGGCGTGAAGGTCACCATCGACACGGACGCCTGGGACGACCCCGAGCGCCCCGACGAGGGTGAAATCGTGGTCACCGGCCCCAACGTCATGATGGGCTACTGGAACAACGAGGAAGCCACCAAGGAAGTCATCATTGAACCCGGCACCTTCCGTACCGGTGACCTTGGCAAGTTGACCAATGGCTACCTTTCCATCACCGGCCGTGTGAAGTCCCAATTCAAGCTGGAGAACGGCAAGTACGTCGCTCCCTCCGGCCTCGAAGAAACCATCACCCTCAACCCGCTGGTTGAGCAGTGCGTGCTGGACGGACGAAACATGCTCCACACCTTCCTCATCGCCCACCCGAACATGGAAGCGCTCCGTGCCGCTCTCAAGGGCGCTGGCATTGACACCTCAGGCGACGACGCTGCCCTGTGTGCCAACGCCGACGTGCGAGCCTTCCTGCTTGAGGACCTGAAGAAGAACAACATGGTTGCTCCCGACTGGAAGGGCTACGAAGTGGCTCGCACCCTCATCCTCGACCCCGAGGAGTGGACCACCGACAACGAGATGCTCACACCCTCGTTCAAGGTCAAGTTGCGAAACCTCCTGGCCAAGCACGAGGACGAGATCAAGGCCATCGCTTGAGGCGTTTATATCCCCTCAAATGCTCATGTTTTCATGAGCAAGAACAGCGATGAAAGCAGGACGCCTGAAGCCCTTCGGGCACGCTTTGAGCCCCACCTCATGGAGACCTTTCACGAACAGCGCGTGCTGTTTGAGGAAGGGCGTATCCGACTCCATGCCACCGCCCAATTGGAATGCGATGAATGGGGTGTGAGCGTTCGCCTTGAACCAGAAACCGATCGTGACCCCTTTACCGTCTCGGGTGCTTGGGAGATCCTCTCGGTGTGGAGGAATCGAGTCGGAGCCGCCTACGTCAACTGGGGTATTTCGGTCCCTGCTTCCGAAGAAGCACCCTGAAGCGGACCGATTGAACCTCAACGGTTGTTGAGATAGTCCTCGCCGTACCACGCCCACTGTTCCATCGTCCAGCCGGGCGGAAGGCCTTCGGGCGGAAGGGGCGGTCCGGTCTGTGTCGGTGCAGCGACGGGGAGCACCGGTGCTGCTGGAAGAGCAGGGAGCATCGTTTGTTCAGCGCTGGGTCCTCGGCGTCGACCGAGCATGAGCAACAAGAGCACGATGACCACGATGAGCGGCACGCCGACAGTCAGCATGCTGCCAGAGAGCAGCCCAGCCTCGTGTTTGGTGGCGTCTTCAGGGTAGGCGTCGGCCGAGTTGGACCAGCCGTCGCCATCCGTATCTGGGCAGCCGAGGGCGTCCTCGGTGGATGTACCGTATACCTCGGGGCAATCATCGGACAGGTCGGTGCCGGGCTGGTCGGCGTAGCCGTCCTCATCGGTATCGGACCACAAGCGCAGGTTGTCGGGATAGGCATCCATCGTATCTGCCCAACCGTCGCCGTCGCCGTCAACGCAGCCGTAGAGCGTCTCGCTTGAGGTGCCCACCTGATCGGGACAGCCGTCGGCCTGGAAGCCGTTGGCATCGTCGCCGTAGCCGTCGCCATCAGCATCGCTGTGCTGGGTCGGCTCGTCCGGGAAGGCATCGTTGGCATCCGACCAACCGTCATCGTCGCTGTCGACGCATCCGAATCGGTCCTGCGTGGAGGTGCCCGCTGTCTCGGGACACGCATCTGGCTGGAAGCCGAGGGCGGCATCGCCGTAACCGTCACCGTCCGCATCGAGGTGTTGGGAGCTGACCTGTGGGAACGCATCGTTGGCATCCGACCAGCCGTCGTCGTCGGCATCAGCGCAACCGAAACGATCCTGCGTTGAGGTGCCAGGTTGGGCTGGACAAGCATCGCCTTGCGTGCCGTCGGGGTTGTCGCCATAACCGTCTTCGTCGAGGTCCGACCACTGGGTTCCATCAACTGGGAAGACATCGATTACGTCGCTGTAGCCGTCATCATCACCGTCGGCGCAACCGAGCACCTCGCCCAGCGAACTGGTGCCGGCCACCAACGGACAGGCGTCCTCGCTGTCAACGAACCCGTCGTTGTCGTCGTCGAGGTCCTCGCCGTTGTCTTCACAACCGTCTCGGTCAGCGTCATTGCTGAGCGAGGACGTGAAGCTGGGCGGACTGGTCGGGCAGAGGTCTTCCTCAACCGTGGATACAACGCAAAGAGCGATGTCATCGGTCAAGGTTCCATCGCAAATGCCGTCGTTGTCGTCGTCAACGTCCTCACCGGCGTCCTGGCATCCATCACCGTCGTAATCCGTGGCGCTGGACGAGGTCCAACCGAGTTGCCCTGCAACGCAGGTGTCGGCAAAGTCGTAGACGCCGTCGTTGTCGTCGTCAGCGTCTTCCACGCTGTCCCGACAACCGTCGCCGTCGTGGTCGCTTTGAGCATCGGACGTCCACATCAGCGCACCCTGCTGGCACGTGTCGTTGAGGTCGAGCACGCTGTCGCCGTCGTCGTCCTCGTCGCAGGCATCGCCAAGCCCGTCTGTGTCAAAATCAAGTTGTGAGGCGTTGGGCACCATGGGGCAGTTATCGTCGTCGTCGCCCACGCCGTCGCCGTCTTCATCGGTGAAGGGGTCAATGCGAACGACTTCGTCCTGGCCGTTGTCGACGTAGTACAGGTGGCCGTTGGGGCCGAATTCGAGCCCCATGATGGCTGTGGCCGAAGTTGAGATCTCGTCCACGTAGGTGCCGCCCTTGCCGTCGGAAGGGAGGTCGTAGGCGACGATCTTGCCGTTGCTGTATTCGGAAACGAAGAGGTGACCGTCGTGAAGGGCGATGCCGGTGGGTCGGTCGAGGCCGGTGGCAAGGACGCCCCATTCAATGCCGGTGAACCTCGAGTACTCCGCCAAGGGCTCGAGGCGTGAAGGGTCGTTCATGAGGTCGGTGGTGGTGTAGGTGGTGTCGTCGGTGTTGACCCACAGCACGCGGTTGGCGGCCGGGTCGGCGATGTAGAGAATGCCCGTGTCGTGATCGAGTTCCATGTGGCCGGGGACACCGAGCACATGGCCGAGTTGGATGTCGGAGTAGCGGTTCACGATGGCGTCGGAGTGATCGTCGTAGCCCGTGTCGTGGTCTTCGGCAAAGTCGTAGCGGACCAGTTCACCGTAGTGCCCATCGTTGTACCAGTACACATTGTCGTAATCATGAGCGATACCCACACCGTAGGGCGATTCGTGGTTCATGTCGATGTGGCTGCCGAGCAGGTTGTTGTTCTGGTTTTCAACCGCATAGTGGTCAAGGGAGGACGGCCAAAGCGTGGGCCCCATGAAGTTGTTCGCCGCACCCTGACCGCAGTAGGTGTTGGCCGTTTCTTGAGCCGAGCCCCACTGCCAGTCGAACTCGGGGTGGTAGGCACCGAAGGCGATGGCACTGACCTCTTCGAGGAAGTGGTTGCTGTAGGCGTCTTCTCGGGTTTCCGACGTCTGGTTGTCAAGGCCGGTGTTGTGAACGATGGTGATGCTATCGGTGGCTCGGTTGGCGATCCACAACTCGTTGGCACGGCCAGGGTGGAATTCCATGTCCCGAGGGTCGTCCAAATCATCGGAGGCGTCGGCGATGACCGTCTCAACAAAGCCGTCGCCAAAGGCGTCCACCGTGGTGGCTTCCTCAGCCATCGTGGTGAGCGAGGGAAGGGCAAAGAGCATCAGGAGGACCGTCATGACCGCTGCTTGTTTGTTCGCCATGTCGCCACCTCCATCCGTTTTCTTTTCATTGCTTGCTCGGCGTCTGAGGACAAGAAGGCCTCCGAGGCGCTCTATTCGTCGAGTTTGAGCAACACGCGCAACCCCTTCTGGTGGGCGATGGGCGGCGAACGGTGAATGACGCTGGTGGCCCCTCCCCCGTATTTTGCTCCCTTGAGAAGGAGCACATCGTGGGTGTTGGCTCGGTGGACCTTGTCCATGTCCTTCACGATGGCGTCGTTGTCGCCTTTCCCAAGCGCAGCACGGTTCACATTGTCGTGGTCGAGCCACTCTGTACCCGGCCCTTTGAGCGTGCAGATGAGCCGTTGGCGGTAGTAGTCCTGATGGAACAGGCGGCACATGTCGTGATTCACGATCTCCAACTGCAGTTTGAACGCACCCGAAAGGGTGGTGGCCTCGAACATCGACATCAATCGAAGAACGTCCTCAACAATGTCTTCCTTGACACCTTGGACGGGACCGTCGGGGAAATGCTGGAGGAGTTCCAACCGAGTGGCGTCAAAGTCGCAACCGTCCTTGAACCAACGCACCAGCGGTTCAAGGTCGTTCACCACGGCCTCAAAGTACGCATCAAACGCAGGGTTGGCATTTCGAGCCTCCACGAGAACCTGATCGGGCCACGAAGGAGAGGCGACTTCGGCCTCCTCATAAGATTGCATGAATGTTAATCATTCGTAAAATTATATTATCCTATGCCTCGCCTCTGTTCACCGTTGGCGAGGCCAACACCCACGAGGTGTGCGGTGGACAAGGTCCATTGGAGGTTTCAAACTTCGGAGACTTCGCCTTCTGCGAGGGGCGGCAGGCCCTTCTTGGCACGAACGTAATCGGTGTAGTTGCCGTAATACACGGTCACGACGCCGTCTTGGAGTTCCCAAATGCGGTTGACGACCTGGTCGAGGAACCAGCGGTCGTGGGAGACGGTGATGAGCGAACCCTCGTAGTCGACGAGCGCTTCCTCGAGGGTGGCCTTGGATTCCATGTCCAGGTGGTTGGTCGGCTCGTCCATCAGCAGGAGGTTGTTTTCCTCCAGAAGGAGCTTGAGCAGCGCCACACGGGCTCGCTCGCCGCCGGACAATTGGGAGAGCTTGGTCGCCACCTGTTCGCTTGAGAACTGGAAACGGCCGAGGGCTGCACGGATGTCACCGTACTGGAAGTCGGGACGGAGTTTCTGAATTTGCTCCACCGGGTTGAGGTTGAAATCGAGCGTGGCGTGGTCCTGGTGGAAGTAGCCGATTTCGCAACCGGGTGCCAGGTCCATCTTGCCGTCGGTCAACTTCTCGTCGCCGTTGATGAGTTTGAGCAGCGTGGTTTTCCCTTGGCCGTTGCCGCCCACGATGCCGATGCGGTCGCCCTTGCGGACTTCCAAATATTGGTTGTCGAGGATCTTCCGGTCCAGCCCCTCAAAGGCCTTCGTGCCGCCTTCGATGTTGAGCACGTCCATGCTGGCCTTGTCGGTGGCTTCGAGGGAGAGGATGAGCGGCTTGCGCTTCTTGGGGACGCGGGCTTTGAGCGCCTTCAGTTCCTGCTGCATGCGCTCGATCATCTTGTGCTTGGCCGAGATGGATTTGTCGTACTTGTTGGCCCGCTTCATCTGCTGCATGGCGCCCATCGTGGACTGAATCTTCTTCTCGATGTTGGCAATCGCTTCGCCCAGCGACTTCTCGCTGGCTTCCTTCTGCACGAGGAACTGGCTGTAGTTGCCCTTCCACGGCCACGCACGCAGGTTATCGATCTCCACGATGCGGTTGCAGACTTGGTCGAGGAAGTAGCGGTCGTGGGAGACGATGAGTTGGGCGCCTTTGAATTCGGTCAGGAAGGTTTCGAGCCACTCGGTCGTGTGGATGTCCAAGTGGTTGGTCGGCTCGTCAAGGAAGATGACGTCGATGCCGTTGAGGCCGACGAGTTGGCGGGCGAGGGCGAGTTTGGCCTGCTCGCCGCCCGAGAGCTTGTTCACGGCCATGTCCATCGGGTGCTTGTCGAGGCCGAGGCGCTCAAGGATGCCCTTGGCGATGCCGGCGACGTTGCCCCCGCCGCTCGAGGCCAGGGTTTGTTGGAGTTCCGTATAGCGTTCCATGACGGGCTCCCAGTCGCCCTCGTAGAAGGACGGGTCCACCATTTGGGCTTCAATGGCGGCGATCTCTTCCTCGAGTTCCTGAAACTGACGGCCTTTGCGGCCGAGTTCTTCTTCGATGGTCGAATCCGATTCGAGGTCCCGAATTTGCGTCAGGTAAGCGAGGCGAATACCGGGAGCAAACTCAACGTCGCCGGTGTCCTGCTTTTGCTCGCTGATGGTGTTGAGCAGCGTGGTCTTTCCCGCTCCATTGTGGCCAACGATGCCGATGCGGTCGCCGTCGTTCACCTTGATGTTGATGTCACGAAGCACATCCACGGCGCCAAAGGAGCGGTCAACCGCTTCCACGTTGATGAGTTCGCGTGCCATGAAGGTCCCTCAATTAGAGCGCCGCCGTTGACCGTAGATAAATCACGCTCACTTCGCCGGCGTGAACGGGCAGGTCCAACAGGCCGCTCTGGTGGGCCAGCAGGGGACGGTTTTTTGAGGTGAGAAGCGCTAACCATGTCATGAACGGGAAATCTGTCACTGCTTGGGTGTTCGTGGCTATGATGCTCCTGATGCTCGCTCCCATGCCACAACCAACGGTGCTCAAGGACGAGGCCGTGGTCCATCACGTGGCTTTGTCCTCCGACATGGTGGTGAATTTCTCCTACACCGTCTCCGGAGGAGCCGAGGTGGTCGACATGGCCTACGCCCACGACCACTACTACGTCGCCCTCGCTCACAGCGGCGCTGGCATCATCGGAAATTACACGTGGTTGGGCACGGCCCCCGGCGGCTTGTTGGTCAAAATCGCCCACAACGGAACGGTCATGGGAACGGCGCATGCGCCTTACCGGCCGCTGAAGTTGGTGGTCTCGGATGATTATGCAGTGATGATCGGCGACCACCCGTCAACGGGTTTGTTTCTTGAGGCGTACAAACCCGACATGAACCTGCAGGCTCAACGTTACTTGTATTCGGTGGACCCCACCGGCGCCAACGCTGACCTGGTGTTTTACGACCTTTCCATTGACCGCACGGACGCTTACGTCATGGTGGGTTGCCCTGCACCCCTCGAAGAATTGACGTTTTTCCAGCACACGTGTTCAACAGAAAACGGCCGCACGGGCTACACTTTGGCGCAGTGGGACGTGACCGGCAACACGGTCGGTATCGTGAGCAGGGCTCGCTACTTCAACATCGGTCCGACCTCGATGAGTTATTTCGCCTCAGACAACGGTGGTGGCAACGCCACGATTGGACCCAATCCGGATTGCCCGCAAAGCATCTACGCCCACAACGGCATGGTGGAGAGCATCGCCAACGCCCACTGCGGCGGTCGAAAACTGGCCGGAGCCGACCATGCCGCCTCGTTGTTCGGTGGCACGTCCACGTGGTCGGTGAACCCCAACGATTTCGAAATCTCGATGGGGATGACCTTTTCGACGTACCAGGTCGCTCACTCCAACGAATTTTTTGACGGCGAGATCATTGGATTCGAAGCGTGCAATTCCGGGATCGACATCGAGGTCGACATGCTCCATCACGGCGCGCATTCGGCCTTGATGATTCACGGGTGGAGTGGGGGTGACAACAACGCCTGTTCGCTCATCGAACACGAAGCGGCCGATGCAGGCGACACCACCAACGTGCTCACCACCTTCCAAGGAAGGGACGCCAACATGGGCTTGCTGGGAACCAACGACTTCTCGAATCCGATTCCCATCAAATCCACCAGGGACATCCTCGGCATGGTCGCCACCTCAAGCGATGGCACCGGTTGGGCGGGCGTGTGCCACACCGGGAGTTTGGCCGACGACAACGTCGCCATCGTCATCGGCGGTCAAATCGAACAGATCAGCCTCATTTCGTGGCAGAGTAATGTCATCGTCAACGTCACCTCCCACAACGTCAACGCCGGTTGCCCCGAAGGTCTGACGGCTGGTAATGGGGAGGTGCTCATGCTGCAGAACGACGGCATCACGCAAACGCTCACCTTCTTCGGCCAGGACGCCGATGGCGACGGTTACGGCCTGTCGACCGACGACTTCCCCGACGATGCGAATCAGTGGAGCGACAACGACGGCGACGGCTTTGGCGATAACTTGGGCTTTTTCAACAGCGATGATTGTCCCTACGCCGCCGGCAACTCCACCATTGGACGGAAAGGGTGCGCTGACAGCGACGGCGACGGACGCTCAGACTTCACTGACGTGTTCCCCCAAGACAACACCCAGTGGAACGACGAAGACGGCGACGGCTACGGCGACAACCAAACGGGCAATTCAGCGGACGACTGCCCGGCGACCCCCGGAGCCTCCAGTCGTGACCGCCGTGGTTGCCCCGACGCCGACGGTGACGGGTTCAGCGACGAAAACGACCCCTATCCGGGCGACGCCACGCAGTGGGCGGACACCGACCAGGACGGCTACGGCGACAACACGCTGGGCATGGGCGGGGACGGCTGCCCGATGATGTTCGGCAACAGTACGCTGGGCCTGCTCGGCTGCCCGGACCAAGACGGTGATGGTTACGCCGACATCGACGACGACCTCCCGATGGACCCGACTCAATGGGACGACCTCGACGGGGACGGCTACGGCGACAACATGTTGGGCACGGACTACGACGAATTCCGCTTTGACCCAACCCAACGAACCGACCGAGACGGTGATGGCTACGGCGACAACTTGGGCGGCACCCGAGGCGATGCTTGTCCAGACACACCGGGCAACTCAACGGCCGACCGCTTTGGTTGTCTGGACACCGACGGTGATGGCTGGTCGGATGCTGGTGATGGGTTCCCGGAGGATGCGACCCAGTGGAGCGACGCCGACGGAGACGGCTACGAGGACAGCGACGACGCATTCCCGTTCGACCCCACGCAGTGGAACGACACCGACGAGGACGGGTTTGGCGACAACAGGTTCGGCTCCAACGCCGACAAATTCCCGCTCGACCCGACCCAGTGGTACGACATCGACGGCGACGGCTACGGCGACAACCCGGACGGGCAGAACTACGACGCCTTCCTCGCCGAACCCAGTCAGTGGTCCGACGTCGATGGCGACGGGTGCGGCGACAACCCCGCTGGGCGAAACCCCGACCTCTTCGTTTACGACCCCACGCAATGCGAAGACAACGACGGTGACGGTTGGGGTGACAACCTCTCGGGCAACAACCCTGACCCTTACCTGTTCGACTTTGACAACGACGGCTACAACGACAGCATCGATGTCCTGCCCAAACTCTTCTCCCCCGGTGACCTCGACAACGACGGAACCCCTGACGGCGAGGATGCCTTCCCGAGCAACCCGCTGGAGTCCTCCGATTTTGACGGCGATATGATCGGGGACAACCAGGACCCGGACGACGACAACGACGGCGTGCTGGACGATGCAGAGATCAATGCGGGGACCGACCCGTTTGACGCGTCATCGAAGCCAGTTGACAGTTTTGAGATCATCCTACCGGGAACCTCGATCGGTCTCGGGGCGTGGGACCTCATCGGTGTGTTTGTTGGTATTCCGTTCACGGTGTGGATCTTGGTGGGCATCGCAACGCGAGGCAACCGTCAGCGTCGCTTCGAAGAGATGCTGCGGGGAGCCGAGCGACGCGAAGACCTCGAGGACATCGCCTCGGCCTACGAGCGGGCCGTGATGATGCGCATGCTCGGGCCGCACCAAGCGATTCGTCTCGAACGGTTGCGGACGGAGCTGGACGACGAACTCGAGCAGGCCATGCACGCAACGTTCAGCGGCCGCAGCAGCCAAGCGAGCAAGGAGGCGTGGGACGAATACGAGCGTCAAAAGGCGGCCTACGAGGCAGCCCAATCGGCTGGTTCAAACGGAGCGGACGAGGCTTCATCCTACGGGAAAGACGTCCCCGATGTCCCCACGCAGCAGGACGAATCGCCGTGAGAAACGAGGGTGCGACGCCACCCTTGAATTGATGAACCAACGG
>CEUV01029513.1_pt1 | contig 11008 bp, 10 predicted proteins | sample 356401 | NCBI WGS metagenome assembly CEUV01 (sample SAMEA2622710, study PRJEB7988) | marine metagenome | isolation source: saline water (ENVO:00002010), including
AGAACAAATCAAGATGTTGGGATTGACGGTTATGATGATAGCGAGGAGGCAAATGTTTTTACTGCTTTTTCTAATTTATCTGACCCCGCAAACGATAATTATGAATATTTTCTTAATAAGCAAGGAAATATTTTTGAAAGATACATGTATTACAACGGATTAGACGGTAATTCTCCAGAAACTATTTCAAATACTGATAGAGGGTCATCAACTTATCCTGATGTTGAAGATATAAATCGCGATAATACAATGAATACTATTGATAGTTACTTTGAATACGAATTGGAGATATCACCAATTTCACTATCAAACCTCAATAATCCATATATAATTGATAGAAAGGAAAAAAATGTGAATTTGCCTAATGGGACTTCAGAACTGGTAAGATGGTATCAATTTAGAATCCCTGTTAATGAGCCGACTGGCTCTGTTGGAGGTATTTCTGATTTTAGATCAATTAGGTTTATGAGAATGTATCTGACAGAATTTAGTCAAAATACAATTTTCAGATTTGGAACTTTGGAACTCGTAAGAAGTGATTGGAGAAAATATCAATTAAGTCTTGACGAAGAAATTGACAATAATAATGATACTACTGATTTTTCAGTGGGGATAATTGGTATTCAAGAAAATGAAGAAAGTTATGTTTCACCACCTGGAGTTGAAAGGGAACAGTTTAATAATAATAATACAATTGTAAGACAGAATGAGCAATCTCTTGTCTTAAATGTATGTGAATTAGAACCTGAAGATTCAAGAGGTGTATATAAAAATATAAGTGTTGATATGAGGCAATTCAATCGACTAAGAATGTTTTTACATGCCGAGGATGGTTCATCACCGGGATTTACAGATGGAGATATTATTGGATTTGTAAGACTTGGAAATGATCTTTCAGAAAATTATTATCAAATTGAAATACCTTTACAAGAATCTCCATCAGGCTCATTAGATCCACTATCTGTTTGGCCTGTTATTAACGAAATTGATCTTCCAATAAGTGCTTTGGAAACAATTAAATCACTTTCAATTCTAAACGGAACTTTAGGTTCCGATCAGCCAATTTTTTATAATGTAATTAACGATGATGTAGTTGAAGACCCTGTAAGTGAGTTTTCACCTTTAGATGTTGGAAGACAAAGGATTTCAATAAAAGGAAATCCCAACTTTGGAGATATTAGAACGTTAATGATTGGAGTTAAGAACCCTAGTCAGGATAATATGGATGTATGTGCTGAGGTTTGGTTTAATGAGTTAAGACTCTCAGATATGGATAATGAGGGAGGATGGGCTGCTACATTAGCAGTTGATACAAATATTGCTGATTTTATGAATATCTCTGCAACTGCTAGGCAAAGTACAAGCGGATTTGGAAATATAGAACAAGGCCCAAGTGAAAGAGATAAGATAGATAAAAAACAGTATGATATAATTTCTAATATTAACGTTGGTCAATTATTTCCAAAAAAATGGGGATTAAATATTCCGTTAAATTATGGTCAGGGTGAGGAATATATTACACCAGAATTTGATCAACAATATAGAGATATAACCCTTTCATCAAGAATAAATCAGGCAGAGTCTCAAGAGGATAAAGATGCAATTTTGAGACAGTCAGAGGATTATACAAAAAGAAAAAGTTTAAATCTAATTGGGATAAAAAAACAAAGAACTAATGATGAAAAAATTCCAAGATTTTATGATATTGAAAATCTTACATTTAATTATTCCTATAACGAGGTAAATCATAGAGATTATGAAATTGAAAATATGCTTGATCAAAATGTTAGAGCAGGTGTGAATTATAATTTCAATTTTAACACTGTTAAACTAGAGCCACTCAAGAAAAATGATTCGATTTTTAACAGTAAATACTTAAAGATTTTAAAAGACTTTAATATTAACTTATTACCGTCAAGCATAAGTATTAATACAGACTATATTAGACAGTTCAATAAACAAAAATTTAGAGAAGTTGATTTAGCTCAAGATAATATTGGTATTCAAGAGTTGTTTAGGCGAAACTATTCATTTGATTTCCAACTAGCGATAAATTATCCTATTTCTGAAAATCTGACCTTAGATTACAATATTGGTAACAATAATATTGTAAGAAATTACTTTGTTGATAATCAAATTAACGGAATCCAAGATTCTGAATTAGATGTATGGGATAGATTTTTTGATATTGGGGATCCTAATAGGCAAGTTCAACAAGTTGCTATTAATTATGATATACCATTTAATAAAATACCAACATTTAATTTCTTAAAAACCACATATTCATATACCGGGGATTACCAATGGCAAAAAGGATCAGATTTATTTGGAAATCTTACTTTAGACGGTCAAACTTATGATCTTGGAAATTCTATATCAAATGCAAATACGCACAATATCAATTCAATACTTGATATGCAGAAATTTTATAGATATTTGGGATTAACTAAGTTTACCAGAGGCTCTGACTCAAAAGCTGTAAGAGGATTCTCCAACGCTAATCCAAAAAAAACAAATCCAATTTTAAAATCATTTATTAATTTAATTACGACAGTAAAGAGAATTCAAATTAATTATTCAGAAAACAATGGCTCCTTTTTACCAGGATTTTTGGATACACCAGGTTTTATAGGATCATTTACACCATCACTTGGTTATGTGTTTGGAAGTCAAAAAGATATAAGGTATTTAGCTGCAAGGAGCGGGTGGTTGACCGTTTTTCCAGAATTCAATCAACAATTCTCTAGCACTAATAATACTAACCTTACCTTTTCTGCCAATTTAGTTCCGATTAATGATTTAAAAATCGATTTAACAGGTGGAAGAACTTATGCAGAAAATTTAACCGAATCGTTTAATACTTTAGATTCAGATAATGACGGATTCAGTGATTTGTATAATCCTTTTATTCAAAACTCCGTTGGTAATTTCAATATCTCTACGGTTCTTATTAAGACAGCTTTTTCACAAAGTGATGAATTTAGCTCTGAGGTATTTGAAACTTTCAAAAATAATAGGCTTATAATTGCAAGAAGACTAGCTGCTCAAGAAGGAGTTGATTTTACAAATCCAAACAATTTTGAAAATGGGGATATTAACGGATTTCCACTTGGATTCGGAAAAACAAGTCAGTCAGTTTTATTACCGTCATTTTTATCCGCATACACAGGAACTGATGCTAATAAAGTTACTTTAGGAGCATTTAGAGATGTTCCAATTCCAAATTGGACTATAAAATATTCTGGTTTTATGAAAATGAAATGGTTTAGAAAAAACTTTAAAAGATTTTCAATATCACATGGCTACAATTCTATGTATACAATTAATCAATTTAGATCAAACCTAGATTACATTCAACCGGATTTTAGCATAGACTATACCTCTCAAAATAATGATGTTTTTGATCAGTCTGACAACTATAAAAATAAAACCTTATTTAGTAATATTAATCTGATGGAGCAGTTTAGTCCACTATTTAAAATTGACGTAGAAATGAAAAATTCTTTGAAGCTAATGACTGAAATTAGAAAAGACAGATTACTTTCATTAAGCTTTGATAATAATTTATTGACAGAAATTCAAGGTAATGAATATATTCTAGGATTGGGATACAGAGTAAAAGATCTTCAAATAAGATCTAGACTTGGAGGTTCAAGACAATTAATAAAGAGCGATTTAAATATGAAAGCTGACTTTTCTGTTAGGAATAATAAAACAATTGTCAGATATTTGGATTTGGAAAATAATCAAGTAACGTCAGGTCAAACTATTTTGAACTTAAAATACTCAGCTGATTATGCATTTAGTCAAAATTTAACTGGAATATTTTATTTTGACTATTCTTTTTCTGAGTACGCAATTTCAACTGCGTTTCCTCAGACAACAATCAGAGCTGGCTTTACAATGAGATATAATTTTGGAAATTAATAATTTATTAAAATGAATATACCTGAAGAATTAAAATATACCAAAGATCACGAGTGGATTTCATTTGATGGAGAAATTGCTACTGTTGGTATTACTGATTTTGCACAAAGAGAATTAGGAGATATTGTATATGTTGAGGTTGAAACAGTAGGTGATACCTTAGATGCAGATGAGGTTTTTGGAACCGTAGAAGCAGTAAAAACTGTATCAGATTTATTTCTGCCAGTTTCTGGTGAAATTATTGAATTTAATGAAGATTTAGAAGATACACCTGAGGATGTAAATGCCGAGCCATATTCAAAGGGCTGGATGATAAAGATGAAGATTTCTAATCCTGATGATCTTAATCAATTACTTGATTCAAATCAATACAGAGAACTTATAGGAGAATAAAATAAGTTAGTAAACACTCAGTATTTCATTATAGATTAAAGAAAATAAAAATTATTTTTTTTACAAATTATTAGTTACTTTAGCCTAGTTATTATTTTTCATGCAAAATAAAAAAAGCCCAAAAGCAGACATAGGAAGAAACAGCTCACTTTACTTTGCTGTAGGTTTAGCATTGATGATGTTTTTGTCTTACGGAACTATTAATTATAAAGTTTATGACAAAGACGCATTAGGGTTGGATAAAGTTAGTATGGATGCTCTTGACGAGGAGGAAGTTCCGATAACTGAACAAGTAAAACCACCACCTCCACCACCACCTCCACCACCTGCACCTGAAGTTATAGAAATTGTTGAGGATGAGGAAGAAGTAGAGGAAACGATTATAGAATCGACAGAATCTGATGAAGAGTTAGAAATAGAAGACATTGAAATTGAAGAAGTAGAAGAAGATGTAGAGGTTCCTTTTGCTGTAATCGAAAATGTTCCTGTTTTTCCTGGATGTGAAAGAGGTAACAACGAAAAGAAAAGAAAATGTATGTCTGAAAAAATTGCAAAATTCGTTCAGAGAAAATTCAACACCGATTTAGCTGGAGACTTGGGATTAACTGGAAGACAAAGAATCAGTGTTATATTCAAAATTGATAAGAGTGGAAATGTTACAGGAGTCAGAGCCAGAGCCCCACATCCGAGATTAGAAAAGGAAGCTCAGAGGGTTATTAACTTATTGCCAAAAATGCAGCCTGGTAAACAAAGAGGTAAAGCTGTAATCGTGCCTTATTCTCTACCCATAATTTTCCAAGTTCAGGATTAATATCTTTTTTAATGATTTTAAATAAATTAAGCTATAATATAGCTTATCTTTGCAGTTAATTTAAAAGAAGGCTTGTCTACAAATATTTCATTATCTATAATTAAAGAGCTTACTAAATTTAGGTTGACCCTGAGTGTTGTATTTTCATCATTTATAAGTTATTTCCTAGGGGCATCTGAAGTAAATTTTATTCAGCTTTTTTACTTAATCGCTGGAGGTATTCTTATTGTAAGTTCATCAAATATTTTCAATCAAATAATTGAAAGAGATTTAGATAAGCTTATGAAAAGGACTCAAAATCGTCCGCTACCAAAAAAAGAAATTACCCCAAAATTAGCTTTATTTTTAGCAATCCTTTCAGCTTTAATCGGATTAATTTTTATGTATCTTATTAACCTTAAGGTTGCAATTCTTGCAGCTGTCTCAATATTTCTTTACACAGCTATCTACACCCCAATGAAATTGATTAGCCCACTTTCGGTTTTCGTTGGAGCAATCCCAGGTGCTTTCCCTTTCATGATTGGTTGGGTGGCAGCAACAAATGATATAGGAGTCGAAGCCTTAACCTTATTTTTGATGCAATTTTTTTGGCAGTTTCCACATTTTTGGTCAATCGGATGGTCTCAAAATAGTGATTATGAAAAAGCTGGTTTTAAAATGTTACCAACTGGAAGAAAAGACAAGTCCACATCGGCACAAATTTTGTTTTATTCGACATGGGCTGTATTAGTTTCAATAATTCCTTTTTTTGGAATTACCGGCGAACTAAAGCTTAGTGTTGTTGGAGTTTTAGCTGTTTTTGCTTTAGGAGCTCTTCTGATTTATAAATCTTATATTCTATTTTTAGACGGAAAAAACGAGAATGCAAAAAAATTAATGTTGACAAGTGTGATTTACCTAACATTTATTCAACTTACCTTTTTATTTGATAAAATATTCTAATTATGAGTTCACTAGTAAATAAAAGAAATAGAGCATTGAAAATGATGTTGTGGTTTGGAATTGGATCACTCTTCATGACTTTTGCAGGATTAACAAGTGCATTTATAGTGAGTAAAAATAGAGAGGATTGGGTTCAAAATTTTGATTTACCAGAAGCTTTTTATTATAGCTTAATCTTTATACTTTCAAGCAGCATAATATTGATTTTTGCAAGGAGACTACTTATAAAAAATCAACAAAAAAAAGTTTCAGTATTATTATTAATCACAATATTGTTAGGAACCTTATTTATAGTATTCCAATTTTTAGGTTTTAGTCAAATAATGGCTGATGGATACCATTTTACAGGCCCAACTAGCACCATCAATAGTTCCTTTATTTTTTTAATTGCTTTTGTACATTTAGTTCATGTACTGGTTGCATTACTGGCATTAATTGTAGTTTTTGTCAAAAATTTAAAGGGTGTGTATAACCATGAAAATTACACTGGTTTCGATCTTGCTTCAATTTTTTGGCATTTTGTAGATATTTTATGGATTTACCTGTTTATATTTTTGGTTTTCTTCGGTTAAAATAATTATTTTTGTACCTCATTAAATTAAACTATGGGAACTACAGTTAGCAGAACTTCAAATGAAAAGATTTGGAACGGAGGGAATAAACCCCTAAACGCATCTTACGGAAAAATGATGATGTGGTTTTTCATTGTTTCTGATGCATTAACTTTTTCTGGATTTATTGTTTCTTATGGATTTGCTAGATTTAAATATGCAAATTCATGGCCAATCGCCGATGAAGTTTTTACACACGTACCATTTATGCATGGTCAAGAGCTCCCAATGATATATGTTGCTTTTATGACATTTGTTTTGATTATGTCTTCTGTAACAATGGTGCTTGCCGTTGATGCTGGGCATAAAATGAATAAAGCTAAGGTTACTTTTTACATGTTCTTAACCATTATTGGAGGAATCATCTTTGTTGGTTCTCAAGCATGGGAATGGGCAACTTTTATAAAAGGTGATTATGGTGCAGTCAAGACAAAAGGAGGAAATATTCTTCAATTTTTAGATGCAGAAACTTCGAAGAGAGTAGCTGTTAGTGACTTTGCTTTTGTTTATTCCAGCTCAAGAGATCAGCATCAAAAATATAATGGAATATGGTACAGAGAAGAATCAAGTCTACCATCATTCTCTGTTGAAGAAGTAATTGCGGGAATGGAGGCATCACCAAATATTGTTATAAGAACTCAAAATCTAGATGATAACGGTCATAAAACCGTACTATCCCGAGAAGAGTCTTTAGATATTTTGAAATCAACCGGAGTTTCTGTTGTAAACGGAGCTAATCTTATTGAAAACGAATATGGAGTTCCTTTATTTGCTAATTTCTTTTTCTTTATTACTGGTTTTCATGGTTTTCACGTGTTCTCAGGAATTGTACTTAATGTTATTATATTCTTCAATGTCATTATTGGTACTTATGAAAAAAGAAAAAGTTATGAAATGGTAGAAAAGGTAGGTCTCTATTGGCATTTTGTAGATTTAGTCTGGGTTTTTGTTTTCACATTTTTCTATTTAGTATAATCACATGGCAGGACACGCACACAAATTGGAAATTTTTAGAGGACTTATAAAATTTAAGTCTAACACTCAGAAGATAATTGGAGTATTAATTCTTCTTTCAATAGTTACCTTGGTTGAGGTAGTACTAGGCATATATAAACCAGCAGTTTTAAATGAATACTTTTTAAATCTCAAACTTCTGAATTGGATATTTATAATTCTTACAATTGTAAAGGCATATTATATCACTTGGGACTTTATGCATATGCGTGATGAAACTTCTATATTGAGGAGAGTTGTAGTATGGACAGCTGTTTTTTTAATTCTTTATCTTACATTTATTTTAATCCAAGAGGGAGGATACATTTTTGATGAGTTTAATGACTCGTCAAACTATATCAAAACAGATTTTTAATTTTAATTAAATCGTGATTAATACTTTTTACAGAAAATGGATTATTCTGGGAATACTTTTTTTATTGCCAGTGATATTTTTACTATTCCTCTATCCCTCTACACATAATTACAATACTCTTGACATTGTCAATGAGGATATTAAAGAACTAGAAATTTTAAATTTTATTGACCAAAATGAAACAACTCTAGAAGAAAATATAACAATTCTCAATTTTTTGGGAAACAAACCTCTTGAAAATATTACAGGAGCCATGAACCTCAAAGAATTGGTTTATGATAAGTTTAAAGGGTTCAAAAAATTTCAGATTGTAACTATTGGTTCAGCAGATTCTGAAAATTCATTAAAAAATGTAAAAAAGGAGTTAATAAAATCGGATGAATTAAAATATTGGTTTTTTGCAACGGCTAGTGATGAAAAAATAAAAGAAATTTATAATTCACTAAGATCTGATAACAAATTAGACTCTTCAAGCTATTCCAGTCAAGTGTTTATAGTCGATAAGCAAAGGAATCAAAGAGGAAGAATTGATGATCGTAATGATAAAGAGATTGAAAAAAACACCAATTTAGTTGGATTATATTCTTACAATTCTGTTATAGTTTCTGAAATAAAGAAAAAAATGAACGATGATATTCGAATTTTATTTACAGAATATAGGCAAAAAAGAAAAGGAAATTTCAATTCTAATATTAGACGAATAAGTAATTTGGATGGAAATGATGAATAAAAGAAATATTTTAATAGGTATAGTAATTATAGTTTTTGGTTTGGTTTTTGTTCCAAGAGTTATTGATCGAGTAAAGAATAACGACATTTCTCGAAGTGAAAGCAGGAGCCTAAAGCTTGATAATTTTGAAAAAAACATTGAGTCACTACCTTATTTATTGATAAATAACGAAAGAAAAATGGTTCCTGAATTTAAATTTATTAATCAAAATGGAGAACTTATTTCTAATAGTGATTATCTCGGCAAAGTTTATATTGTCGAATTCTTTTTTACAACATGTACCACAATTTGCCCTATAATGAATACAAATTTAGTTCATATTCAAAATAGTTTTACTGCTTTTCCTGAATTTGGTATAGCATCGTTTTCTATTAACCCCGAGTATGATACAGTAGAAGTTTTGAATCAGTATGCAAATGATAATGGGATTGTAAATTCTAATTGGAATCTAATGACAGGCAACAGAGACGATATTTATAAGCTTGCAAATGATGGATTCAATCTTTACACTGCTGCAAGTACAGAATTTGTTGATGGTTTTGAACATTCTGGATACTTTGCATTGGTAGATAAAAATGGATATATAAGATGTAGAAATGATCAATTTGGAAACCCTAAAATCTATTATAAAGGATCTGTAAATTTTCAAGAAAAATTAGATTCTAATGGTGAGTCTGAGGAAATTACAGTTTTGAAAGAAGATCTCTTAAAATTATTAAGCGAATAAAATGAGTTCAGATAAAGTAAAATTATATAACAGACTTACACTAATAGTATCATTTATTGTGCCCACACTAGTAGCATTATTACTCTTTTTAAAGTGGAATGCAGACAAGATAATATTTGATTTAAGATCGCCCAATTTTGAACCAATCGTATTGTTGGAAAATTTACCATTTGCAGAACCATTAAAATTTTTACCTCCGATTTATGCAACAACTAATGGGATTACGGCTATTCTTTTAATTTTTGCAGTGATTGCTATAAAAAATGGAAACAGAAAATTACATGAAAGATTGATTAAAATATGTATTGCTCTATCATTATTATTTCTGGTTTTATACATTGCTTATCATATTACAACAGACCCCACTTCATTTGGAGGAGAGGGGTTAATTAAATATGTGTACTATTTCATTTTAATTACACATATACTACTTTCGATTACTGTAATTCCTTTTGTACTATTTTCATATATAAGAGCAATAACTGGTGATTTTGTAAAACATAAAAAAATTGCAAAAATTACATTCCCCATATGGCTCTATGTGGCTGTTACAGGTGTTGTTGTTTATCTGATGATAGCTCCATACTATATTTGATGAAAAATAAATTATTAATATTATTATTTTTTCTACTCAATGATTTCATTTATGCTCAATGTGCGATGTGCAGAGCTGTACTTGAAAGTAGTGAAAATGAAGGTATGGCAGAAGGTATTAATAACGGCATAGTGTATTTGGCTTTTCTACCTTATCTATTGGTTTTTTTTATGATTTTTTTCGTCTATAAAAAATTTAAAAAATAGACTTTTAATTTCTTATAATTTCCCTTAACATTTCTCTTGTTCCTTTTAACAACTAATTAACAAGAATTCGTATTCTTTTTATTAACCTTTGCAAATACAAATTAGAGATTAAAATGTTAAAAATAGACAAACTTCATAAGTCTTATAAAATGGGAGACTCAAGTCTTCACGTTCTTAAAGGAATTAATCTTAATGTTAATAAAGGGGAAATGGTTGCTATTATGGGTTCTTCTGGATCTGGAAAATCTACTTTGCTAAACATTATTGGAATACTTGATGAACTTGACTCTGGAGAATACACATTAGATGGTATTGAAATTAAAGATTTAACAGAAAAGAAAGCTGCGCAATACAGAAATAAGTTTCTAGGTTTTGTCTTTCAATCTTTTAACCTAATAAATTTTAAAAATGCTTTAGAAAATGTTGCTTTGCCTTTATACTATCAGGGATTAAAAAGAAAGGAGAGACAAGAAAAAGCAATGTTTCATCTTGAAAAAGTTGGACTTGCTGATTGGGCTAAACATTTACCAAATGAACTTTCTGGTGGACAAAAGCAAAGAGTTGCAATAGCTAGAGCATTAGCTGCGGAACCTAAATTACTTCTTGCTGATGAACCAACCGGAGCACTAGATTCAGCTACTTCACATGATATAATGCAATTTTTACAGCAATTAAATGATGAAGGAAAAACAATATT
>CEUV01033741.1_pt1 | contig 11004 bp, 8 predicted proteins | sample 356401 | NCBI WGS metagenome assembly CEUV01 (sample SAMEA2622710, study PRJEB7988) | marine metagenome | isolation source: saline water (ENVO:00002010), including
GTCGCTCGCACGGTCGGTCGGTCGAGTGGGCGCGCGCGCGGTGTGTGTGCGTCAAATTGATGTATGCGTTACACGTCTCGATCTCAGATCTCAGAACAGACCGAATAATTTCTTCTTTTCCGAACGTTTCTGTTCGCTCTTGCTCGCCACCGTCTTGGCTTTGCTCGAGACGGTGACCTTTTTCCCGTTCGGCATCGTGCGTCCCGCGTACGTTCTCGCGCGCTCGCCCCCGGCGATGGTTTGTTGAAACTTTTTGCGACCGCCGAAGGCTAAACCACCGCCGGAGGCGTTTCTACCCTTGGCCGCGTTCGCTCTGCGCCTGTTCTCGTCGATCTTCTTCTGTTTCTCCGCCTGTCGACGCTTGATCTCCTCGGCGTCGATGTTGGGCCCGAACCCGCCCAAGTTTTCAATCCTCACGTTCGCGCGTCGCGCGCGACGCGGGCGCGAGATCGGGAGCGTCGCGCGCGGGGACGTCAGGGACGTCGCCCCCGCGCCTCTCGCGCGCGCGCGAAACGTCAGCATCGTCGTCGTCGTCGTCGTCGTCGTCACCATCGTCGTCGGCTCGCCAACGTCGCCAAGTGTCGGGACGGTGACGTCGCGGGCGCGGGTTAGGGGGGGGGTCTTGAGTCCTGACTCTCGTCGTGAGTTCGTCGTGAGTCCTGACTCTCGTCGTGAGTCCTGACTCTCGTCGTGAGTCCTGACTCTCGGATGACCCCCCGCACGGATCCCGCGCGCCATCCACGCGGTCGTCTCGCCGCGCGGCGTCGTCGTCGACTCGATGGATGGATGCGTCGCGTTCGAGCGACAGAGCGACGACGTGACGATGGAGCGTCGATGAAGGAGTGAGTGACCGCGCGGAGACGAGGGTGAGAACCATGCGAGGGAAGGGCGATGGGGTGCGCTCGCGGCGAGAACGTGGGCGAGGACTCGGGGGCGATGGGACGCGGCCGAGTCGTTGGGGACACGCGACGCGCGCGGCGTGGGCGCTGGGACCGGCGACGATGATGACGATCGGAAGCGGGAGCGAAGGAACGCTGGTGTGTGTCGCCGTCGGTGGGTGCGCGGTGTACGTGATGGACGTGACGAGACAGGGGGAGTGGGCGGTGTTCTCGGCGTGGGCGAGCGCGACGGCGGCGCTCGGGACGCTGTTGGGAGGACGAGGGAATCCCGGGGTGTCGTCGATGGTGACGTCCACGGGGGTGTTTGCGTCGCATGGGGTCATTTTATTCGCGTTTTGCGCGTGGTTCACGCTGCAGTTTAGGTGGATACACGTCATGCATCCGGGCGCGGCGACGGCGTGCGAGCGGGCGGTGTTTGGGCTCACGCCGCCGGCGTGCGGCGCGATTTTTACGTGGGCGTTCGCGTCGTCGAGCGTGGGAGAGGAGAGTGCGGCGTTGTGTGGATTGTTCGTGTGCTTGATCACGCACAGAATGTTTCTGTTTCCCACCGTGAGCGGGTGTAGATTTGTCGGCGACGAGAAGGAGCGGCGGCGACGAGAGAATCGCTTCGTGTTGACCGAACGCCAAGCCAAGTGGTCCACGGTGACGACGCTGACGCTGCCCATCGCGCTGTACGTGCTGACGAACTTTTGGACGTTAACGTCGTCCATGGATCACGCGTTTGCGTGTCTCGCCTTGGTGACAATTCCCGTATTGTATTTAATAGCTTTAGGCACTGAGAAATCTTTGTGGTGGTGGCGTCGCGCCGACGAGGAGGCGGCGAAGAGGATTGAGATTTCGATCCTTCTGCTCGCTCTCACGGGATTCGCGCTGAGCGTGGAGGGTGGGATCATATTTAGCGAGTTCTCAGAGTACATCGAAATCATGGCTCCTCTGAACTACATCATGGTGGCTGTTTCGGTCCACACCGCTTTGGCGGCGTTTGTGGCGTGCTACACGAATTCTGTTGGCGTCTCCGTGCCCGAGAGCGCGGTTCAGATCGCCTTGGCGATATCCGGTGGAACCGCACTGAGCGCCATCGGGGCTCCCATGTGGATGATCCCCGTGCCGATCCCAGGTTCTATTTATTTCGTCAAGTATTATTACCAACAAGGCTCGGCGAGAGAGTACGGCATTTTCGCGGCGAGTTGCGCCGCGTGCTTCACTTGGTTTCTCTCCAAAAACTTTTGGAGTCTCGACGTGAAAGTCGGATCGCTAACCATTGATCAGATGTGTTTTGCCGCGCTCGCCCTCGTCGCCATGGCGCTCGCGTTGCCCATCGCGACAAGCACGAAAAGTATTCCCGCTCGCGTCATGGGCGTCGGCGTCGCGGGATACGTATCCTTGTTGGCCATCGTGGAACAAATCTTGAGTCAGGCGACTCGCGACGATGATTTTTTAATATATCCGCCGTATCTCGTCTTGGCGACGTCTCTGAGTGGATTTTTAACGAGCAGGAGTCTCGTCATCAGCGGCCGAATGAGTCGAAACTTTGGATGGATCGTGCAGAGCGCGTGCGGAGCAAAGTTATCCATGCTCTTCGTGCACGGATTCATGGAGATGTTCAGCGTCTTCGTCGTGGTGATGGTCATGACCGCTCCGTACGTGATGTCCAAGCACATGATTCGTGGTATTTCGGGTGCTGATTGTATAGTTTATACCGTAGTATTAGTGATGTCGCTCACCTTTGCGCGCTTTGCGATGTTTGACATCTTATTTGAGCTCACCGGTCACCGGCCGACCGATGCGACGCTGTTCGGTGGACTTCTTCTGATCACGGGCACGAGTTTGGCGTTCGTGCTGAGCAAACCGAACTTTGATGGGGACGTGTTCGGGAAGAGATTGCTCGTATTGTTGATTTCGACCGGATTGTTCCTCGTCACGTTTCGGCCGCCGCTTCCTTGGAAAGGAGAAGTCGGCGCGTGGTACGACGCGGAGCACGTTCCGGACACTGAGATCGATGAGGCGAGAATGTATGGCGCGAGGGACACTCCGCATCACGGATGGCCGAGTTGGTTGCTCATGCTCGCCGGACTCACGGCCATGTTTGCGATGTCTTCGCCTCAAAAACAGACGGCGTCGATTTCTGCGTTGCGCTGCATGTTCGGGGCAATCTGTGGTGGGTGTGTGGGATTATACATGGCGCTCGAATACTTTGTGGAGCAAACGGGATTGACAATCTTATTATTCGTGGCGTGCGCTTTGGTCGGAGTGTTCTTATCCTTCACGTACTCGCCCTCACCGACGTCTTCGCGGTGGCTTCCGTACGTGTACTGCGCTTTCGTGTGCATTCTCAGCCTGGCGTACGTCAGTCAAATGGGAGGATCGTCGGAGGACATCGATGAAGTGGAGGAAGGAATCGAAGGCAGATTCGGTGTCGTCAGCGTGTTCGCCGGGACGTCTCTGCAAATCGCGTTCGCGCTCAAGTTTAGGGTCCAATCAAGCCTGAAGACGACACGACAGCGGCAAAAGCGACGAGGCGGATCTTCGCCATTTTTGCCCGCCACCGGTCGAAGTCGTCCGGAATATTTCCGGTCGGTGACGAGCAGGAACGAACATAGAGAGCTCAAGGCGAGAGATCTCTCTTGGATGCCCATCATCGGAAACGTGGCCACCCTCACGTCGTTCGTCGCGTGCGTTGTGTTGAGCGACGAATTCGCAGACGGGTCGGTATTTTCCGTCTTCGTCTTGGCGCCGATTCTCCTCCTCCTCCATCAAGACTCGGTGATATTCCCTATTTTGGAAGATAGTCAGCGATACGCCCCTCCCGCGGCCGTCATCGTCGGCAAGCTGTGCTACGATGCCTTCGTCGCCGTCCTCGCCGGACCGAACCGAGTCCACGTCCTCGCGGCGGCGGCGTCCAAATGGCCCTGGATGATGGTCAACACCCTCTCTTTATTCCTCGCCTCGGTGAGCAGCATCAACTTCGTCCATTTTCTCGCCACGGGCGTGCGAACGGACGGCATGACCCTCATTCTCACCGCCCCGCTCTCCCTCCTCAGCCCCTTTCTTTCGAACATATCCGCCGTGCGCGCGCTCGCCGCCGCCTCCTTCATCGCCGTGCTCACCCAACACGCGCTTCAACGTCGCGCGAAAATAGTGGGATTAAAGTATTTATAATACAGTCCAACCGGAGACACGCGCACAAGCCTCGTCGTCGCTCGAATCCCCTCGCTCGAGTCCGCCGCGCCCTCTAAACCCTTCGCGCGCGCGCCCAGCCCCACGTGCGCGCCAACGCCCCGCACCGTCGTTTTCGATTGATGTCCTCCCCGCGCTCGGAGGGATGGGCGCTCGGACGACGACGTGTGCCGCCTTTGTGCGCCGCGCGACGACGAGTGGACTCGCGCGAGAGACGGGAGACGTTCGCGCGAGAGAACGACGGACGCTGCGCGAGAGACGCCGCCCGCGCGACGACGACGAGGACGACGAGGACGAGGACGCCTTCTTTAGGGTCTTTGTGCATTCAAACGACCGAACGCGCGCGGGACGACGGACGCGCGAGAGACGAACGCGAGCGATACGGGCGCGTGAGAGAAGAGAAAGATGCCGAAGAGCAACGCCAAGGGTAAGGGCGGTAAGAACCGCCGCCGCGGGAAGGGTGACGGTGGAGACGAGAAGAGAGAGCTCATCTTCAAGGAGGACGGTCAAGAGTACGCGCAAGTGTTGCGCATGCTCGGGAACGGGCGTTTGGAGGCGCAGTGCATCGATGGGGTGAAGCGCTTGTGTCACATTCGCGGTAAGATGCGAAAGAAGGTGTGGGTGAACACCGGGGATATCATACTCTTGGGTTTGCGAGATTTCCAAGATGAAAAGGCGGACGTCATCTTGAAGTACCTCGCCGACGAAGCGCGTTCGCTCAAGGCGTACGGTGAGCTTCCGGACACGTTCCGCGTCAACGATACGGATACTTTCGAAGAAGAACGCGACGAGAACGACGATTTCTTCGATTTCGATGATATCAACGACATCTAAGAAGCGATTTAGGCGAGAAGTTTGAAACGTAATAATTGTATAGCACCAAGAAGGCTTCATGAGTTGTTCAATAGAATCTACATCAATCCAGCCGCACATCGGCGAATTTATTTGCATAAAATCGCACCTCACTCGGCCCATCGTCCCTGCAAAGAATTCCTCGAGCCTCGCCCACGTAGAGGTACTCGAGCGCTATTTCTGGAGTCGTTTCTAATATTTGCGCGGCGTCGTACGAATCGATCGAAGACTCGTCAGACGGTAACACCGCGCTCAACCGCGCACAGACGTTCTCGTCCGTCCTTTCGTTCGAATGAATCACTTTGAGTCCACTCTTGAACTCGCGCACGTGCAAATCGATCCCGAGAGAAGACCACGATTCGCACGCACAGAGGATGTCTCGAGGCGCCACCAACTCCGTCCCGCGAGCCCGATTGAACAGACAGAACGCATCGCACATGGAGACGATGCCGTTAAATTTCCCAATGAATGATTTCACGAAATCTCCGAACTGTTGCCCGAGATCTGTGTGGAAACCCGCCCCCGCGTTGAGACGAGTCACCGGACTCTTGATGCCGAGACTGAGCACCAGACGCCGCAACTCCGCGTCGTTTTCATCCTCTCCGGTGCTCTCGGTGGATTCCGCCAAACGCTCGGCCAACGCCACCATCTCTCCCGCCTTTTCCATCAATGCCCTGAGATCCGTAAACGCCTCGTCCATCTCCCTGTGCGTCGCCTCTGCGCGTCGCACCTGTCGGTTAATGACGTCGGCGACGCCCGCCGAAGGTGCCGACGTCCCCATCGCTCGCCGACGCGACTCTTCGCTCACCACCGGTCGCGCTCGCGATTTTTTCCGTTCCCATCGCGTCAACGCCTCCTCCATCACCTCACAAAAATCCTCACCTCCGCTCCCTCTCGCGCGCGCCCACACCGTCGTCGTCTCGCCTTCGCCGCCCGCGTCTCCCCTCGCTCTCGTCTTCAATCGCATCCCTCGCGTCTTCTTCCCCATCGACGACCACGTCCAACTTTTCGAGTCTCGTCTCTTCACTCGTTCCCACGCCTCCACGTCCTCGAATCGCACCGTCATCGCCGTCGCAGCCGTCTCGTCATCCGCCTCCTCGTCATCCGCACGACACACCCGTAATCGCGTCTCCTCGACGACCCCTCCTCGTTCCGAGGTCTCTCCCCTCCCCTCCACGACGAGTCCTCGCCGCCACCTTCCGAACACCACCTCCTCGCCTCCTCCGTCCGTCTCCATCCTCCTCGCGAGCGAGCGAACGGGTGATGCATCCGTCGTCGAGCGCACGGCGCGCGCGCACGAATGCCTGCCCGAATGCCCGAATGCATGCCCACACGTGGACATGTGTTGGGGTAAAAATCACTCCAACACATGGTGTCTCTCCGTATACACTACCCAAACCCTCTATCATGTCGTGTCATGGCATGTCATGGCACACACCGCGCGCGCGGGGAAAAGCGAAAAGGGATGTGTCGAGCGGCGTTCGATGACGTCGTCGACAGCGCGGCGCGCGAGGAGGCGAGGAGGCGGACGACCATGCGCGTCTCTCGCGCGGTGGTGTCGGTGTCGGTGACGCGAGCGTCGTCGATGGTGCGCGGACGAACGACGACGCGGGCGGTGGTGACGGCGGCGTACGGACGACCGGAACGGATCGCGCGCGTCAAGGGACGAGACGGAGGGGCGAGCCGAGTGGGGGAGGAATTGGAGGTGAGAGGGTGGGCGAGGAGCGTGCGAACGCAGAAAGGGATGGCGTTTATCGATCTGAACGATGGGAGCGCGATCTCGGGGATGCAGGCGGTGGTGAACGAGGGAAGCGCGGCGTGGGAGGTGGCGAATTCGGGAAGCGTCTCCACGGGGGCGGCGCTGCGCGTCAAGGGGAAACTCGTGGCGAGTCCGGGGGGGAAGCAAGCGGCGGAACTCGCGGTGGATGAACTCGAAGTGATCGGTGCGGCGGATTCGGAGACGTATCCGTTGCAAAAGAAGAGGCACACGCTCGAGTACTTGAGAAGCATCGCGCACTTGCGACCGAGGACAAACACCATCGGCGCCGTGGCTCGAGTGAGAAACCAATTAGCGTACGCCACGCACAAGTTCTTTCAAGAGCATGGGTTCTTGTACGCGAACACACCGATCGTTACCGCTTCCGATTGCGAAGGCGCGGGGGAGCAGTTCCAAGTGACGACTCTTTTGAATGGTTTCGCCGCGGCGGCGGCGGCGACGCCGGAAGCCATCGCCGCGGCGGAAGCCGCCGCAAAGGAGCAAGGAGAGGTGGTCAAGGCGGTGAAGGAGGCGAAAAAGGCGGGCGATGCGTCCAAGGAGGACGTCGACGATGCTGTCGCGAAGCTTCTCTCGCTCAAGTCTGAGGCGGAAGCGCTCGCCGGTGCGGCGGGAGGCGCGTCGTTGCCGAAAAAGGATGACGGTTCCATCGATTACTCGCAAGACTTTTTCGGTAAGCCGTCCTATTTGACCGTCTCCGGACAGCTCAACGGTGAAATCATGGCGTGCGCCGTGAACGACATCTACACGTTCGGACCGACGTTCCGTGCGGAAAACAGCAACACGTCGCGACACTTGGCCGAGTTTTGGATGGTTGAGCCCGAACTCGCCTTCGCCGACTTGAATGACGATATGGATTGCGCCGAGGCTTACCTCAAGTATTGCCTCAACCACGTGCTCGAAAACTGCGACGAAGATCTCGCATTCTTCGAGAAGAATATTTCAAAGGATAACTTGCGTGAGCGTCTTCGTAGCGTGGCCACGCAAGAGTTTGCTCGCATCACGTACACCGAAGCGGTGGACCACATTCTCAACGCGAAGAAGAAGTTTGAGTTCCCCATCAAATGGGGTGCGGATCTTCAGAGCGAGCACGAGAGGTACATCACCGAAGAAGTCTTCAAAAATCGACCGGTCATCGTTCGTGACTATCCCAAGGATATCAAGGCGTTCTACATGCGTTTGAACGACGATAACAAGACTGTCGCTGCGATGGACGTTCTCGTCCCGCGAGTCGGCGAGTTGATGGGTGGCAGCCAAAGAGAGGAACGTTTGGATGTGTTGGAACGTCGCATCGAAGAAAACGGGTTGGAGAAGGAGTCGTACTGGTGGTACTTAGATCTGCGACGATACGGCTCACAGCCTCACGCCGGTTTTGGTCTCGGCTTTGAGCGGCTCGTCTGTTACGTGTCGGGGGTGGAGAACATTCGTGATGCTATCCCTTTCCCTCGTTACCCGGGAAGCGCGGAATTCTAGACTGCTATAGGCTGTAACTACAAATGAATATTCTTTTGATCTATTCTACGTTTCTTTCCCAACATTTTTTCCCAACGCTTCCCGCACAGCTCTGAGCGTGTACAAGGACCCAGTGACGACGACGACAGTGTCAGAATCTGCGGCGCTCATCGCCTCGTCGAGCGCAACTTTGAAATCATCGACAACCCGCGGTAGCTCATTGCCCGTCGAGAGTCGACGGTACGCATCCACGAGTGCTTTTGCTTCGGTAGTTCTCGCAGATCCACCGGCAACTTCCATTTGCGTACAAACGACGGATATGGGATTCGCCTCGTACAATTCCGAAAGAAAACCGCTGTGATCTTTGTCATCCGCCATCCCGACGACGAACGAAATCTTGTGTCCCGCATAAACTTCCTTGATGGTTTTCACGAGCGCTTCCGCTGAACCTCTCGTGTGGGCGCCATCTGCGATCACCGTGGGGCCTCCAGTCTCTGCGGTGAACAGTTCAAAGTTTCCCGGACTCTCCGTCGTTTCCAAACCCGTCCTGATGTCGTCTATTGCGATACCGATCGATCTCTGGCTTCGAAGCCACCATAGAACACGAAGTGCAAGTTCTATGTTCTCGCGCTGATGAGGACCCACGAGAGAGACTCGAATGTCAGGTATTCTAACTGTAGCGTCGCCGTCGACTTCGATGTCGACATCGACGCGTTGCGACAGCGTCGCGCCTTCTTTATCGTATCCAATCAAACGGGAAGTCACCTTGACGTCATCGACAAGTGTCGCTCCTCTCGCTCTGAGCTCGTCTTCTAGTAGCTCTGTGACCCTGTTGTTCGCGTTGGGCGCGTAAAATACAGGTCTCCGCTTGTGAGCGATGCCCGCTTTCGCCTCGACGATGGTTTCGATCGACCCGCCAAGCGCGTCCAGGTGTTCCTCTCCTATGTGAGTGATGACGGCGGCCTCTAGATTGCGCGCGTGTAAAACGTTCGTGGCGTCTCTGGTGCCACCAAGACCGACCTCAACGAGGGCCAGATCGACCTTTGCCTTCTTGAAGTACGCGAACGCCAAAGCGGTGAGCACTTCAAAGTACGACAAGTGACCCCGTTCGCGCGCTTGCGCCGACTTGATCTCCCGTTCGAGGCCCCTCAAGAGACTGGAGAGCTCGTCGGGGGCGTGTTGGCCATCGACGCGTATTCGTTCCGTCACGCTGTACACGTGAGGGCTCTTGTACGTCCCAACCTTTAGACCGGCGGCTCGGAGCACGCTCGCGAGCAATGAGAGCGTCGTGCCTTTCCCTTTGGTCCCAGAGACGTGAATCGTGTTATACGCCCGGTGAGGATCGTCGAAGTCACGCAAGAGACGATGCATGCGTCCCAAGTCGAACCCATCGGTCGTGTCCGTTCCGGCGCCGCGAGGAACGCCGCTCTTCTCGTGGTTAACGAAATCGCGAAGACTTTCGTCCACCGTCGTCACCGCGCGCCACCACCGTGGAGCCACCGCGCGATGCTCATCGCTCCGAGTAAGTAAACGATGCCGTAGTGTGCGACATGCGCGCGCGCACGCAGAACGCATGCGACGCGCGAGACGGAGTCGAGGCGCGGCACGTTGTGACGATGTTGCTTGGGCAGCGCGCTTTCCCGAAAGCGAGGGGCGGGCGAATAACGAACGGTGTCGCTGAATACTAAGCATAGTAATAAATCTACTAAATGTCATTCGTCTGGCGGCGCGACGACGACGCGTAACTCTGAAAAAAATCTAACGCGGAGGAGCAGACACGGGATTAGGATTCTGCAACACAACGCCGCCCACTCGGGCTCCGCCCTGACCCGTGATCCTATTTCTAACGTTGTCTGCTATCCTCGGATCCAAACCGGCTCCATCCGCACAAATAACGCGGGTCGACTTTGTCTCTTCGAACCCCGCCGACCTGAAATCTCCCCAATACTCCTTGTCTCCCAGTCCGTCCGCCGCGCCAAAGTTGACGTACACCGGACTGTCGAGAAGCTCGGGATACGTCGCCAATAGTTCTCTCTCGGCGTATCTCAGTGTGTCCAAGACGAGCGGTAGTTTCTGTCTGAACACAACCGAACGAAGGGGCGCCGCCCAACGAATCCACCACGCCTCCTTGGTGCTCACCTGGCAAAAGACGTGTAAGCCATCCTCTCTCCACTCGGCGAGAACCTCGTCCCGAAGCAATCGCGTGTACCATATAGACGTCTGCTCACCGTTAAAACGATCACCGACGGTGAGCATAAGGTTTCTCGTGACATCGTTATGGGTAAGCGTGTACCGCCGCTGAAGCAACGACTCCGGTTTGACCCCCGACGTGCTCGCCTCGAAGGACACCGACACTCTGTCCGGGTCAAACTTGAGCGCGTCGAACACCGCGCTCGTCACCGTCTGTGCGGGCATACGACCCATCCGTCAGTCTCACACGTTCATCCACTCGCGTCGCGTTCGCTCTCTCTCCCTCTCGCGTCGTCTCCGCCCCTCGCGCCTCCCTCTCGTCTCGCCTCTTCGCCCCCCGACGCGCGCGTTCGCGTCTCGCCTCCATCCTTCGATCGACGCACCTTTCGTCTCGCTCCCATCGCCCGCCCTCGAGGTCGCGGTCCTCGACGGCGCGCGTCCCTTCCGCGCCCGTTTCCACCCTCCTCACCCCCTCGTCGTCTCCACCCGCTCGTCGCGGACGTCGACGACGTCGCTCGCATCGACGTCGTCGCCCTATCCATCGTCATCCTCCAGTCCCGTCCCGTCCCGTCCCGCCGGCGCGCGAACGAGCGAACGAACGAACGGGGGACGTCGACGACGCGACGACGCGACGACGCGACGACGCGACGACGCGACGAC
>CEUV01081433.1_pt1 | contig 10963 bp, 10 predicted proteins | sample 356401 | NCBI WGS metagenome assembly CEUV01 (sample SAMEA2622710, study PRJEB7988) | marine metagenome | isolation source: saline water (ENVO:00002010), including
TCGCAGTTCATTTAACCCAAGATCCCTGTATTTAGATTTAACCATTTACTCCAATTATCTTTATTTTATGAGATACTTCAATCGTAGGAGATAGATGGAAACAGAAAAAACAATTAATCCTCACAAACTTCCTTTTCTAACGAAATTCTTTTATGGCTTTGGTTCTCTAGCTTATGGAATTAAGGATAACGCTTTCAATTATTTTCTATTATTTGTGTATGTTCAGGTATTCGGCTTGTCTCCAGACTTAGCAGGATTGGCTATTCTTCTAATGCTAGTAATTGATGCTATTTCTGATCCTCTTATTGGCTATTATTCAGATAATATGAAATCCAGATGGGGCAGAAGGCATCCTTTCATGTATTTCTCTGCAGTCCCTGTTGCTATCTCATTTTTTTTGATATGGGATCCACCCGATAACTTAACTCAATCTCAATTATTTTGGTTTTTATTAATTATTGGTGCAGTAATTAGAACGGCTATTACTATTTACGAGATACCTAGTAATGCTTTAGGCCCAGAGCTCTCAAAAGATTATGTTGAGAGAAGTTCATTACTTTCTTATCGATATTGGTTCGGTTGGTGGGGCGGTTTAGCTGTATGGAATTCCCTATGGATTTTTGTTGTCTATAGCACTTATACCGGCACACAAGATGCAAGGTTTGTTTCGGACACATGGATGACTTATGGATTGGTATGCAGTCCAATTATGTTTTTAGCCATTGTCGTTACCGCTTTAGGAACGCACAGACACATAAAAGACTTACATTCTCCTGAAATACAAAGAAAAACACCAAAAGTTATTTTCTCTGAGCTCTACGAGACGATGACGGTGAGTAAAAACTACATAATCCTGTTTATTGCCATGATTATGATGGGCGTGGCTGGCGGGATAGCTACAAATTTAACATTGTATTTTTATAGTTTTTTCTGGGAGTTTACTCCAATAAATATATTAACAATTGGATTGAGTTTATTTTTAGCTCCACTAGTGGGGCTTGTTGTCTCACCTTTATTGGCAAATAAATTTGGTAAGCGAAACGGAGCAATAATCCTTTTTGCAACATCATTAACGGTTGAAAACGGTGTGATAGCTCTTAGGTTGTTGGGTTTATTACCAGATAATGGTTCTCCGATTGTTTTAGGGGCTGTTCTTCTTTTCCATTTTATCGGTGTGGCAACATCAGTAATTTCCTTCACGACATTAAATTCAATGGTATGGGATACAGTCGAGGAAGTTGAAATCAAAACAGGAAGACGAATGGAGGGAACATTACTTGCTGCACGTTCGTTTGCCGCTAAATGCATGAGTGGTGCAGGAGCTTTTGCAGCCGGTCTAATTCTGACATATGCATCATGGCCAAAAAATGCTGTCCCTGGACAAGTTGATGAAGCCATTTTGTTTAGCTTTGGATTTACGGCTATAACTGCTTCAATAATTCTTTGGTCTATTTCTCTATTTACTATTTCTCTGGTTACAACCACAAAGGAAAGTCATCAAGAAAAATTAAGTGAATTAAATTACATAGAAGATTGAAATGATTCAAACTGAAATTGAAAATAATTTAATTGATGGCATGGAATTACTTCATCTAGAAGTAGAAAACGAAAGCCCAAATCATAACGTTGAGCCTGGATCTGAGTCTCATTTTAAGGTTGTGGTTGTTTCAGATGAATTTAAAGAAAAAAGATTGGTCCAACGACATCAAATGATTTATAGAATTCTCAAAGAGCAGATGACCAAAATCCATGCAATTGCTATTCATGCTTTCACAAAGGACGAATGGCAAGAAAAAACTGGTCAGGATTTGAATTCGCCTAATTGTTTAGGCGGAGAAAATTAGAATATAGCAATGTTTCATATTTCAACTTTTTATGATTGTTGTGAAAGAGATTATTCCTTTTTAAAGCAAAGTTTATCTAAAAAAGCCTATGAACTTTCTATCGTAGGAACAATAATTTTGACTCCTGAGGGTATAAATTCAACGATAGCCTGTTCAGATTTAGAAAATCTTTATTCTTTCGAGGCTTTCATTGCCAAATATTTCCCTTCAATTGACATTGGACGATCTTACACAGAAAAAAAACCTTTTAAGAGATTTAAAATTAAGGAGAGGCGAGAACTCGTTCCCTCAGGAACAAATCTAAAACCAACTGATTACTCTGCATCGCACGTAGCCCCAGAATTTTGGAACAAATTTTCAAAAGATGAAAATACTATCTTAATTGATGTGAGAAATAATTATGAAACCTCAATCGGTACTTTTAAAGGCGCTCTGAATCCCGATACAAGAAATTTCAGAGAATTTAAACATTTTGTTAAAAAAAATAAGAAAGCTTTTAAAGGGAAAAAAATTGGTATTTTTTGTACTGGAGGAATACGTTGTGAAAAAGCATCATCTATTTTTAAATCTGAAGATATTACTGACGTGCATCAGCTAAAGGGAGGAATTCTCAGTTACTTAAAAAATTCTAGCGAGAAAAACCTATGGGAAGGAGAATGTTTCGTTTTCGATGAGAGAGTTACAGTGGATAAAGATCTCAAAAAAGGATCATTTTACCAATGTTTCGCTTGCAGGAGACCTCTTTCAGAAACAGATTTAAAATCAAATCATTATTCTGCAGGTGTATCATGCCATCAATGCATTAATGAAAAATCAGAAGAAGACAGATTAAGATATCTTGAGCGGCACGAGCAGATAATTAAAAAAAATAACTAATAAAAAATGGCATTCGTACAAAAAATATTACATTTTGTGGTTTACAGATCTTCGATTACGTTAGCAATTATTTTGCTGATTACTCTAAGTCTTGCATTTGGAATTCAATTTTTTCAGCTAGATGCTTCTTCGGATACCTTGTTGTTAGAAGATGATGATGATCTTAAGTTTTATAGAGATACTAATAGAACTTTCGGAGGAGGGGGTGATTTTTTAGTCATTACTTATTCTCCTTACGATGATCTATTCAAGCAAAAAACATTAACAAAGATTGAAGAATTATCTGATGAGCTGGAAGGACTCGAAGATATTGATTCAGTTTTAAACTTTCTTGATGTTCCTTTGTTGGAAAGCCCGAGACAATCAATTTCTGAAATAGCAAATAACCCAATATCGCTGAGAAAAAGGAATGTTGATTTATCTCTTGCAAAACAAGAATTCTCCAGTAATCCAGTTTATAGGGGCCTTTTGGTAAGTGAACAATTAGACACAGTTGCATTACAAGCTATCCTTAAACCTACAACTCAATATGATTCTAAGATACAAGAAAGGTATCGAATTAATGAAGACTCTTCACTAAGTGAATCTGAGAAAGAATTGAAGCTCAATGCTCTTTCTCAGGAAATAGACGTCTTACAGAAAGAAAACGTTGCCACAAGAAAAAAGCTGGTTGCAGATACCAGAGAAATTATTTCTAAATACAAAAGTGACGCAGAAATTTATCTTGGCGGCGGCCCAATGATTTCATCTGATACCATTCAATTCATTCTAAACGATATAGTTTTTTTTGGATTTGCTGTGGGTCTACTATTTATTACTGTGCTGGGCTTTATTTTTAGACAAATTCGGTGGATTTTACTTCCTTTGATTAGCGCTTTTATTTCTGCAATTGTGGTTACTGGCTTAATAAGCTTTGCAGGACTGAAAGTAACAGTTGTTTCTGCGAACTACATTGCTCTTCTGATGATCATTGCAATATCTTTGACAATGCATTTAGTAGTCAGATATCAGGAATTGTTATCTAAAAACTCTGATCTAAGCCAAAAGGAGATAGTGCTAATGGCTTCAACACAAATGTTTGTGCCATGTCTTTATACTGCTCTGACAACAATAGTCGCATTTCTCTCGTTGATTGTTAGTGATATTAAACCTATTACGGATTTTGGTTTATTGATGGCTACTAGTATTGTCATCGCCTTCTTAGTGACTTTTTCCTTTTTTCCCGCAGTTATTTCTAAGTTACCTAAAAAAGATAAAGATTTTGTAGAAGATCAGTCCTCTGGAATAACATTATTTATATTCCAAATTTTTAAGAGTTCTAGAATTAAAATTATCTTCTTTTCATTAATAGTTTTTGGATTATCTGTTCTTGGAATATCTATGCTATCCGTTGAGAACAAATTCATAGACTACTTCAAGTCGGATACAGAAATATATAAAGGACTATCTTTAATTGATGAGAAACTGGGAGGAACAGCACCCCTTGATTTAGTAATAAACGCTCCTATAACAGAGCAGATTGATGATGACTTTGAAGATTTTGATGATCCTTTTGGTATGGATGACTCTGCCAGCGGGTATTGGTTTACAAGTCAAAATTTAGATAGGTTAGAAGAAATTCATGACTATTTGGAATCAAGAACTGAGATAGGAAAAGTTTTATCTGTATCAAGTGGAATAAAACTTGCTGAAATAGCTAATGGAAAAAAACTTAATGATCTTGAATTAGCATTCATGAGAGAGCTGTTACCAGAGGACATTAAGGAAAGTTTACTTAATTCGTATATCTCTGACGACGATAATCAAGTAAGGCTTCAAGCAAGAGTGAAAGAATCTTTAGATGGATTGAATAGAAAGAATCTCATCGATGAAATAAATTATGACTTAGAAAATAAATTTGGTCTTGATAACCAACAATTTAGACTTACAGGAATATCAGTTATTTATAATAATTTACTTCAGAGTCTTTTCTCATCCTTGATTGGCAGTGTGGGAATAGTTTTTATTGCAATTTTTGTTATGTTTTTATTTCTTTTTAGGTCTGTCAGCCTAGCTTTGATTGGTATGATTCCAAATTTTCTTGCAGCTGGATTTGTCATGGGTTCTATAGGATTTTCTGGTGTTCCATTGGATATTATGACCGTTACCGTTGCTGCGATAAGCATCGGGATTGGTGTTGATAATACTATTCATTACCTGCATAGGTTTAAAAGAGAATTTGATTTATCAAAAGACTATGAAGAATGCCTCAAGAATAGTCACACAACCATAGGAAGAGCGATGTTTTATACATCATCTACAATAGTCATTGGATTTTTAATTTTGTTGTCGTCAAATTTTAATCCTTCTGTATTCTTTGGAATTTTCACTTCTTTAGCTATGATCATGGCAATCTTAGGTTCGTTACTTTTATTGCCAACTCTTTTATATTATCTAAAACCATTAAAGTAATTATGAGCACATTAAAAGGAACAAAAATTATTGAAATCGCTGGAATTGGACCAGCTCCTTTCGCAGGGATGTTATTAGCTGATATGGGAGCTGAGGTAATTTTAGTAGACCGTAAACAAAACTATGGCAAAGGTTCAAAATTTGAAGTGTCCGGTCGAGGAAAAAAATCCATAGCTGTAGATTTAAAGTCCGAAAAGGGAATAGAGCTTGTTCTAAAGTTAGTAGAATCTGCCGATGCATTGATAGAGGGATTTAGACCAGGGGTAATGGAAAGATTAGGCTTAGGCCCAGAACTTTGTTTGCAAAAAAATAAAAATCTAATATACGGAAGAATGACAGGCTGGGGTCAAACCGGTCCCCTAGCAAATGCAGCCGGACACGATATCAATTACATATCGCTTGCTGGAGCTCTCGGCTCCACAGGTAGGAATGGGGAACCTCCTGCTCCTCCTTTAAATCTAATTGGAGATTTTGGAGGAGGTGGAATGTTATTAGCTCTTGGAATATGTGCTGCATTAGTTAATGTCAAAAATGGTGGGAAAGGACAAGTTATAGATGCAGCAATGACTGAAGGCACCGCTCAGTTAATGTCTATGATTTATGGAATGAAAGCATCTGGATTTTGGACTGATCAACAACAAAGCAATCTTCTTGATGGAGCGACACATTTTTATGATAGTTATGAATGCAAAGACGGTAAGTTTGTTTCACTCGGCTCAATTGAACCTCAATTTTACTCAATCCTTTTAGATAAGATGGAATTAGATAGCAATGAATTCTCAGAGCAGATGAATAAAGAGAAATGGAATGAATATAAAGCTAAATTTAAAAAAGTTTTTCTCTCCAAAACAAGAGACGAATGGTGTGAAATCATGGAGGGGACAGACATTTGTTTTGCGCCTGTGCTTTCTATGGACGAAGCAATCAATCACCCTCACAATAAGGAAAGAAATTCTTTCAGTACAATAGATGAAGTTACCCAGCCTTCACCAGCTCCCTTATTTTCAGAAACGCCCTCTAAAATCAAACACCTTCAGAATCCTATTGGAGAGGATACAAAGGAAATATTAGATTCAATAGGATGGACTGGACAAATAGATGACCTTATATCATCAAACGTTATCGGCGGAGATTAAAAAAATCTAGAGAGTTTTCGTAAGAAGAATTAATAATACTTTCTTTTTCTTCTTGCCTTAAAGAAGCCACTTCCTCTGCAACATCAATTAAAAATTTTGGTTCATTCCGCCTTATTTTTTTTCTTGGACTTAAATAAGGAGAGTCAGTTTCAATCAGAAGCTTATCTTGAGGAATATGGTTAATACATTCCCTTAACTCTTTACCTCTTTTGAGATCGCAAACCCATCCTGTAATTCCAATATAAAAATCTCTTTTTAAATAGTCTTCTAATTCAGATAAGTTCCCAGTAAAGCAATGAACAATTAATTTTTGATTAAATTTATGGTTATCCAGAACGCTTAAGAATTCTTCATGCGCATCTCTTTGATGAAGAAACAAAGGTTTGCTTATTGATTTAGCTAAACTTAATTGAGACTCAAAGCATGAAATTTGCTCTTCTTTAGATGAAAAATTACGATTAAAATCAAGACCCATCTCACCTAGGCATATTGCTTTGGGATCGTTCAAATGGACTGACATATCTTTTAAAAATTCAACTTTAAAGTCTTTTGCATTGTGTGGATGAAAGCCAACTGAATAATAGAGGTTTTCATATTTCTCGGTAATTTTTTTTGCATTCCTAACATCTTGTAGATTTGATGAGGTAATGCATATCTTTTTCACACCAGCTTCAAGGGATTCACCAATGACTGAATCAAGGTCGTCCGAGAAATGATTGCTTGTTAAATTTGCTCCAATATCAAACATAATTAATTTTAACTTTATTAATTAGCTCATATCTTTAATATAAAAACATGAATTCTAAAGAATTATTCATAAAGGACACAACTGTAATAAAAAAATCAGATAACTTATTTACAGCAGAAGTTTCTGAAAATTGGAGTATAGGCAACACAGCAAATGGTGGTTATTCAATGACTCTTGCTGCAAAAGCTATGTCAGAATTCTTGGATCATAAAGATCCACTTAGCATATCTGCCCACTATCTAGACAGAGTAGATTTTGGAGCAACAGAACTTCATATAACTTTCCTTAGTAGCAGTAAAAGTTTATCTACTGCCAGGGTAGAAATGATTCAAAATAAAAAAATAAAAATAATATTTATTGGAACATTTACTAATTTTGCTTTCAAAAATGATTTGAATATTTATGATAGGGAGATCCCTGATTTCCCAGACTATGATTCCTGTGAAGTAATTCCTTACAAAGAAGGATTTAATCCTAAATTAGATAAAAATATTGAAAAGGCCTATACAAAAGATTCTTTATGGTGGAAAAAAGATAAAGATAATTCTTCTTCTATACTTAATCTTTATATGTCGTGGCCTGAAAAAGACAATATTGACTTATTTGATTTAGTATTGTTTTTAGATGCGACTACTCCACCAATTTATAATAAACTTGGCACTGTTGGTTGGGTTCCAACCATATCTTTGGCTTCTCATGTAAGAGGTCTTCCTTCAGAAGGTCCTTTAAAAGTTATAGCCAAAACTGAATTTGTAACAGGCGGCTTTATGGAAGAAGATAGAGAAATTTGGGATAGTTCAGGTAAATTAGTTGGCCAATCAAAACAAATGGCCAAACTTAGACTAAAAAAATAAGTCTCTAAACTTTTATAAAGAGACTACAAAAAGGAAATTATTATGAAATTTGAAGGAACTAAATCATATATCTCTACTGAAGATTTAAGTATGGCAGTTAATGCCGCAATTAACCTTGAAAGACCCTTGCTAATAAAAGGAGAGCCAGGCACCGGTAAAACAATGCTTGCAATTGAGGTAGCAGAATCCTTGGGATTACCTTTGTATGAGTGGAACATTAAATCAACAACCAAAGCTCAGCAAGGGCTTTACGAATATGATGCTGTTACAAGATTAAGAGATTCACAGCTTGGAGATGAGAGAGTAAAAGATATTTCTAATTACATAGAGAAAGGCAAGTTATGGGAAGCTTTTGTCTCAGAGGAAAGAGCTGTACTACTTATCGATGAAATAGATAAGGCTGATATCGAATTTCCTAATGACTTATTACAAGAAATAGACAGAATGGAGTTTTATGTCTACGAGACAAAAGAAACCGTCAAGGCTATACACAGACCTATTGTCATTATTACAAGTAATAATGAAAAAGAATTACCAGATGCATTTTTAAGAAGATGTTTTTTTCATTACATCTCCTTTCCTGATAGAGAGACTATGCAAGAAATCGTTAAGGTGCATCATCCAAAGATCAAGCAGAAACTAGTTAAAGAAGCTCTGGATATCTTTTTTGATGTCAGAAAAGTGCCAGGCTTAAAAAAGAAGCCGTCCACATCCGAATTGGTTGATTGGTTAAAACTTTTAATGTCTGACGACCTTCCAGATGAAATTCTTAAGAACAGAGATGCTACAAAAGCTATACCTCCTCTTTATGGAGCATTGATCAAAAATGAGCAAGATGTTCAACTTCTTGAAAGACTTGCTTTCATGGCAAGAAGAGAGTCCGGAGGAAATCAACAATAATGCTTTTAAACTTATTTGGAACACTTCGTAGCACTGGAGTCCCATGCACTCTTAGGGAATTCCTAGATTTACTTGCTGGCTTGGAAAAACAATTAGTTTTTGCAAATTCCGAAGATTTTTACTACCTTTCTAGAGCTACTTTAGTAAAAGATGAAAAACATTATGATAAGTTTGATAGAGCTTTTGATATTTATTTTAAAGGTCTAGAAACACTAGACGATATCATCGAAGCCTTGGTTCCAGAAGATTGGTTGCGAAAAGAGTTTGAGAAATTCTTATCCGAAGATGAACTGAAAAAAATAAAATCCATGGGCGGCTTAGAGAAGCTTCTAGAAGAATTTAAAAAAAGACTGGAAGAACAAAAAGAGAGACATGAAAAGGGCGATAAATGGGTAGGTACTGGAGGAACATCACCCTATGGAAATGCAGGATCAAATCCGGAAGGTATAAGAGTAGATGGTGAGGGAAAACAAAATAAAGCCGTAAAGGTTTGGCAACAAAGAGATTATAAAAACTTAGATGATTCTATCGAGCTTGGCACTAGAAACATTAAGATGGCACTTAGAAGACTAAGAAAATTTGCTCGCCAAGGTATAGAAGAAGAATTTGATCTAGATGGAACCATAAAACATACCGCAAAAAATGCTGGTCTATTAGATATCAAGATGATTGCGGAAAAGCAAAATGCTGTGAAGGTGCTAGTATTTTTTGATGTTGGTGGATCAATGGATCCACATATTAAGGTTTGTGAGGAACTTTTTTCTGCAGTAAAAACTGAGTTTAAGCACTTAGAATACTTCTATTTTCATAATTTTATTTATGAATCGGTATGGAAAGATAACAAAAGAAGGCATAACGAAAGGATTAAAACAGATGATATCTTGCACAAATATGGTTCTGACTACAAAGTCATATTTGTTGGTGATGCAACTATGGCTCCTTACGAAATAACTAATCCTGGTGGAAGTATAGAGCATTGGAATGAAGAAGCAGGTTCCTTGTGGATGAAAAAAATCACAACAATTTACGACAAGGTCGCTTGGCTTAATCCTGTTCCTTCAGAGCATTGGGATTATTCAGCCTCAATTGATATAACAAGAACTTTGATTGAAGATCGTATGTACGGTCTGACTTTAAAGGGTCTGGAAGACAGCATGTCTTATTTATCGAAATAAATTTGTCAGAAAACGCTTTAAAAATCGAAAATCTTTCCAAAATCTATCCTGGAGATTTGGTTGCCTTAAATAATATATCTCTAGAAGTTAAAAAAGGAGATTTTTACGCTTTACTTGGACCAAATGGAGCTGGTAAATCTACAACAATTGGAATTATCAGCTCATTGGTAACCAAAACTTCAGGTCTAGTAGAGTTAATGGGAATTGATATAGACATCAATCATAGCAAGGCAAAAAAAAATCTTGGTGTTGTTGGTCAAGAAGTTAATTTCAATCAATTTGAAACAGTTCAACAAATTCTTGAACAACAAGCTGGATACTTTGGATTACCCAGAAATGTCATAAAGGAAAGGTCTGAATACTACTTGAAAAATCTTGGTTTGTGGGACAAGAGAAAAGAGCAGGGTCGAAATCTCTCCGGCGGAATGAAAAGAAGACTCATGGTAGCGAAAGCATTAATAAACAATCCTGAGCTATTAATTTTAGATGAACCAACTGCAGGAGTGGATATAGAGCTTAGAAGATCGCTTTGGGATTTTTTAATTGAAATTAATAATAATGGAACAACTATTATTTTAACAACGCACTATTTAGAAGAAGCAGAAAAACTTTGTAAAAATATTTCTATAATTGATAAAGGAGAGATCGTAAAAAGTTCCTCAATGCAGTCTCTTTTAAGAGAATTAGATACTGAAATTTTTATTTTTGATTTAAAAGATTCCATAGATGAAAATAAAATCTCAAATAGTCCTTTTGATATTAAAATCTTAGATACTTATCAAATTTCAGTTGAAATAAATAAGTCACAAAGCCTTAATGAAATTTTTGGCTATCTAAATGCTAACCAACTAAATATTCTCAGCATGAGAAATGAAACAAACAGATTAGAAGAGCTATTTTTAGATTTGACAGAAAAATGAGTTTTAGAGAACAAATAAACGCATTGTTAAGCTTAATCAGAAAAGAATTACATAGGTTC
>CEUV01026718.1_pt1 | contig 10949 bp, 13 predicted proteins | sample 356401 | NCBI WGS metagenome assembly CEUV01 (sample SAMEA2622710, study PRJEB7988) | marine metagenome | isolation source: saline water (ENVO:00002010), including
ATAGCAAATGATAAGTTAGCTAATAATTCAGTGAGTTATGGTGGTGTTAGCCTCGCATTAGGAGGTACAGATGCTACTCCAGCATTCAATTTGTCTGATGCCACTAATTATCCAACAAGTAGCTTATCGGGAACAATAACGAATGCACAACTAGCTGGTAGCATAGCAAATAGTAAGTTAGCTAATAATAGTATAACAATAAATAGTTCAGAAGTAGAATTAGGTGGATCTATAAACATTAGTACTGGTGGTAGTTTTACATCAGGTAGTGGGATAGATATTAATAGTAATGTTATATCTGTTGATGTTAGTGACTTCATGACGAATGGTGTAAATAACAGGATATTAACATCTACAGGAGCGGATAATATGAATGCTGAATCTAACCTAACATTTGATGGTTCAAAATTGACAATAAATGGAGATACAGAGGTTACTGGCGATATAATACCGAGTGCTAGTAATTCATACGATTTAGGAAGCAGTACAAAACCTTTTAGAGATTTACATTTATCTGGTAATACTTTAAAATTAGGTGGTTATAGTATTTCAGTATCAAGTACAAGTGGAACAAATGAATTAGTTGTTAAAGATGATAATGATGATCATGTACATATTCATTCACACATTAAAAATAAAACAATATCAAAAACATATAGCTCACAAACATATATAAACGTAACAACATCTTGGATGCATGTAGAACCTGATATAACTTTAACATATACAGCACATGAAACTGGTACATTTTTAGTAGAGTGTGGTTATGGAATAGCTTGGTTTTGGAATCCAAATTGGTTTTATACTGGATTATCAAATACAACAAGTACAACACCTTCATTAATTTCAGGTACAAGACAACAAATAATGTATACTGGAGGTGGTTATTATCACAGAGAACAAGTAAATACAACATTTGTGGTAGATTTAACAAAAGGTACTACATATAATTTTAGACTTGCTGTTAGAAAATATTTTAATTATACTTTAAGAATTTATAGAGGAAATGGTTCTTCTGAAGGTGGTCCACAAGGTTATATAGATATTCGTGGACCTATATCAAAATATGTTAGTGTATAAAATAAATTATATAAAATATAATATATGGAACCAGATTATTATACAATAATATGTGATATAAGACCTGGTTCTGAATTTACTATTAATGGTAATGATTATACATCACTTGTATGGATTTCTAGTGATTCTACAAAACCCACAGAGCAAGAAATATTGAATAAAATATTGGATAATGAAAATATTTTAAAATATGAAATTTTAAGAATTGAAAGAAATAAAAAATTAGTAGAGAGTGATAAATATATGATAGTTGATTTCCCAAATATGACACAATCTCGAGTTGAATTATTTAAAACATATAGACAAGATTTAAGAGACTTACCTAATAATATTAACATAAATGATTTATCATTAACGTATGACGATACTAATCCATTATCTGGTTTAACATGGCCTAGTTTACCATAAATTAACCTATTAATCCTAAGTTTTTATTATTACGCATAATAGTTATCTCAAACTCAAAGCTATGATCTGCTTTTGTTTTATAATATGTGCCATTTATTGGATCTCTTAATTCTATACTTAATTTATCTAGACTTATTGGTAAAAAGTAATTTTCTTCTTCATTAATACCGGGTTCATATACAACATTAGTACCATAGTCAGATGATAATGGTATTCTTTCAATAATATGATATCCTGTTGGATTATGCTTACAAGATATGTATGGTATTTCTTTTACTATTAGGTCAACATAGTGAGTACTTAAATCAGGTGGCATTTGTGATGTTATTGAAGAATTATATACTAGTAAATCTTCTGGATAAAAACCAAATGATTTAGCAGTTTTTTTTAAAATATTTAATTTATTATTTGTTTTATCTGACAAATCTGTATCAGTTAAACCACTACTCCATAAAAATTTAATAGTAGTATTCGGGTCTATTGGTTTAAATGTATATCTATTATTAATATTATTGAATGTTATATTACTACTAATAATAGATACTTCACTTTTATTTGATGAACCAGAAACATGAATATTTGAACTACTATGTGATGATGGAAATGAATTAATAATATCTTCTATTGTATAAACACCTTTGGTAAGTTCAATAAACACATTTGTTGTTCCTGAACTATTTGATGCAGAGTAAGCTAATATATTATTGCTATCGTCTATAATATATGATTTATTTGGAATAATACATTTAATAAATTTAAATCCAATTACATTTTTAAATCTACCAAAACCACCTGTATCATTAATATTATTAGAATTATTACTTAAGTAATATTCATAATTACTATAATCAAAATCATTATTAATTATATTATGTTTAACATTATGTGTGTCTACTAGAATTCTGAATTTTAGATAATCTCTATTAAATAAAGATTTATTATTAAGATTTTCTACATTCAATGTTTTTAAATCATCTCTGTATTCAGAATCAAATTCATCTATATAATTATTTAAATCATCATTATCATTGTCAGATGATTCACTATCAAAACTATTATACATTTTTTATATTTATTATATAATTATATTTAAATAAAAAAACAAATTAATAAGGTACAAATGCATCCATAACAGCTCCAGATCCCCCTAATGGAGCACTCATACCAACTGAACTCATATATTGCCCTTTACTCAATGGAGGATTGAATTCATCTGAATTATCAGCTGGTGGCATATTCATATTTAGTCTTTTGGTATCCGTTGCTAATTTTTTATTTAAATCGCTAATGGTTGGTCTATATGGTTGTTCCTGAATTACTGGCAAACCCATAAATTTATCATTAGGTATTTTTTTAGAAAGTCCATTAACTCCTATAAATATTATTATTAATTTTAAAGCAATTAGAATAGTAGGAATAAATAATGCTATACAGCTTAGCATTTTTTCTCCATTTTGTCCAAAACATAGTAACATCATTGCTCCAAAAATAATAAATACAACTTCATACCATATATATATATCTAAAACATTAGAACATACAACATCATCTATCTTTTCTAAATTAGTCTTTGTATTATATATTGTTAATATAGATATTGCTGATAATATACCATAAACAACTACAGGTGACATTTTATCTAATTCAAATAATTTTGTTCCAGAAGGCTTAGATTCTTCCATTATTGTATATATATATATTAATTATATAATATTTTTAGTAAATATAATTACTTGCGAGACCTGGATCTGGACCTGGACCTGGATCTGGATCTGGATCTGGACCTGGATCTGGATCTGGATCTGGATCCACCATAACTACCACAACCACTACCACCACCTGATTTAGGTTTCTTTTTAGAGTATACAACCATACCACTAGATACAGTTGTTCTATAGTATTTTTTACCATTGTATTCAAACATATCAGATTTCTTCTTTTTAGCATTGGCTAAAAGTTTCATAAATTCATTCTTCTTTTTACCTAATGCAGATTTCTTCTTTGATACTATAGAACCTCTCTTTGTTCTTTTTAAATTTTTCTTAGTTAAACCTCCTCTAGTTTTTTTTGCTGTTCCATTCATTACTTGAACTGGACTTCCAAAAGTTTGTTTAAATTCTACCATATAATATATTTAATATTTTATTTTTACTTAAAATATTAATAAATTTATTAAATAATGTGCTTTACTAGAAAAAAACACAATATTAAAAAAAAACTAAATAGAGTGTATCCCAGTCCAATACCAGATTATAAAGATATACATAAAGAAAAATATATATGTGGTTTCTGTAATAAAATCTGTAATAATAAAGAGATTAAAATATATTGTGATGGATGCGAAAAATTTTATCATTGTAATGTAGCGGGTTCATGTACAGGCGAAGATTGTACCCACAAGTTACCAAATGGTAAAATACATTCATCCAGATATTGTATTAATTGTGTTAATAAAAATACAATAGATAATGGTAAATGTTTATGTACAAAATGTGATAAAAATAACTAAATATAATTAAATATTCATTTAATTATTTTCTCTTGAATATAAAATAATTATTATAGGATGATAAATCATAAAGCATCTTATCTTTTAATAATGGCAAAACATCATCCTTGTATTTTTTGAATATTTTATTATTTTTGTCTAAACCTTTAAGAATACTTTCGAATGAATTTAATGGTCCATCAAATATATCATAATCTGAATTCATCTTCGGCTTATGTAATTCGAATCCATTATCATTCATAATAGACACAAACATATCAAAATTAACCAAATATTCTGAGTATGTTTCTCCAATAGAATCCATAAAAACATCAATTCTTTGTCCAAACTCAACAGCTTCAAATTTATCTATATCGTATTTCTTCTCTATACTATATATTAATTTACCATCATTATTAATATATTCTACTCTATCTTTATCTTTTAATGCATCGAATATTTTTTTACCATCATAACATGTTCCTATAAAGTATCCACCATGTTTACAATTATCTAATAAGTTACTCAAATATCCTTTAAAACTTCTTTGGTCTTTAAAATAATAATGGAGTGTGAATTGTGATGATATAACATCAAACTTATCAAGTGCCTTTCTTTTCATATTTTTCCGTAACATATTAAATTCCTTAGGTATCGATTGATTCTGACCATATAATATATTTATAATATTTGTAGAATATTCTATATCATCATCATCACCTATTAATCCTGTTTTTTCTTGAATATTATGACTAGTATCATATTGAATAAATAGTGTATTTGTTTTTTTATTACTGTTATTGTATGTATATCTTTTACAAGCCTCATTGACAGAATTAATATCTAAACCAAATAGAAAATTACAATCAATATCATCTTGAATGTATTTAGTTATATCACCACCACGACCAATAGATGTATCCATTATAGATACTGATTTTAAAGAACATATAGCAGTTATTAATTGATATTTAATATAATTATGAAATCTTCTTAATGATTTAGATTCTGAATCAACATCATCAACATAATATAAATTATTATTAGCCATATCATCTGTCTTCAAATCATCTAAATCATAATTTCCTTGAATCATATCTTGTGTTATTGGTTTAATAATAGTACTCCAAACATTATTTGCTATTAAAAAGAATTGGGGTTTTATTTTATCATCTCTTAGTTTTAATGGTTCCCATATCATTCCATTTTTTGCATCTTCATTATATCTAAACTCTACTATATCTCCATCATTGAATTCTCTTTTATCTCCTATCGTCATCATTCTATTCTCAAATAATGGTATATTAGTCACACCAACATCAACCTCATAATTTGGATCGAATTTTATTTCTTTTTTTGTTCTAGATACATTTTTTATCATCTTCATACAAAATCTAATACTATCATCTTTTGATTCATCATATGACACTATTAATTTCGCTTTTTTATAATATTTAATTGTTTTCTCTTCATCATTAATATCTGTATAAGGAAATAATTTATCTTTATAGATTTTTTTATTTTTTTTGTTAAAAACTTCTTTTTCTATTTTTATTTTAAAATCAATTGTATTTTCTTCAGGTGGCTTCCATTTGTAGTTATAATCCCATGTACCTGATATTTTATCGACAGGTTTCATATCTTCACCAGACTTTACTGGTATATTAACAGGTAAAAATATTAATCCATCTATATGATATTCATAACCACCTTTAGATGCTCTGTCTAATATAGATTTAGATTTTTTGAATATAGTTTTTTGAAGTAATTCATTATCTTTATTCTTAGATAATCTAGAAATACCATATTCATATACCTTAAAATCAATTCTAAATGTTTGTATATCTTCTTGAACAACTTTTGATTTTTTTAAATGTTCTTTTAGTTTATCTAAGATATCTGACCTATTTAATCCATCTCCAATAAAAGGATACTTATTTGCTGGTTTTGGAGTTTCTTCTGCCCAATACACATCAAAAATCATAAACAATCTGATATCCTCATCATTTTTGTTTTTCTGAATATATTCACCATCCAATAACCATTCTCCTTTTACTGGTATCTGTATTCCTGTATTTATAACATTATTCATTTTTGAGTTAATTAAATAAGCAATCTTATCTTTTCCTATGTACATTAGATGTCTTAATCCATCAGCCTTTTCTGTAACACCATAATCATATATAATAGAACCAAAATTATTCTTATCTAAACTATCATAATTAATAGTAACAGGCTGTGGTCCCATAAAAACTTTTCTATTCTTTTGTTCTGTTAATTTATAATAATTATCTAGTACAATATCTCTTTGTTTATTAGAAACTAATATTTTTGTATTGTACAATACAGTTAATAATGTGTATACATATTCTTCAAGCTCTTTTAATATTTTAGATATAATAGAAGGATTAATTTCTTCAGTTAATACGGTATCAATAGTAAATTTATCATTACTAATTTCTGTTATAGGTACTCTTAAATCATTCATACCAGTTATTCTCACATCCACATAAGTTAAATCGTTTTCTTTTACTATTTCTTCAACATATGCTATTTGTTTTCCTGATAATTTTCCTTTTAATCTCTTTTTTTTGAGAAATTCATCTGATATTCTGACATATTCACCAATAATAGAATCTATATCAGATGATATCTCCTTCGTATCAATATAATTTAATCTCGGTGATAATTTCTGATAATTATTATCCTTTCCTTTCGATTTATATGTTTCTAAAAACTTATCATCATCAATTGTGTTTCCTATATATTCTATCTCAAATTCATATAATTCATCTTTTGATAATATATCTGCTGTTCTGAACTTTTGATAGCACATATATGATTTAGTAGAATTATTGTATTCAGATGATTTAACTATAGTTAAATCAATTCTAAATAATTTATTTGGTAGTAAAAAACTATACCTCTTCTTGTATCTAAAAAATTTTAATAATGATTCCCAATTTTCTTTTATTTTTATAATATTTTCATCATCATCTGATAATTCTATTTCTTTTTTTAAATTAAATTTAAAATCAAAATCATCAGAAACGTATCTTTTACCTGGTATATTTTCTTTTTTAATAAATGTAACATCCTCTTCTAATATATCGTTTCTACAATATTTTTTAATGTTATGTAGATTAGATACGGTAATGCGTTCATCACTCAATTTATTATAACCTTGTTTTACTCTAATGTCAAGGTAGTTATTATCATCTATAAATTCATAATTAGATTTACAATAGTTTAATAGTGTAACAAATGTTGATTTGTTTAATATATTCTTATTGTCAAATACAAATTCTAATTCTAATTCTTTGTCTTTAATAGATTTACCGAGTAATTCATCTATTTCTAGATTAATCATATTATATATATATAAATTATTAATTATTATTTATATCAAATTATATTTTATATTGATTGGTCATACATATTGATTGATCATCATAATTTATAATATCATAATTAGGCATACAATTTTTACAACAATATTTATTAGATGGTATTAATGATAGTTTTGCTTCACCATTATTACATGTACAAAATATAGATGCATCATTATCGTGATTTAAATAAAATGCAGGAATTATCATTATACACAATCCTGACATTAATAATATAATTATCATTATAACCACATATATATTTAATTTATAATCTACTTCTTTGTATAAATTTATAACCTTATTAGAATTAATAAAAAATAAACATAAATTAATAAATGTACTGAATAATATTACTAAAAATGATGTTGTTGTAAATGATTGATCCATATCTGCCCTTGTATTTAAATCTAATACTGTATATAATTGAAACAAACAACCAATTAATAATGATATACAAGGAATATATATATTCTCTGTTAATTCTAATGTTAACATTTGTTTTGGTCTAAAAAATGGTAATGTTGTTTTTATACGAGTAAAATCTATCATAATATATTATATTATATTATATTATAATATAATATATTGTATATTTCTTTCTTTTTTAATTTACTACCATTAACAATTATATTAATATTATTAGATTTTGCTAATTCAGATAATTCTTTTGTATTATAATCACTAATTGATTTCATATCTGTTTGATATATATATATTGATTTAATATCATAATTCATATATTCATGTTGTTTATCATAATATTCATAAGATATTTTGTTGGTATCTGATATACTATCTATATGTTTCCATTTTCTATCATATTCATATATGTCATATTTATCATATTTTGTCGATAAACATATATATTTATCTAATATTTTATCATATATGATAATATTTATTTTATAATAATCTATCATATATAATACACTTGATAAACTATTGTATTTTAAAAAACCTGTTTGTATTAATCTCTTAGAAAATGTTTTTTTGTATTTAAAACAGTCATAATAGTTAGATGAATCTTCATCCAATTTTGATGCTATTTCTATTTTTATTTGTTCTATATACATTTTTTTATTATCACTATTTTCATATTCTATATCATTCTTTGATAATATAGATTCAAATAAACTGGTTTGACTATCTATTTCTTCCTTTTTTATTTCTTTTTTATTCAGATTACTTTCTGTATACTCATTTTCTTTTATTTGACTAGCAATATTTTTGTAGCTTATATCACAAAATAAATCCATTCTATATTTATATTTTGTGTATATCTGTATTACTATATCAAATTTAATTTTTATATTATTATAATAAAATAATTTGAATTGTTTTATTATATTTTTATTAAATTGCTTTTAACAGCAAACTTCAAACAGCAAACTTTTACTAGCAAACTCCAAAAAAGCCAAAAAAAATGGAATCATTCAATGAATGGCAAGAAATGATGGAGATGATTCAGTGCATCATGTGCGATGAATCATACATGGAGTACGCAAAAGAGTATGTTGAATATATCCTTAAACACTACACGGTGTACAATTCTTGTAATTATCTGTATGCATCATACATGGCTTACCAACAAGAAGTTGAAGAAGTACTGAATGTCATTCATGACAATCTATATACAGAGGTTGATGAGATTATCAAAAAGGAGATAGAAGAAGAAGATGAAGAAGAAGAAGAAGAAGAAGAAGAAGAAGTGGATTTAAAAAGAACACTCGTAGATGAGGACACATTATCTGAACCATTGCGTATTCGAGCAGATGTTGTTATTACGGCAGATGGTGATGAAGGATACATGACAGGTTCATTAAATCCAAATGGATGCTACGGTGATTCTGTAGAATCTGTATTCATTCCTAAATATATTTTAGATATCGCATCAAACTATCAAGATGTACGTGTTGGTTCTATTCTAACACTCAGCATCCAATTCAAACGAGAGGATGAAGTACGAATGCCATGGAGTGCGTATTATTATAATACAAAGGAAGAACCCGAAACAAGGTTTGATCCAACGGTAATTAATTCTGAAGGTGATTGTGTTGAATCTAATGCATTCACATTTGATGAATTTGTGGCATATTACGGAGATGAAGCTGATGAATTGTGGAATGAATCAGAAAACAATATCTATATCAAGCGATACAATTGTATGGTGGATAATTTACAATAAAAAAATCTACTTTATAAAAAAAAAATATATGATATATATTTTTTATGATATCTTATCCAATAAATAAATAACAATAAATATATTAATACTTGCTACTATGTGTTTTAATGTGTGTCCGCTAATTATTTCATTTGTTATATTATATATTTCTTTATCATGTTTGGCAACATAATCTTGTATTAAATATAATCCTATCAATAATATACTATATTTTGATATTGATTTATTTTTGTATACATTATATATAAAATAAATACTAGAACCATACTTTACCAATTCATATAATCTAACATCATCGTATACAGTCGCATAATAAACTGATAATATTCCTAATACATATATGAAATTTTTCTTATCTGAATTTATTAAATACATTATAGCTGATGTATGTGTACCAACTACAAACATCATATCATATATGATCGTATATTTATTAGGATTTAAATGATAATATGCACTTGTTATAGATAACAATAATACATTAATATACATAAATTTGTATTTTTTATTTTTATAAAACAGGTAAAATTAAAGCCAAATTACTTATCACATTAAGTCCATTATGTATATTCATTATATTTTTATGATCAGCAAAATCATGATATTTATCATCTCTCGGTATTGGATTTTTTATATTATAAATTAAATCTTTTATCCACATTATATATATATATGAATTTTATTATTGTTTTATTAGCACCAGTAATAACTTTTATTATTAAATATATATTGTATTTATTCAATTGTCAGCCATTTAATCTTAGAGGACATCCATCTGGTCACGCTACTACTCTATCATCACTTGTTGCTTACTTATACATAACTAAATCTAGTAATAATTTATTATTAGCAACTACTGTTATATCATCACTATATTTGTTTGATTTATGTCTAGTTTATTATTCTGATATACGAGACCAAAATAATCAAAAATTAGGACATTCTGTTTATGAAATCATCTCCGGTATAATTATTGGTATCTTATCCACATTTATGTTAAAAAAAATAATTTAATTATTCTTATACAAATTTGTTATATGTAATTGTTTAACAGCCATTTTAATATTTTTTTCTGTTTTTAAACTATTAATCATTGTTGTCCATGATTTTTGTAGATTAGTATATTTAATATTAATATTGTTTGATTTAATATCTCGTAAAAACTGGTCATATACCATATAACATTGACTTACTAAATTATCTTTGTTTATATATTTTGTCAATAGTTTTGAATACTTTAAAGATATCTTCCAAGATGTATCATGTTTTTGCTTAATAAGAAATTCTTGTTTTCTTCTTTTATCTTTATGAATAGTTGTGATTTTCATTTTAGATTTATTTATCTTTTTATTTTTAAATAATAATTTATTTAATTTTTAAAATATATATATATATA
>CEUV01027060.1_pt1 | contig 10947 bp, 9 predicted proteins | sample 356401 | NCBI WGS metagenome assembly CEUV01 (sample SAMEA2622710, study PRJEB7988) | marine metagenome | isolation source: saline water (ENVO:00002010), including
ACTGCCAGAAAACTTTATGAGTAATGTAAATACAGTTGGGCTTAGATTCGCATATAACCTCAAAACTGTTTTCAAAAACACAAAAATAAATCCATTTGCTACAGCTGGATTAACATACTTAAGGTTCGATTCTAAAGGGTCTAATGACGCTACCAACGAAGTATATGAGATCGATTTATTAGATGAATATCTTGTTGCTAATGGTGAACGATACAGTCAAAACAGCTTTTCGCTTCCTGTAGGTTTAGGTTTAAACCTAGAAGTAAGTGATAGGATGAATTTCAATATATCGACAGTGATGCACTTAACAGGCACCGATTACATCGATAACATTGTAAACGGAAGTCATGATGCATATACAGTAACAAGTGCTTCTTTTATTTATGATATATTCTGCTACACTTGTGAAGAGCGATATGAGCCAGAATATCATGATGACTATCTAGCAAATGTTAACTTCGAGGTATTAGACAAAGAGGACAGCGATCGTGATGGTGTTATTGATATTGACGATTTCTGCCCGAAAACACCTAAAGGAGTCGCTGTAGACGAATTTGGCTGTCCGGTGGATACTGATTTAGATGGTGTTGCTGATTATAAAGACATAGAGCCTGAAACTCCGCAAGGATCAATTGTGAACGCTCAAGGTGTTCAGCTTACTAATGCAATGGGGGAAAGACTATACCTTTCTTACATAAATGCAGGAACAAGATCTGATGCAGATGCTTATTTCCAAGAAGCATACCCTACCGAAAAGTTTGTTAAGTTAACTAAGACTGTTGTCAACAAAAAAGGAGATACAATGCTTGTAAACATTTACAAGCCAAAAATTGTATTACTGATTGAAGAACAACAACAAAAAAACCTTGACGGAGTAATTGTTGGCACTCAAATTGATTTAAATGCTGGAATTGTATACAAAGTACAAATTGCCATGCATGACAAAGGAATGAAAGCTGAGGAAATCAATAAGCTAATGAGCATTCCTGACTTAAAGAGTACACTTGAAGGAAAGACAACCATCTATTCTACTGGAGAATTTGCTGATGTATTAGACGCCAGAGAATACAAGCAACAACTAGCTAATAAAGGTTATTTAGGTGCTGTAGTAATGGAAGATAACAGAGGAGACTTAAGAGTGGTTAGTGAAGATGAAATGGATCGAGAAGAAAACAAAAGAACTTCTGCTTTAAAAGCTGAACTACCTCCTTTGGAAAATATCATTTTCAGAGTTCAACTAGGTGTTTATGAAGAAGTAGATGCTGACTTCTTTGACCTAGATGACTTGGTTTTATTTGAAGGAGCAAATGGATTTACACATGTTTTCTCTGGAAGCTTTGCTACTTTCGAAGAAGCAACAGAACACAGAAACGAAATTTATTTCTTAGGACATGATGACGCTAAAGTAATCGCCTTAAAAGATGGAGCAATTGTAAATGCTGACGAATACATGGATCATGGAAAGGAAGAAAGCACTCCAGCTGTTTTCGGAGATGTAACTTTCCAAATTCAAATCGGTATTTTTGGCGATAATATAGATGAAGAAACGCTAGAGCCAATTATGGATTTAGATGGCATAAACGCTGGTGAAATGGGTGATGGATTGATTCGATACACAGTAGGAAACTACACGAGCTTACAAAGTGCAATGATGAAACATTCTGCTATCGAGAAAGCAGGATTTGAAAATACATATATCATTGCATTCTATAACGGAACACAAATCTCATTGAAGAAAGCACAAGAACTTATCGGTTTCTAAAAACGGAAATAATGGAAAAAGAAAAAAGCGGCTTTGAGCCGCTTTTTTATTGCTTCTTCTGTTTCTTACTCCCCTCATACATTTCGTATTTCAAGAAACGACATTCGAGCTGCCCATTAAAGAGTTTTATTCTTCTTGTATGTTTTAAGCCAATGTGCTTTACTGCCTCCATATCCGAGGTGATAAGCCAAGCCGAACAGCCAGCATAATTCTTTTTAAAGGTGTCACCTATCTGTCCGTATAGCTCATTTACATCCGCCTCTAAACGCTCACCATAAGGAGGATTGAATAATACTACCCCCTTATTTTCAAACAAATAAGGCTTTTTAATAAAATTCATCCTATGCACCTCAATAATATCATCTAATAAAGCATCTTTAATATTAGCTTCTGCTTTTCGAATAGAAGCAAACGCTCTATCACAAGCAATAATTTTTCCAGGAAAATCTTTCACTTTCTTTAGAGCTGAATCCTTGATTGTATTCCACAGCTGCTCATCAAAGTTTTTCCAATTCATAAAACCAAAACCTTTTCTATGTAAAGCCGGTGGTATATTACAAGCAATCATAGCAGCTTCAATCGCTAAGGTTCCCGAACCGCACATGGGGTCCAAAAAGTCGCTCTCTCTGTCCCAATCACTTAAAAGAATTAATCCTGCCGCCAATACTTCGCTAATAGGTGCATTATTGGTAACATGCCTATACCCCCTTTTATGCAAGGAATCTCCAGAACTATCTAAAGATATGTTACACTTATCATTAGAGATATGGACATTGATACGCACATCTGGATTTTTCACATCCACATTAGGACGCTTACCTCTGCTTTTGTCTCTGAAATAATCAACAATAGCATCTTTTACTTTTAATGCTACATAGTGGCTGTGATTGAAAAAATCTGAATTTACAGCAGCATTTACAGCAATCGTATTGTTTACATCAATGTACTGATCCCATTCAAACTTTTTTGCTTCTTCATACAACTGCACATCTCTTCTAGCAGTTAGCTGATGAATGGGCTGCAGAATACGAATGGCTGTTCTTAAACATAAGTTCGCTTTATACATGAAGCCAAGGTCGCCCACAAAACTTACCGCTCTGTTTAATACCGTCACTTCTTGAGCGCCTAATTGTCTAAGCTCTTCTGCTAAGACTTCCTCCAAACCCAATTGGGTTTTCGCTATCATTTTAAAATTCTGCATGCTTGCTTTTTATACAGCTGTAAAATTACATTTTTATCTCTTCAAGAAGATTTATCTTTGCATTATGAAAAATTGGTTCGCTACATGGTTTAATACACCTTACTACCATCTTTTATATAAAGATAGAAATCAGTCGGAGGCAGAGCATTTCATTAATCATTTACTCAAACAGCTAAAACCATCTGAAGAAGCAATTTTTTTAGATGTGGCTTGTGGAAAAGGAAGACATTCCAAGTTAATACACCGAAATGGTTTTAAGATTCATGGAATTGATTTGTCCATAGAAAGTATAAAAGAAGCAAATAAAGATATTTGTGAAAACTTGCATTTTCAACAACATGATATGCGTGAAATTTATCTAGAAAACTATTTTGATTATGTTTTAAATTTATTCACAAGCTTTGGTTATTTCGAAAAAGATAACGATAATCAAAAAGCAATTAATGCAATGGCAAAAAACCTTAAAAAGGGAGGTAAACTCATAATTGACTTCATGAACTCTAAAAAAGTTATTACAAAACTAGTAGAAGAAGAAGTTAAAGCCATTGAGAATATTGATTTTAACATCAAACGAAAAGTAGAAAACGGATTTATCTTAAAAGATATTCATTTTATAGATGCTAATAAAAACCACCACTACCAAGAAAAAGTACAAGCATTAACCTTGGACAATTTCAGCCATTATCTTCAAAAAGCAGGAATGAATGTTGTAGATTTGTGGGGTGATTACGAACTTAATGATTTTAATGTTTTACATTCAGATCGCTTAATAATTGTAGCTCAAAAATGAATCCATTAACATATATTATTCTTTTTGGATCCGTAGTATTCGGTGCTATAATTGTGAAGATTTTTAAAGCGCAATCAGGAAAACGCATGAAGTTACTGATTGCATTTAGTGGTGCTTATTTATTTGCTATTACAGTGCTACACCTTATCCCAGAAATTTACCACACCAATACTGACGGAACGTACATTGGATTATTCATTTTAATAGGGTTTTTCCTACAGATTATTTTGGAGCATTTCTCTCAAGGCATTGAGCACGGGCACGCACACTTACATGGAAGTGTTCCAGTCAGTATGATGATAGGGCTTTGCATACATGCATTTTTAGAAGGAATGCCTTTGGGAGATCATGTACATCACCATCATCACCACACACACGATGCTCTTTTAACGGGAATTGCACTACATAAAATCCCCGTCAGCATTGTGTTATTGAGCATGTTCATCCACAATGGTATGAAAAAAACATACGCATATGCCTTACTCTTCTTGTTTGCCATCATGTCCCCACTAGGTGCATTTGTAAGTAATTACATCAGCCATATTGGACAGTTTTACGATGAAATAATGGCTATTGTAGTAGGTATTTTCTTACACATTTCTACGACCATCTTATTTGAAAGCAGCGAAGGACACCACTTCAACACACAAAAAATGGTGGCTATCATTTTGGGTGCTGGAATAGCACTATTGGGTATGGTTATATGATTCAACGCTTCATCATTACAGGTGGACCTGCTACTGGAAAAAGTAGCATTATTGAATATTTTCAACAAATAGGACACCCTTGTTTTGAAGAAGTTTCTAGAGGAATCATTCAGGAACAAAACATACAAACTTCGGCTAAGAACTTCGATTTTGAAGCCGCTGTCTTTCAAGAGCGAAAAACACAGTATTTAGCCGCTAAAAAACTACATTTTTACGATAGAAGCATGTTGGATGGATTAGCCTATATGAAGTTGCAAAACATACCCATCCCACAGCAGATGCTAACAGACTTAACAACACACCGCTACGAATCAAAAGTTTTTATAGCTCCAGCATGGGAGGAAATATATCACCAAGATTCCGAACGACTTGAAAGTTTTGAAGAAGCTATTGCTATTGATAAATCTTTGCGAGAGATCTATCAGTCATTTGGTTATGAGTTAGTTGAAATACCACTCACTACTGTAGAAGAAAGGGTGAAGTTTATTCTTTCTCAAATCTAATCATTATATTCGTGGGTATGCTCAGCCCACTGCAAATACTCACCAAATATTGGGGATTCAACTCCTTCCGTTCTTCACAGGAAGAAATCATCAATGAAGTATTGGCTGGACGAGACACTTTAGCGCTACTCCCTACCGGAGGAGGTAAATCCATTTGCTATCAAGTGCCAGGTATGATGAAAGACGGTATTTGCTTGGTTGTATCTCCCCTCATTGCTTTGATGAAAGACCAGGTGTCTTCATTACAATCAAAAGGAATAAAAGCCATGGATTTAACTTCTAGCATGACACTATCAGAAGTAGACATTGCGCTAGACAACTGCATCTATGGAAGTTTCAAATTTCTTTACCTCTCTCCTGAGCGTTTACAAAACAAAATGGTACAAGAACGACTCAAGAAAATGCACATCAATCTTATTGCTGTTGATGAGGCGCACTGTATTTCAGAATGGGGTTACGATTTTAGACCGGCCTATCTGAAAATAACTGAAATCAGATCGTTTATAGACGCTCCTTTATTAGCACTAACTGCCACAGCAACTCCTGATGTGGTGGAGGACATACAAAAACAACTCCTATTCAAAGAATCAAATGTATGGCATAAAAGTTTCCTCAGATCAAAACTCTCTTATGTGGTTTTGGAACAAGAAGATAAAGACGGGAAATTGTTGCGCGTACTTCAAAGAGTTAAGGGTTCTTGCATAGTTTATTGCAACACACGAAAAGAAACCAAACGCATTTATCAGCTTTTACAAGAGCATAATATATCAGCACATTTTTATCATGGCGGACTAGATATAGTTGATAGAGACACTAAACAAAAGCAATGGCAACAAAATCATGTACGAGTAATGGTGGCCACCAATGCTTTTGGGATGGGCATAGACAAACCTAATGTACGATTGGTGGTGCATATGCACTTACCTTCTTCTCCAGAAGCATATTTTCAAGAAGCAGGGCGTGCTGGAAGAGACGAAAAAATGGCATACGCCATTTTACTCACCAATGGTTTTGATATCAGTCAACTCAAAAAACACATTGAAGAGCATTATCCTGCATTAGAAGAAATTAGGGGTGTGTACCAACATTTAGCTAATCATTTACAAATTGCTATTGGCTCTGCTGAAGGAGAGAGTTTTGAGTTTCATTTGCAAGAATTTTGCGACAAGTACAAATTACCACCTCTTAAAACCTATAACACACTTAAACTTTTAGAGCGCGAAGGATACATCAAACTAACGGATGCTGTGCGACAACCCTCTCGTATACACTTCAAGATAAAACACGGAGAGCTTTATCAGTTTCAAATAGGAAACCCAATTTACGATCGTTTGGTAAAAACCATTTTACGCTCTTATGGAGATGTTTTTGATAGCTTCACCAAAATTCAGGAAAGTATACTTGCTAAGCGCTCTGGACATAGCACACAAGAGGTAAAATACTACCTTCAGAAATTACACAACATGAATATTCTGGAGTATTTACCTCAAAATAGTACACCTAAAATATTCTTCAGCATGTCGCGTGTAGATGCTAAAATGCTTCCTATATCAAAAGAAATATTGGTAAAACGAAAGTCAATTGAAGAGGGTAAAGCAGCAGTTATAGTTGCTTATGTGCAAAATAAATATCGTTGCCGGTCCTCATTTCTTCTAGATTATTTTGGCGAAGAAAAACTAGTTCGATGTGGTATTTGCGATGTATGCTTAGAGCTTAACAAACTAGAAATAAACGATTTTGAATTTGAAAAAATAGCAAGTGCTATTGAGGACCTAATCACTGAAAACCCCATGAGAACTAATGATATAATCTTAAAAATAGTAGATTTTAAAGAGCGGAAAATAATTCAAGTTATTCAGTTTTTACATGATAACGGACAGCTTGAATTTACAGAAGATGAAAAACTAATTTGGGTGCATTAATTTCTTTAATTTTGAAAACAAATATTTTCTAGATGAATAATTTGCGCATTGTATTCATGGGAACCCCAAATTTTGCTACAGCTTCTTTGCAAGCTTTGGTAGAAAAAAATTACAATGTAGTGGGTGTTATAACCGTTCCTGACAAACCAGCTGGCCGAGGACAAAAACTGCGTTGTTCTTCTGTAAAAGAGTATGCTATTTCGCAAAATATACCAATTTTACAACCAAATAATTTAAAAGATGAATCTTTTTTAGTAAAACTAAAAATTTTAAATCCTGATATACAAGTAGTTGTAGCTTTTCGAATGTTACCTGAAGTAGTTTGGAATATTCCTAAACATGGTACTTTTAACCTACACGCCTCACTTCTACCAAAATACAGAGGTGCAGCGCCTATCAATTGGGCCATTATCAATGGAGATACATCAAGTGGTGTAACCACCTTTTTCATTGAACATCAAATTGATACAGGAAACATCATTTTTCAAGAGAAAGTTAGTATAGAAACAGATGATGATGCTGGTATTTTACATGATAAACTGATGCGAATTGGCAGTCAATTAGTCTGTAAAACTATTGATTCTATTGCAGAGGACACAGCTCCTAATATAAAGCAAGAAGGAACAGCAACAAAAGCTCCTAAAATATATAAAGATACATGTCAAATAGACTGGTATAAAGACTTACACACTATACAAAATCATATCCGTGGCCTATCGCCTTATCCTGGTGCTTGGACTACCCTAAGTAATGGAAAAAGTTTAAAGGTATACAAAAGCAGTAAAGAAGAAAGTCCGCATGAAGCAAAAATAGGTAGCATTTTAACAGATGGAAAAAGCCATTTTAAAGTAGCTGTGAATGATGGTTTTATTCATTTAAAGGAAATACAGTTAGCCGGTAAAAAACGTATGGCTATTTCGGATTTTTTGCGAGGATTTGAAATGAATGAAACACTCACTGTTCAGTGAAAGAATTAATCATACATCTTAGCTCTTTGGTAACAGAAGATCGTTGGAACCGCTTTCAAAAGGTGTTAATGGAGCGTACCCGATATATTACTATCGTTTTAGAAAACATTTATCAACCCCTAAATGCTAGTGCGGTATTACGTTCAGCTGATTGCTTTGGAATACAAGATGTACATGTAATTGAAAATAATAATGATTTTATACCTGATAGAGAAGTAGCGATGGGCTCTTCAAGATGGCTAAACATAAGGCGGTACAATGAGGAAGAAAATAACACTATCCAATGCATCCAAAAGCTAAAAAAAGATGGATACCGTATAATAGCTACCACTCCTCACAAAAGCGATAGAAACCTTCAGGATTTTGATCTCACAAAAGGAAAAATAGCGCTTGTCTTTGGCACAGAAATGGAAGGACTAACAGATATTGTCTTAGAAGAAGCAGATGAATATTTAAAAATACCCATGTACGGATTTACCGAAAGTTTTAACCTATCAGTAGCAGCAGCTGTTTGTTTACAACACCTCAGCCAACAGTTGCGTAAAGAAAACATTAATTGGCAACTAGATGATGCAGCTAAAGAAGAAACTTTACTAAACTGGCTTCGATATTCCATAGACCGGTCAGAAATCGTAGAAGAAGATTTTTGGAGGAATAGGACCTTAAGGAGCTAACCTAACAGCAATCCACTTACTCTCAACAAAGTGGAAAGAGAAACGGTCGTGCAAACGATTATTGCGCCCTTGCCAAAATTCGATTTTTTGTGGTTTAACTAAATAGCCACCCCAATGAGTAGGTCGTGGCACATATTCAGGAAATTTTTCAGAAAACTGTAAGTATCGTTCTTCCAAGATTGCTCTAGATTCTAAACTACTACTTTGCTCGGAAGCCCAAGCGCCAACTCGACTTTTATAGGGTCTACTTTGAAAATAAGCATCTGACTCTGCTTTAGAAACTTTTTCAACCACACCTTGTATTCGAACTTGCTTTTCTAAAGAAGGCCAAAAAAAATTGAGTGCTACTTTTGGGTTTAATTCCATCTCTTGTCCTTTCTGACTTTTGTAATTCGTAAAGAATACAAAACCTTTATCACTAACTTCTTTCAGTAGCAAAACTCTACTACTTGGAAAAGAATTTGCAGTTACAGTAGATAATGTAAAAGCATTCGCATCTGACTCAATAGAATCCATCGCTTCATGTAACCAAATGTCAAAAAGTTGAATAGGATTTTCAGGTAAATCCTTACGGTTTAACTCGTGTTTACTATAGTCCGTTCTGTAATCCTTAATACCACTCATAAAGCAATTCAAATTTAACTATTTTTGCATGTATATATCTGCACTAAATGAAAAATTTCGAAATACCCAATTTCTATCGATCCCCTATCATTGGTACAATTAAGAAGAGTCGTAAAGAATTGGATCCTAAGAAGAAAGACTTCTCTCCAACTATTGTTGATTTTGGGCCAGTACAATTTCACTTAGCTAGACACTTTGGTTTTTGCTATGGTGTAGAAAATGCTATTGAAATTTCTTACAGAGCTATAGAAGAAAACCCAAACAAAAATATTTATCTCTTGAGCCAAATGATACACAACCCAACTGTAAATGATGACTTACAAGCAAAGGGATTGAAATTTATTATGGATACACAAGGGAAACAACTAATTGCTTGGGATGATATTACTAGTGATGATGTAGTAGTGACCCCAGCTTTTGGAACAACCATAGAAATACAAGAATTACTAGAAAAAAAAGGAGTTTCCTTGCAAAAATATGATACCACTTGTCCTTTTGTAACCCGTGTTTGGAAAAAAGCCGAAAACATTGGAAAAAAGGACTTTACCATTATCATACACGGCAAGTATAGGCATGAGGAAACAAGAGCTACTTTCTCACACTCCAACCAAAATTCCCCATCTCTAGTTATTCGTGATATGGAAGAAGCAAAATTGCTATCTGAATTTATTATTGGAAATAGAAAGAAAGAAGAGTTTTATAAGCTATTTAAAGATAAACACTCTAAAGGTTTTGATCCTGAAAAGGATTTAGCAAAAATTGGTGTAGTAAATCAAACAACCATGTTAGCTAGCGAAACAGAGGGCATTTCAGAGTTCTTGAAATCGGCTATCATTGAGCGATATGATGAGGAAAATTTCAAAGACCACTTTGCAGATACAAGAGATACACTTTGCTATGCTACCAACGAGAATCAAAAAGCAACTTACGGCCTTCTAGAAAAAGAAGCTGATTTAGCAATTGTCGTAGGTGGTTATAATAGCTCCAATACCTCCCATTTAGTAGAACTTTGCCAAGAAAAAGTACCTACATACTTTATTAAATCAGAAGAGGAAATTTTATCGGAAGATTTGATACAGCACTACCATTACGAAAGCAAAAAGATACTACAAACACATAACTTCTTACCTGAAAAAAATAAATTAAAAATCATATTAACTAGTGGTGCATCTTGTCCAGATGCAATTGTAGATAAAGTACTTCAAAAATTACTCTCATATTTTAAAGGAACACGCTCTATTAAAAGCGTTATAGAAGAGTTTACTTCATAGCTTGTTCACAATAATTTAGGATACGCTTAAACTGCTCATCAATAGATAAGTTGGTGTTGTCAATAATTATTGCATCCTTTGCTTGTTTCAAAGGATTTTCTGTGCGTGTACTATCATCAAGATCCCTATCTTCTAGATTATTTATAATATCCTCTAAAGAAACGTCTTGTAGTTCTGCATGCCTTCTGTGTGCTCTTTCCTTTAAAGAGGCAGTAATAAATAATTTCAATTCAGCATCTGGAAAAACAACGGTTCCTATATCTCTACCGTCCATTACTACTCCTTTATGCTGACCTATAGCTTTTTGTATGGACACCATTTTTTCTCTAACTGCTTTGATCTTACTTATTTTACTTACATTCTCAGACACCCACAAACCTCTAATTTCCTGTTCCACATTCATACCATTTAAATATGTTTCAGAAACATTTTTGTCGCTGTTATATTGGAAAGAAACTTCTATTTGGTTCAACTCACTTAACAATCTTTTTTTATCTATTACGCCATCTAAAATAATTTTCGTTT
>CEUV01015700.1_pt1 | contig 10924 bp, 9 predicted proteins | sample 356401 | NCBI WGS metagenome assembly CEUV01 (sample SAMEA2622710, study PRJEB7988) | marine metagenome | isolation source: saline water (ENVO:00002010), including
TGATCTGTTGCTTTATTAATAACCATTTTAGTTAATGGATTATTAAATATTTTTAATAAGTGTATCATGCTGCGCAGCTCCTCATAATGCCAGCTAGCTCCTCGCATCTTTTAGTTGTTTGTTTATGCCAGGCACTATCAATCATCTCATCTGCAGCTTTGTTATAGTCTGCAGCTCTAATACCCTCCCACATTTTTTTAAATTTACTTACTCTTGGCTTACCAAGTTGAAAGCACATCTCGCAAATCAATCCTCTAATTGTGGTAAATTGTTCGTTAGGATCTATGTCTGATAGCAGCTCATCTGCTGAGTTTAGAGCAATTTCGAAATCTTTATCAAACACAGCATCAAGCTCTTCCTTAGAATATTCCACACCCTCAACAAAGTTATCGGTAGGTAAAACCAAATGACCATAACCAATTGTAGCGTGACCCATACTGCAGGAATAGACAGAACGCCTAAACCCCTCATGCTGTTTAATTCTTTCTTTAATGTTTTCCATATAATTCTATGACTTCTTTGGATCAAAGTTAAGTATCTTAACACCTAATCTCTTTTGTTCGGCTGTTCTCCCTCGTGCAATCTTCCAACCATTACTACGAAAGTTTTGTGTCTTAACATCATAAGTATTGATCTCTTTTGTTTTAGTATTAAAAGTTAAAATATCTATGGGACCAGTACCGCCAACTGGTACAAAGACTATTAGATCTGGATCCTTAGCAAACTTAGATGCAGCTAACAGCTCATTAGATAAACCTATAGAGTTTGTTTTTCTATTTCTGAAAGTAGTAGAAGATCGAGCCAATAATTCCCCCAAGTAGTATTATTATTGCTGCTGCTCCTTTACCTCTATTCATAAATGTTTTTAATTCTTTAATATCTTTTCTCATTTCATCTATCGCTTTAAATAAAGTTTTCATTCTCTCAGCGCAGACTTTTTCATGGTACGATATTCTAATACCATTATGATCTTCGATATTTGAATTTATTGATTTTTTTTTTTTAGATTTCATTTATTGGCTTACACTCGAACCTAATAAATATATGATGCTTATTAGTTTCGATCCTCCCTATTTCAATTTGTTTATTAATAGCCTCTTCATAACCAGCCTGGAGACAATCATAATAATTGTCGTATGTTGTTTGCATAACAAATGGCTCAAGGCAGCCGTGGAATGCGCTGCACATAAGCATAACTAAAGCTATCTTCATAGCAGCTCCTTTAATTTATGTAATTTTTTTTTAGGTATTAAGAAGTATAACTACCATCAGCCGTAAATATAACTATTGTATCTGAACCAGATTGTGAAACTGTTGGCGAACCAGTTGTTGAACCAGAATAATTTGATGTTGGCATTCTTAAAATAACAACCCCACTTTTTCCATTAGTACTTTCTCCAAATATACCCGAGCCTCCATGACCCCTATTATTAGTATTTGACCAACCATCTCCATTTGGATCTGTATCTGCAGAACCATAATAACCTCTAGCACCAGCTCCTCCTGCGCCATAAGTGATTGCTGAACCCGTTATAGATATTGATGTTCCATTTCCACCTTTACCTCCACGACCAGAACCTGGAGAAGTATTTGCTCCTGCAGTAGCACTACCTCCACCACCTCCTGCGGCTAAACCATTTCCTCCATTTCCAATATCTCCATCTCCACCAGAAGACCCTTGATTTGAAGTTCCATACGCTCCATTTTGGTAAGAAGTTCCTCCTGTATCTCCCGATCCACCGCCACCAGATCCTCCAGTACCTGCAAGATAACCAGTATTTCCATAAGCTCCACGACCACCTCCTAAAGAGGTAATTGTAGTTAATCCAGAACCACTAATAGATGAATTACCTCCGTTTTGAGGAACAGTTGAAGTTGAGTTCCCTGCACCAACTCCGCCTTGTCCAACAGTAATTGTGTAAGTTATCCCACCAGAAAAAGTAATACTGCTTTCAGCAGAAGAACCACCTCCAGAAACAGAACCATAAGATGTACGAAGTCCACCAGCACCTCCGCCACCTCCATAGTAATTCTGATAACCAGAACCACCACCACCTCCTAATACTAGGAAATCTACTGAGTAGCTGTAAGATGAGGTTAAATTAAATTCTCTGTCTGTTGTTTGACCTTGTGCGTCTGTTGCTCTAATTGTAAATGTATGTGTTCGTGGTGATGTACTTGAACCATCAAAATCTGTAGAAGTTATTACTCCAGTTGAGGGGTCTAAAGAACAATTTGCTAAAGATGAATTTGTTAAAACATTTGTAGTTTCTGAATAAGTAATACTATCTCCAGTTGCTGCTACTGTTGCAACTGTACCATTAAAATTTCCTGCAACTGTACCAAGTGAGCCTGCGCTTGTAGTCCAAACTGGAGCATCTGATACTGTTAAAAAGTTTGCACTTGACAGACCCGCAAGACCATCTGGATTTTCAACTCTTATTCTATAAGTATTTCCATCAACTGGTAAGGTAATATTAGCAGTTAATGATGTTGTACTATTAAAAGTGACTGTATTAACTGAATACCAAATACCCGTTGCAGTATTAATTAAATCTACTCTTGGAATTGATATAAAGTCTGTTCCAGTAATAGTAATATCTGTTGCATTATTTGAAATAACATTTGGAGAAACACTTGAAACAACTGGTTTAGTTTCAGTTGCTAAAGATAATCTTGACGCTGCTATATCTCCGCTTACGATTTTACTAGCATCTAAACCAGGTATCTCATTAGCATCAAGTGTAATTTTATTATTATCTATTTGTCCAGTATTATCAATAAGACTAGATATATCCCTAGCTTTTGTCATAAGACTAAAACTCCTATATTTGTTTTTAAAATTATTTTATTAAAGTACGATTGTATCTGCCTCTTCTGCAGTTAAAGCCTCTCCAGCAATTAACTTAGATTTAGCACTAGCTTTTAAATCTTTTTTCTCTTGATCTTTTTGTTCAGCTTCAGCAGCACTTGCATCAGCTTGTTCATTATCAGCATTTAAAGCATCAATTTCAGCTTGTGTCATTTCTTCTTCGATAATACCATTTGGTGTTATTTTTTTATGTTTTGCCATAGATCACTCCTTATTTTTTAAATCCATACAAAGTCATTCGACCTGATGTAATTGTTCCTGTGCTTGGATATATTTTCCAACCAGTTACTGCTGATACTTGTGAAAGAACAATTGTTTTATCCTGAACAGCATAAGAAAATCTACTCATGCTATTAGATGTACTTCCACCTCTCATTGCTCCATGATATATACAAACAAGATTATTTGTGTTTCCAGCATTAGGAATTTCTAATACTGCATTATAATTATTTCCTCCACCAGATACACTAGATCTAAATTGAGCTCCACTTCTACTTGTTTTATCTGCTCTGCCAAATTCAATATAACTGTCATTACCACCAGTATAACTATTCAATGCTGTGTTTCTCCATGATTGTGAATAATATCCTGCTGTATCATAGTAGTCTTGCCAATAAGTAGATATACCTCCATAATCAGATGTAATTTCACCAGAGGCATTTAAAGCTCTTTCTCTTATATAACAAGTAGTGCTAAAAACTAAGTTTTGATAAACAATTCTATATGCACCATAAATTGCATTATTAAAATATCCATCTACTTGTAATGAAGCACTTGAACTTGCATCAACCGAAGCAAGAACTTCTAAATTACCAGATGAACCAACACCAGATGCTAGTTTAGTCCAGTAAGTAGTATTGACTGTACCTGTTGTTTGAGGTGCTTGGTTTGTTGAACCTTGCACAGCAACAAAAGTGTGTGTTCCATCAGATGTATATTGAACAACATCATTTTTATTGTAAGCAGTTGCACTATCCCAGGTTCCTTGATTTGTGCTTGAGATTGTAGAACCTCTTGACATCAAATTCCAGAATGAAGTATTAACAGTTCCGTTTGTAGCTGGAGCTTGGTTTGTTGATGCTGCTACTGCAACATAAGATGACAGCTCTCCATTATCTAAATGTTGAACCACATCTTTTGTCGTATAGCTAGTACCACTATTCCAAGTACCTTTTTGCGTGAACGAAATTTTTCCAATGTCTATCGTAGCCATTTTAATCCTATAAATTATTTGTTTAATTAATTATAGAAAACTTTATGTGAACAAATTAAACTGTTGCTATAAGTCTTCCATCTGCATTTAAGCTAAATACAAAGCCGCTTGCGCTGAATAATACATCATCAAAAGCATCAAATTCAGCTCCGCTTATGTTATCTGCTCCTTGATTTGTAGTAGTCACTCTAACTGAGTTATCAGCTGGAACGGGTGTATTAGCTTGACCACCCATATTAGGATGGTATTGACAATAGTAATATAGCGTTGGAGCTGCGTTTGCTACAACTATTGTGGTTTTGTAATTTGTCATGTCAACTGTCACTCCATTTGTATATTCAACCCCAGAATTGTGTGTACCTCCAGATGTAGTTGAAAATCGCAAAGGATGACTACTAGCTGCAGACCAATCAAAAATATAAGTATTTCCCTCAAATAATTCTAAAGTATCTTGTTGCACTCCATTTATAAAATATTTATTTGCTCCACCAACATTTTGAAAAGTGACAGTAATATTTATTGTAGATGGATTGTAATACATTTCTAAACCATAAACTTCTGCTGAGCTAGCATTTGAATAAATTAAAGCATTTCCAGCTCCGTTCACAACTAACGCTTGTCCAGCTAAACCAATTGATGATGGAGTATCTGTTAAATCGTTTATTGAAGTTGTGACAGTAGGCGTAGAATATTCTAAAGCCGTACCGCCAGAATTCACGACTAAAGTTTGTCCCGCAGACCCTATTGCAGATGGAGTATCAACTAAATCATTTACTGAAATATTGGCTAATTGGAAAGTACCATAAGCCACTATCATAAGAATATCATTAGCTGCCGCAGCTGTTGCTAATACAATGCTTGTCCCAGATGTTGCAGTAAAATCTGCATTTGCTAATTTTACCCCGTTTAAATAAATGTCAATAAATCCGCTATCGTAAGCAAGTATGGATGAATTATTATCTGCTCCAGAAAAAGTAGTTTGACCAGCTGTAGCTGTGTACTCGAACCTATTTGCGGTCCCGTTGACTGTGGAACCAGCAGCCGCCCAGCCAGAGCTTTTATAAACTTTAAGCTCATTTGCTGTTGTATCAAAATATAAATCTCCTTGGTTTAATGATGTTGTAGGAGCTGAGGATGATATTCTATAAACATCCGCAAAATTTTGAACCGATATTAAATTATTATTTACATTAGTCACAGCTGCATGAGCTGCTGCTAAAGATGATAATCCAGAAATTCCAGCTAAAGTGTTAATATTTGTTTCATTATTTTTAACAGCAGTAATATTAGTCTCATTATTTTTAACAGCCGTCACATCTGCTGCAATTGTATTAACTCCAGAAATATCAGTACGGATACCATTAAGATTTGTAATCTCTGTAGTTATACCAGCTAAGTTTGTAATTTCAGTATTTAGACCAGCAACAGTTGCTAAATTATTTGTTGGAGATATTTGAGCTGCAACAGTATTTAAGTTAGCTTGATCTGTAGATGTTAGTTGGATCTTTCTCCAAACTGTAGCTCCAAGATCATAAACTTTCATTACATTAAGAGTAGTATCGAAATACAATGCTCCGTCTGTTAATGCGTTTCCATCATTATCAACAGATGGATCTGAAGTTTTAGCTCCTAAAAATCTATCATCAAAATTATCTAAAGCTGCCTCCGCTGCAGCTTGAGCTGTTTGAGCTGCTGTTCTTGCAGTTTCGGCTGCTGTCTGAGCTGTCTCGGATGCCGTCTTTGCAGTTTCTGCATCGTTTTTATGAGTTAATGCTGTTGCCGCTGATGCTGCAGCATTAGTCTCAGAAGTTGCTGCATTTGTTTCAGAGGTAGCCGCAGCTGCAGCTGATGAAGTAGCAGATGCTGCATCTACCAATAAATCCCATTTTGCGCTATCAGCATTTGTAGTTAAAGGCTGTGAACCAGAGGAAGTATGACCAGTATTAGCCATAAAAATATTATTGGTACTGGTATCCTTAACAATATCTCTAACAGCATATGTAGTTGATGCACTCCAATTTCCTCGATTTGATCCAATCGTAGTAGTGACCGATAGCTCTCCAGAATTATCAAATCCTAAAATTTTTCCAGCTCTATCTGTAGCTCCAACAATAAACTCAGTTGAGTTCATCGTGTTAGTTCTTGATAATTTTAAAGATCTATCTACTTCTTCTTGTAGCTCTTGTTGTTGTAAAGTTAATTTATCAAGAGCTGCCTCATGTGTTTCAGCTGGGAAAGGATCATTACTTATGTAATCTGTTTCTTGAGTTAAGTTTGTGTTTCTTAATAAGACTACAGTAATTCCAGTTGCGGGAGCTGTCACAAAATTAACTTGTCCACCGCTAGCTCCGTTATCTACGATAGAATAATGAGTTGTTAAAGTTTGTACTGTTTCAGTTCCATCAGAAGATCTTAATATAACTTGCAGCTCTGCTGAGCTATGAATTGGAAAAGTAAAAGCAAAACTTGTTGTGCTGTTATCTCCATTGTAGGAATTTTTTACCGATAAACTCGATACTGTCATAATTTACTCTTTTGTTGTGTTAGGAAAAATTTTTGTAGGCGTTATAATCCCACTATATTTTTCGTATTAAATTAATTTGTCAATTCTGTCTATAGAATTATTCAGAAATTTGCGGTGTATCAGTTGGCTTAATATCGCCTGGATACCACCAATAATCTCTGTTTTCTTTAGTTTGGTATCTTTTTATCACATTGTTGTTTCTTTTATGAAATTTAGGATCAATTAAATTCTGCAGCGTATCTACTATAATCCTTTCCCATGCTGCTCTAAGATACCATATTGAGCTGCCTGGGGTATATTTTTTAATAAAATTAGAAAACTCTCTGCCTAAAGCTGGCTCTTTACCACCAGGCATATATCTAAATGTTTCATCTATTAGACCAAAAACATCTTTAGCAAAAGCTACTGGTAGTCCAAGTAAAGCATCTGTAATATCTGTTCCGTAGTTTTCTCCCTCTGCCTCTTGATAAACTAGATCTCCAAAAATACCTAATCCACCACCACCAATCAATCTAGCTAACCAATATTGAAATTGTTGTGTTTTATCTAAAGTGTTTAAATTTATTATATCTCTGCCTTTTAATACTTCTCTCATCTCATGTGAGTAAGCATTCATTAAAGTTGTACCAATTAAAAATGGCACTAAATAACCAGCTTTGCCTTTTAAACCAGTTTCTCTTAAACCTCTCATTATGTGAGTAAAACCAATTGCAATTGCAAAATTTTTAAACATTAATCCAGATGCTAATATTTCTCCAGCAAATGTTCCTGGTTTATTTTTACCCATAACAGCAACTCTGCCTCTAATCGCAGCTGTAGGTATAGCATGATCTGTTTCTGTAAAGATCATTTCCATAATTCTGCCATGCAATCTATTAGCCTCAGATGGATCTAAGTCAGATCTTTTTAATAAATCTTCTGGCTTAAAAAACATAGCCTCGCCAGGTTTCATATTTGGATCATCAACAGCAGCATCATATAATTTAGTTTGTCTTATAACATCCCAATCTCCCTCTCTTATTCCATAAGTTTCTAAAGTTTGTGTAAGAGATCTTCCGTAAGATTGAGCTTTAGATTTTTTAGTAAGCTCTCCAAGTTCTTTCCAAGATAAATTAAAATTATCTCCTAAAAAACCCATAAACTCCATACCAAATGCCCAACGACCAGCTTGAGTTAAATGTGATAAACCAGACGCTCTTAGTGTCATATCTGATAACATCTTTGCAAGTATTGGTGCATCAGTATCTATAAAATATCTATTAGCAGCTGATGCAATAGTTGACCAATGTTCAGCAACTAACCCAGCTCTAATAGCTGCCTTAGACCAACTTTTATCAGTTTTTAAACCATCCTTAATTAATTTTAATGCTTTTCTATTTGCTTTGTATGCGGGTAATCCAAGAAATTTAGATGTCATTCTTGAAAAGAAAAAGTCTGATTGTGCAAGTAGTGTTGCAGATCCAATAACAGAAGAAGTTAGAATATGCCTTAAACCAGCAAATCCCATTGCCCACCACTTATCAACTCCACTATTTAATCTACCAGCATGAGATAAGTATAAATTTTCTAATCCCTCTATTTTAGATCTAACACTTTCTCTTTCTTTAATTGGTAAGTCTTTTGTATTAACTCTTATAAGATCAACTAAATATCTAAACCCAGCGTTGGGATTTGGTCCCAAGGCTCTCATCATTGCAGTATCTCTGCTGATGCTTTCTAAGTGCTGGTATATTGTTGATATAACATCTTCATCGCCAAACTTAGCTTGATAAGCCATATAACTATCTGCATCTTTAAAAACTAAAAATCTATGATCTAACCTGGCGTTAGCTGTCATACCAGATGCGTTGCTCATAGTTCTTGATGTAGATTTTGATCCAGGTACTAATTGACTTACTCCCTCAGTTCTTATTGCATCATAAGTTCTAGGTAATTCTAAAACTAATTCCTCTCTAGTAAATGATCTACCCGTTTTGTTATTAATCATTCTTTCAAGATCTAGTTTTGGTAAAATATATTCTATCCAATCTTCTTGTGTTGCTAAACCAACTTTAACTGGATTATGTGGCTGTGGTAAATAATTACCTTTTATCTTAGCAACATTACCACCAAACTGATTGTGTCTAGTTCTTGCAAGTTCTATAGCTTGATTAATTGCTGCAGCAAATTCTTTTGCTAAAGGATTTGCAGTAGATCCAGGTTCTAGTATTTCTTTAATAATTAATGGAGTAGTCATTTTTTGAAATTTATTTCTTCTGCCAAAATAACTTGTTCTATACTTCTCCATAAACTGAGCTAAAGGTGCGTGTACTAAACCAAGCTCAGTTCTTTTCATATTAGTAATAGATAAAATTTGATTGCCAGCATCTTGATCAAATATAGATCTTATACCCTCAATAATATCTTTATTACCTTTTACATCTGTATAATTTTCTACAGTAAATTTATTTTGTGCTTGTGTTCTTGCTTGAAATAATGCGTTTCTTTTAGATCTAATTCTTTTTTCTAATTGTACATCCCATGTTTCTTTAGCAGCAGCTCTTTCAGCCTCAAAATCATTAAAACCTTGAGACTTAAATTTTTTGTATTGTTTATCAAATTCTATTCTATGTGCATCTGCAGCATCTGATGTCATTTCTCCATCTCTAAGCGCATTGCTAATACATTTTAAATAACTCATTTACAATCCTTTAATCTTTCTAAAGCTTGAGCTGCCTTAGCATCATTTTCCATAAACTCTCTCATTGGCTGAATAATATCTACTTCTTCTCCAGCAGCATCTATTCTAGTTCCTATATGAATATTGGTGTCAATTAATTCTTCTGAGCCTAATCCTTGTTTTTCTAAAGCTGTGAACCAGGCATCATCTAATTCCATTTTTATATTTTCTTTTGCCTTTTCAAATGCAGCTAAACCTTTTGCAGTTTTAAATTGATCTGCTTTCATTTTGTACAGTTTATGAGATCTTGTCAAAATTTTAGCAGTAGATTTTAATCTAACTTGTAGCTCAGTTGTCATGCCATCTTTAGTTAAAAGCTGCATGTGTATAGCTCTATAGCCAGATCCTCTACCACCATCAGTTTTTAAAAAATCATCAAACTCAATAGTTTTTACAGAATTTTTAATATCTTGAGCTACAGCTCTAACCTGGTCAATAGTATCAAGATCTATTCTAGCTCTTAATAAATCAGATATTTCCTCAATATTACGAGTTTTTAACTTTTCTGCCAAACTTGCGTCATCTTTTAGACTTATATCTATATTGGCTTTATGCTTTTCTTTAAATTTATTAAGAAAACTTAAATATCCATCATAGTTCTTTTTGGCTAAAGCCTTTAATTCGTTGATGTCATTAACGCTATGATATATAATTCTTTTACTTATGGCACTTGTAGAACCAATAGCTTTATTATCAGATCCTCGTAAAGATGGAGGAGACGCTGTAGCATCTGCAAAAACAGTAGATGGTGGAGTAGCTTTTGTTCGTTGGGATCCAGCTGCTAAATCTTGGGAAATAGATAATTCCTTAACTGCTGGAGATGTGCTTACACTTCCACTGCTGCCAACATCATCTTTTATTTCTTTAGAAATACCCTCGCCTAATATTGCATCTGCAATTGATGGATCTTCTGAGGCTTGACCAACTTTAGGCTCGCTAAATAATTTATTTGTTGTTAAGTCTTCTTCAAATTTTGGAGGTATTGTTTGTGTCTCAATCTCAGTTTTGTTAGCTCCAAATGATCCGCTAACATCGCTCCCTCTAAAATCGCCTTTCGCAGCAGCGTCATCGACAGCTTGTTGGAAGAATTTTTCAGCATCCCCTCGTTTTCCATCTTTGAGGAGTTGAGCTGCTTTTGTGAGTTTGTCTGAGAGTTCTGATCCAGCTCTCGTTGCAATCTTTTCAAATCTTTCTCCAACTTGCTCATATATTAATCTTTGCTCCTCATTGTTAAGTTTGTTTAATTTATTTCCCGCTTTTTGTAAAGTTGTATCATTTTCAACAATAGTCTTAAATGCAGCACTTCTCTTATTAATATTCTTTTTTGCCCAGTTTAATAGCTGAGATCTTTCTACTAACAGAGTTTCTGCAAAAAAATCTGTACCAAATAATGTGTCTTGTTTAGTGACAGTTTTAGGTAGTGTGTTTGTTAATCTTAATGTTTGCTCTAGTTCTGCAATACTAGAAAATTTTTTATCTTTTAAAATTTTAATTATATTTGCATGCAAAGATTTATCTTCAATAATCTCTCCAACTTTAGCACCCAGGTTTTCTAAATTTTTAGTGTTGGATACCATACCCCAGGCATCATCGCTA
>CEUV01025119.1_pt1 | contig 10921 bp, 8 predicted proteins | sample 356401 | NCBI WGS metagenome assembly CEUV01 (sample SAMEA2622710, study PRJEB7988) | marine metagenome | isolation source: saline water (ENVO:00002010), including
CTGACCTCAATTTGATACTCTCCATTTGGGCTGTCACCTGGAATTACGTAGCTTTTTGGTATTGCACTAGAGTTTGTTGAATATATTTTGGAGAATTCAATCATGTAGGTTCCATCTGGCTTGATGACACTTATATGTACCTCACCAAAAGCACCGTAATAAATTCCAACTTGAACACCAGTAAACTCTATCTTTATATCTTCATTGTCAACTTTAGTAAATTTCCACACATCATTACCGTAAGCTTTGAGAAATGACGTCACTATATTTTCCTCATTATTTGCAGTAAACATTGGATTTTTTATTTGATTATCTGATTTAATTAGGGGCCTAAATCTTGCATCATGTCTATGATCCGTCAAGTTATCGTGATCACCTCTGTGGATAAGGTGACATGTAGACTCATCGAATCTATTAATTTGCGCAAATAAAGAATTAGAGAAAATAAGAAAAAATAGGAGAAAGAACTTATGATATTTCTGGATTAAAATCATAACCTAAAGTATCAATATAAAAATAAATTTAAAAGTTATTAAATACTTATTTTACACTAAATCTGAAGATAGTTTCTGAGAGGTATCTCTCTCCAGGTTGTAGAAGAGTAGATGGGAAGTTTATCTCATTTGGTGAATTTGGATAGTGCTGTGTCTCAAGACAGAAACCAGTCCTAAAATTATAAAATCCATCACCCTTCGAATCAAGACTTCCATCCAAGAAGTTACCTGAATAAAACTGTAAGCCCGGCTGATCAGAAAATACCTCTAGTAACCTCCCTGATACTTCCTCATATGCTGATGCAACAAATCTAATCCCCTGATTTTGATCGTTTATAACCCAGCAGTGGTCGTAACCATTACCATATTCTAACTGTCTATTCTCAGAGTCAATATCTTTACCAACTCTCTTAGATTCTAAAAAATTAAATGGAGTACCAATGACATCACGAAGTTCACCAGTAGGAATAAGTGTCGGGTCCACGGGTAGATATGAGTCCGCGTTTATTAAAATTTTATGATTCAATATGTCATTATTGAAATTTGCTGTTAGGTTAAAGTATGAGTGCTGAGTCAAATTTATTATTGTTGTTTTATCCGTCTTGGCCTCATACCTAACACTCAACTCGTCATCATTATTAAGACTGTAGGTAACAGTAACATCTAAGTTACCAGGGTAGCCTTCCTCCATGTCCTCACTCAGATATTTTAAGGATAGTGTAGCAGAGGAGTCGTTATATTCTTCCTTAGCCTCCCAGACAACCTTATCAAATCCTTTTAACCCACCGTGGAGGTGGTTTTCATTATTATTTCTCTCTAAGGTATAGTTTTTATTTTCAATGCTGAATTTACCGTCAGCTATCCTATTACCGTATCTCCCAATGAGCGCACCAAAGTAAGGACTTTTATTTTCGTAGTCACTCAAGTTATCAAATCCCAATACTACATCTTCGTAGACACCTTCTCTATCTCCTGCTTTCCAAGATGTTATTATTCCACCGTATTCAATAATACTAATCTCCATACCACTTTTATTTTTCAGTGTGTACTCATGGATTTTTATTCCATCGACTGTCTCACCAAATAACTGTTTATCTATACGAACTGATGACATACTATCCTTGTTAATATTTTCACATCCATAAAATAGAAATAAAAGTAATAGAAAATTGATATTTTTCATTAGTGCCTTAAAGATGGTTATTTAAATTTAATTTCTTTTTTCAATAACTACCTTAACTCTACTGACCTCATTCTCGCTTTGTAGCTCGAGAATATATATTCCATTATCGAAATTAGATACATTAACGTCTAAACTATATCGTGTGCGAATCACCGATAATGGCTTAAATACTTCTCCCTTCATATCAATAAAATGTACACTCTTGATATCTAATCCTGGCTTTAGTGATATCTTTAATAAGTTATCTGCTGGATTTGGATATATTTTATTTATAAATATTGTATTTTCAGTAGAGAGAGGGGCTACATCAAAGTGAGCTTTAAATTTTGAAAAATCTTTCAAATCTACCTCTAGAGTGGGACTATTTAAATCCAGATTTTCATACTGGGTCAAAGATTCATCAGACCAGTGAGAAAATGAAAAACCAGGATTAGATTGAGCATAAATCTTCACTGGGACACTTTCAAAATACTTACCAGTCCAATCTGATGAGTTTATTTTTAGATTATCATTTAACTCGATGTATCCCATTTCATTATCCTCGATAGAGAGTGAGAGGTTCTGAATACTTGGGAGATTAAATGTAGATTTAATGTGCTCTCTACAGAAGAACGATCTATTATTAGAAAAATTCTTCATGTCATTTACATAGTCCTCATAATTCCAATTTTGCACGTAATTTCTCCATCTGTCAAAATGGGAGGGAATTTCAATTTTTATTTTATCAATCATAGAGTCAATGTGATTTGAAAATCTTTCAGGTAAGAATCTAGAATTGAGTTCGTCCGAGTACCTGTTGATAAACTTATTTCTAAATTCTAAGTTCTCGACTAACCTCCTAAATAGTAGAGTAGACCAAGGAGGGTTAGGCCAATTGGGACCATTTTCATTCAGGGCGAAATTTAAAGTATTGTAGTTATACCCTAACCAGGAGGGATGACTACCGAAACCAAAATCAGTATCATAAATTATCCATCTCCACTTTCCCTCCTTGTGTTTCCAATACTTTATATTATTTCCTGGCCAGTCGTGATTGTTAAAGTAGATCTGGGAGACTTGGTATATTATATAATTGTCTATATCTACCCTATCCTCTACATATTTATAATTAGCATCAGGAGATAAATTATTATATTTAATGTAACTGATAAGATCATCATAATCCTCTGTAGAGCCGTGAACTAATTCTGAATTGTTAGTGAGTATATCTATCTCATCCGGATCAATACCATGTTTTGATGCTATAAAATGCTCATTTACCTTCTCCCTCATGTTATATATACCCCAGTAATCACCATTAATATAGGTGACAACAGGTCTGTAGGATTGGTAATCAAGTCCAGTTCCCTCCAGGAGGCTTGTAATTGCAGCATCTTTAACTGATGTCCTGAGCCAGTCTTGTCCAGAGTTTCTTAAGATAAAGGATTGAAATTCAGAGTAGTCAAGATCTGGAAATAGCTTATAATTAATTGAAGAGGTACCATACTTTCCCCTTGCAAATATAGAGAATGACCTCTGGGCCTGACCCCTACTCCATCCGCCAAATATTTTAACACCGGCATTAAAGCTTGTCTCAAAATTATTATTATTCTGATATAAAGAGAAATGGATGGGTCTCTCCCAATCCTCCCAGAAATTAGCTCCGAAATGGGGATAATTTTGATCGAAGGAGTCACCAAAAACATATATTCCATCATCCGCATCAAATAAGTTATTAGGTTCTGTGATTAATGAAACGACAGGTAAGGTATGATTTATGTTATAAATATAGGCCCTCGATTTAATAGTTGATGGGATATGCCCAGTCTCAAAAACCCTGGCCCTGACAACAGTAGTATTTTCAATATTTATTGGGGTTGAGTAAATCATTGAATTTTCATCGGGTTCTGTTGAGTCTAAGGTGTACCTAATCACTTCATCCGAAGACACACCGGAGAGAGATAAGTTTAACTCACCTGTGAACGATCCTCCGTCATGTGAGAAAATAATATCTGTCTGATTAGATCCCTCATAAAAAATTGATGAATTCTTAAATCCAGGAGTCGGAGATTTATAGTGGACGACATGATTATTATCTGAAATCCCGATTGAGATATCAGCAGGTAAACCCGTGACATTCATCTCACTAATTTTATTACCGCTAGGATCGTATAGTGAGATATTCTCACCAGCCGAGGAAATCTTAAAATTTGTATGGAGACTCAAATTATTTAAATTAAGTAAGTCAGGAGGTGTTACGCCAAGGCCTGGATCATCATTTTTCAGGGAAACACTCAGAAATGGGATAATTGTAAAATCTGAGGATGTGCCTGAGATATTATGGGCCTGCAGTGTGAATACATTTTCACCAGAATTTACTATGCCATCTAGACTTGTTATGGTTACACGGTCAGGCATCTCGTTCCTGTATATTGCACTCTCGTGATCAGTGTAAGGGACAGAGTTGTAAAGAGGGGGATTTCCTCCTATATTTCTTCTACCTACCTCGATACCATTGACATATGCGACAAAGGCGTCATCGTAATCAACATCTAGTATCAAGCTCTCTACATTACCTAAATCGTTTAGTTGAAATCTTTTTCTAATAAATAGTGATAATGTACCAGCAGGTATTTTTGTCTCGTCGTCTCCGTCTCCATATCCAAATCCACTTCTTCCACTGTCCCAACTGCCATCATTAAAATCCTTACTTTTCCAGTTAGATGGAGTACTGCCATCAGGAATAATATATTTAAATTCATCGCCCCAATTTATCAAAGTTTTGAAAGTGTTAGAGCTACCCCTATCCTTACCTGACGCCCATATGACAATATATTCCTTTGGACCTAATGATATATCGGGAAATACCCATTTTTTGGGGTTATCATCTTTATCTGAAACCGTCCAACCCTCTAGAGATATACTTTCGTCCCCATAATTATATAGCTCAAACCAGTCCGGCGAATCACCGTCCTCGTCAATGAATAATGAGTTAGACGATACAGCCTCATTTATCCTCACTGACTGAGAGATACAAAGAAGAGGTGCAAGAAAAATATAATAAAATATTAAAATTCTAATTTTGATCAATCTCTAAGCCTAATTACATTTTTGACCACTCCTCGATAGAATCGTTATTCATCTTAATGTAATCTTGGTTATTAGCCTTTACCGATAGCTCTAAAGATTTCCTGGCAACTTTTACAGCTTCCATATAATTACCATTTGCAGCTAAGATCAGTGAATGTTGTCTAAGCTGAAAGAACCTAGGATTTTCTGTCATCTCCATAGCTTTATTCATCCATCTCAGAGCAATATCAAGTTTGTTGTTTTCTTGTAGATAATATACAGCCGCAGAGTAATAATCACTTGATTTAGGGTCACCGTCCATAACGGATTGAATTTGATTCTCTACAAGTTGTCTGGTAGGTACTTCTATGGGAACTTGTACGAAAGTATCGTCCCACGAGAATACAAGGTTAGCGTCGTTGTTAGTTATGTCATCGAATGATATTGTAAATGTCTCAACAATGTGGCTGTTGTAAACATTAGTTGAGAATTCAGATTGAAATACCACCTTACTCTCGTCCCAGTTCCTTGGTACGCTCCATAAGTCAGTATCTGAGTAGAGTATTATACTCCAGCTGTCTTCATTTGGTATAGAAAAAATTGAGTATGTACCTTCCTTGATCTTCTCACCATTGATCGAAACATCGGTTGAAAAACTAATCTCAGTACCACTATTTGCACCTGTCCTCCATAATTTTCCGAAAGGAACCAAATTCCCAAAAATATCTCTACCTCTCTTCGAAGGTCTGTTATATTCAACTTCTATCTCAGTTAATCCAACTGTCTGATCAACTTCAGAAGCTGTACTTGCAGAAGGTGTCTTTAGTTGGGAGAAGCCATAAAAACAAAGTAGTGAAAAACATAAAGTGTAAATTAATCTCATAGTATAAATTTTAAATTTTAATTAGGTAGTAAAAATATAAATAAAAAATAAATTCTTATTTAATCTGAGAGCCTCGTGCCGGGATCGAACCAGCGACCTAGTGATTACAAATCACTTGCTCTACCATCTGAGCTAACGAGGCTAATTTTAATTTCTCGCAAATATAATATCAATTTAAAAAGAAAAAAATCTTATCATCATTTCTGGAGATACGTTTCAATTTAGAAGTATAACAGATGACCTCTCACCTTCTTATTAGAAAACTCAATCGTAGGCAGAGGAATTTTAATGTAACTGAGGGCATTAAACACGTGAGATATAAATCTAGAATTCGTCTTAACTTTTGAAAAATCAATGTCAAGTGAGAGATAAAATTGCCTGTATCTCTTGTAATTGGGGAGCTCAACTCCCCTGTAGCTTAGTTTATTTTCAAACTCTCCAAGCATACCGTCAGACCCATAACCCAAAGAGAGGTTAATCCACTCCGGTATTTTTTTTAAATTAAATAGCTTCTTTGGAGAGAAGGAAAACCAGTAGGTGTATCCGTTGTAATCATAAACAAACTCAGAGAATAAATTATTCTTACCAAGGAGACCATTAGCATTTCTAGCATAAACGGTCCTACTAAATGATAACTTTGGCCTAATAATCTGTTCACCAAATAACTTCTGCTGGTAAATAAAAAAAATAGATCCCAGAGCATTTGCAACCATATCAGAGATAGAAAACCCCCATCCCTCATAATAAGCATCAAAAAATTCAATTGGTGTCTCAAGGATAAGACCCTGAAAACCACCCATATAGAGAGATTGTCTCTCAGAAAAATTAAATTTTTTCATGAGTGAGTAACCTACATTACTTTCAAGATACGAAGCATAAAAGTGCCCAAACTTATCTATTTGGTTCCAACCCTTTAGGTCGTTATAGAAATGAAAAGGTACCCTTTTCTTATCTGAATACCACTCATTTTTAAGGTATGACATGGCACCTGTCAGAACTGCACCCTCTACTAAAAGAAATTTATAAAAATTTTTATCAATTTTATTTTTTGTAGAGTCTAGCGAAAATAGATGGGTTGAGGTGAAAAGAAATACTAAAAAAAATATCTTTACCTTCAAAATAGAGACTTAATTTTTGAGAGGTCAATATTTCCACCACAGACAACCACCAGGCATTTAGATTTACTAGGAATTTTTAATTTATTGAAGATTATTGGGACAAAACATGCAGATGCAGCAGGTTCTGGTACAATCTTTAACCGCTCTATCATCATCTTTAGAGATTCAATCATCTCCTCTTCGGAAACATTGATAATTTCATCAACATATTTTTTGACATATTCAAAAGTAAGATTTCCAGCAAAAGGAGCTGCCAATGTATCAGCTATCGTCTTATTATTTAATGTATCAAAATTTTGTGGTTTACCAGACTCAATACTTTTAGTCATGACATTAGATGTGATAGGTTCTACACCAATTACTTTAATATCTGGATTTATCTGTTTTAAGAAACATGCCATTCCTGATATTAATCCACCACCGCCTATGCTAATAAAAGCGTAGTCTAATGTCTTAATTTCATTTATCACCTCAAGAGATACTGTCCCCTGACCAGAGATGATATCATGGTCATCAAATGGATGAACAAATGTCAAATTTTCTTTATCGATCAACTCCTGACATGTATCCATCATTTTTTCTTTGGTGAGTACGACATCACCACCATACGATTTAGTTGCATTAATTTTAGATTTAGATGCAGTGTGAGGCATAACAATTTTTGATTTTATATCGAACTGAGAACAAGCCCAAGAGGTCGCCTGTGCATGATTTCCAGCTGATATGGCTACAACACCTCTTAACTTTTCTTCATCGCTTAATTTTAAAACCTTATTAATTGCACCCCTAGCCTTAAAAGACCCTGTCTTTTGCATCAACTCTAATTTGAAGTAAATATCCAAATCAAATTTTTTATTGATTGAGGAAGATGTTATTATAGGCGTCCTATTAATATAAGGTTCTATAATTTCTAAAACTGAGTAAAAGTTTTCTAAGTGGGGAAAATTCAAACTTTATTTATAAGATTAAGTTGAAGCTTTAGAGATTCTATCTCCTTGTCAGAATTATTAATTTTTTCCATATACTCCTTCTTTAAATTGTCAGCGGCAACAGATTCTTTCAGATAATAAATGTTGTTTTTTAAATTTTTAATTTCAGACTGGATTAAATTTATCTTTTTGATTATATCGGATTTTTTCTTGATAATCTTACTTTTAGAGTATGGGTTTTTAGCAAGTGAATTAAGTTCAATAATAAATTTAAATTTATCAAAATCATCCTTATCCATGGATTTAGAAGATTTTTCTACAACTAACTCAATTGTTTTCTTGAACTTTTCTTTTACCTTATCAATTTTATCTTTAGGTACATGACCTATTTCTAGAAATCTAACTTGATGCTTAAAAAATTGATCTTGATCAAATGAGCCACTGTCTAGAAGTGCTTCAATTTTTTCACAGATCTCAATTTTTTTAGAGAAATTATCCTCATACATTTTAATTGTGTCCTTATCCTCGACTCTCATCCTTTCATAGAAGAAATCACAAGCCTCTTTGAATTCATTGTAAATTGAGTCCTTCTTCTTAATTGGAACCTTTCCAATTTTTTTCCACTCCTTTTGTATAAGCTGAATTTCTTTGGATGTCTCTTCCCACTTATCACTAGTTTTTAAAGAATTAACCTTGTCAATTAGATCTTGTTTCTTCTTGAGATTAGAATTGAATGATTCGTCAATTTTCTTAAAAAAGTTTGATTTATTAGCAAAGAATTCTTTAAAAGAGTTCCAGAATTCTTTACTGATATTTTTAGATGTTGGCTTAGGTATTCCACCGATTGAATTCCATTTATCTTTTAATGATAGAACAATTTTTGTCTTGGAGTTCCATTCTCTTATATTATCAGATTTGAAATTTTTGAGTGTTATCATCTCATCCAGTAAACTTGATTTTTGCTGAAGGTTTTCATTAAGTGAGACCTTAATGTTTGATATAAACTCTTTTTTCTTCTTATACACTTCATCCGATGCCTTCTTAAGTCTGTCCCATATCTTATCTTGAAAATCCTTACTTACAGGGCCAATATGTTTAAACTCTGAATGAAGTTCATTTAGTTTCGATACTGATTTCATAACATTTGAGTCATTAATGAGGGACTCTGCCTTATCACATATCGCAGATTTAAGCTCTAAATTCTTTTTTCTATCTAAGTCTTTAAGCTCATAATAAATTCCTCTATTATCATAGAACCTGTCAAGTAAAGCATTATAAGTTGTCCATAATGATCTATCTTTTGAATTCTCTACCTGTCCAATCTCTTTCCATAAGTTTTGTAACTCTTTGACTTTGTTAAATGTATCTTTATCTTCGACGCCATTAACCAAGTCCCTTAACTTCCTGACGATTTCTTTCTTTTTCTTTATCTTTTTAATAGGATCCAGACCAGTATTAGGTTGAGAATTATCACTATTTTCAAGGGTTGATTTGTTTTCTTGAACAGGTTTTTCAGGTAGTGATTTTTTATCAATAGTAGTTTCAACAGTTAAATTATCTGCATTTTTTTTGTCAGATTTCTTAACTATTTTTTTTTTATCTTTTTCAGACATGATGCAAATTTAATTAATATTTTAATTCATTGAGGAGTCTTTGGGATAATTAGAAAATATTTTATTTTTAGCTCCCTGATTAGATAAAAATTTAGACCAAAAACTATCATCAATCTCTTTATATATTACACTATAATCATACTCATTAACCACTATCCAGGAATTCTCCTTAATCTCAGTATCTAATTGATTTTTAGACCATCCAGAATATCCTGAAAAAAACTTCACGTCAAACTTATAATTTAATTTATGATCAAGAATTGATTCTAAATTTCCACCGAGGTATACATTTTCGCTAATTTTTTCTGAATCTTCAATATCTTGATAATTATGGATAAAATTTAAATATGAGGTGTCAACTGGGCCACCTGAAAATAAATAATTTTTTATCATTGGATTAATATCTGTTTGGATTGAACTAGGCTTTATCTTATCATTTAATTTATAACCAAAACTACCCTCGGAATTATGTTCACATATTAAGATGATTGATCTGTTAAAGTTTAGATCTTGCATTAAAGGTTGAGAAAAAATTAGACTACCTTTAGCAACTTTATTACTAGATTTAAAGTTAAAATAGTCAAAATCCATTCGTTAATATAATTTAATTATGAAAAGAATTCAAAACTTAAGGGTTGATTATTCAGGAGAAATAGTTGATTTAAAAAACTTCGACAGTGACCCAATTAATGAGTTTAGGAACTGGTTTGAATTCGCTGAAAAAAATAAAGTTATTGAACCAAATGCTATGGTTCTATCAACATTAAATGATAACTCAATTAACTCAAGAACAGTTTTACTGAAAGATATTTCAAGAGATGGATTTATTTTTTTCACAAACTACACAAGTAAAAAAGGAGTCGATATTCAAAAGAACAATATTGTATCTTCAGTTTTTTTATGGAAAAAGATTGAAAAACAGGTTGTAATTAAAGGGACTGCAACGAAACTCAAAACCGAAGATTCTATAAAATACTTTAACTCAAGGCCACGAAAAAGTAAAATCGCCGCGTGGGCATCAAAACAAAGTAGAAGGTTAGAAGACTCCAAAGATTTAACAGAAAGATTTGTGTTTTATGAAAATAAATTCAAAGATGAAGATATACCATATCCTGACTTCTGGGGAGGATACCTTATTAAACCAATATCGATAGAATTTTGGCAAGGTAGATCCTCTCGAATGCATGATAGAATACTTTACGAAAAAAAATCAGGAAACTGGGAGCTGTGTAAGCTCTATCCTTAAATAATACTATCTAAAGAATTAATTTGAAGTTTATTCTCAGAGGTAAATCCTTCTCCATATACAACACCAATTGAATGCCCCATCTCTATAGCCCTAGAATTAATAAAATTCATAAACTCTTTCGATGAAATAAAGGACTTTGGTTCTTTGCTTTTTGGATCGTAGAACTGACTTTTAAAACAATTTATAGCCTCTACTTTCTTATCATAAAACTTAGTTATGTCTATTACAAAGTCAGGATCTACATAATTATTTTGAATAGAATATAAAATTAATTTTGGTCTCCAAGGAGACTGATTTTCTCCTTCATAATTTGTTTTAATCTTAACTAAACCCGACAAAAAACAAGCTTTTTTTACTAATCTAGATGCGGCCTCATGATCAGGATGCCTATCTTTCCTTGAATT
>CEUV01093168.1_pt1 | contig 10888 bp, 14 predicted proteins | sample 356401 | NCBI WGS metagenome assembly CEUV01 (sample SAMEA2622710, study PRJEB7988) | marine metagenome | isolation source: saline water (ENVO:00002010), including
CAGAATATCAAATCAATTTAATCCACTACCCACTAATACTAATACAGTTAACCGTTATTTTATTTCTTTCCTTTTCTTTCAGAAAGAATTAATCTCTAATTAACTTATATACTAATACAGAGCTTATAGCTCCTAAAGTAGTTGACACTATATACACCCACAAAAAAGAAGTATCACCAAAAAGTGCAGGAGCAATACTTCTAGCTGGATTCATAGAAGCTCCTGATATTGGGCCTACAAAAATAGCCATAAAAGCTACAACTGATCCAATTGAAATTCCAGCAATAAAATCTTTTTGTTTTGAACCAGTTGAAACATTTAATATTACAAACATTAATATAAATGTTATAATAAACTCAAAAACAAAGGACTGTAACCAATTATTGTCTTTTACTAATGTCTCTCCCATTACATTTGCATCTGGTAAAATATAATATAATATTAACGAAGCGAATATTGCTCCAACAATCTGAAACAAAATATAAGGAATTACATGTTTACCATTAAATCTTCCAGAGATCCAAAAAGCAACAGTAACTGCAGGATTTATATGAGCTCCTGAAATATCTCCAATAGAATAAATCACAACCATTACAACTAAACCAAAAGATAAACTAATTCCTAAATTTGTTACTTCTCCTGTAATATCATTAATCATAATGGCACCAGTACCTACAAAAACTAGAATAAATGTACCTATTAACTCTGCCCAATACTTTTTCATACTAACTTAAATTTATCTGTAAGTAACTTAGGAACTACACAAGGCTTTCCCGTTTCCGAATCTACAAAAACTAAAGTAGTTTCAGCGGAATTTAACACTTCATTTGAAGTATTATAGGTTTTATAACTAAAAACAATTTTTACCTTATGTATTTTAACAACAGTAGTTTCAATGATCAATTCATCATCATAATATGCTGGTTTTTTATAATCAATATTAAAATTGACTACGGGTAATTGATAACCCATTTCTTCAAGTTTTTTATAAGACAAACCCAAGCTTCTTAATAATTCCACTCTTCCTACCTCAAAATATTGAGCATAGATTCCGTAATAAACATATTTCATTTGATCAGTTTCTCCGTATCTTACTCTTAATTTTGTTTTATGAGTATACATATAAAAAATTTTAACAAAAATAATTAAATATATTTCTGTTAATAAAATTATTACTAAAATTGTATTTATGAAATTAAAACTTCACTTTATATATATTATCATAATTTTACTGTCATCTTGCATTAGTCAATTTGTTGTAGATAATAGACAAAATGAGATAATTCCTGTAATATCAGATTCAGATTCTACTACTAACGCAATCATCATACCTTATCGTTTAGGAATTGACTCTATAATGAATGAAGTATTATGTAACTCAGATAAAGAAATGACTAAAGGAAGACCTGAAAGTCTGTTAGGAAATTTTGTTTCTGATTTATGTTTAAAACAGTTTTCTAAACAAGCAGATATTTGTATTATGAACACAGGAGGTTTAAGAAACATTCTACCGAAAGGAGAAATTACCAGAGGAGACATTTATAAATTGATGCCTTTTGAAAATGAATTAGTTGTTTTAGAATTAACTGAGGAAGAGTTTAATGGATTACTAAAATATCTTGTTTCTAGAGGAGGTGAACCATTCTCTGGAATGAAATTAGAGGTTAAGGATAATGACATAGAATATTATTTCCTAAATAAATTTAATTTTAAGAATAACAATAAAATAAAAGTACTTACATCTGACTATCTAGCAAATGGTGGAGATAAAATGTGGTTCTTTAAAGAGAAAAAACAAAGTAAATTAGAAATAAAACTTAGAGATGCGATAATAAATTATTGTAAATCAAATTCAAATATTTCCTCAAAAATAGATGGTAGATTAATTATAATAGAAAATGAATAGTAGAAGAGAATTTATAAAACGAACTGCATTAGGAGCTACAGCTCTTTCCTTGACGCCAAGTAAATTATTATCAAAACCTAATTTAACACAATTAACCATTTTACATACTAATGATATGCATTCTCATATCCATCCGTTTGAAAGCGGCAGAAACAAAGGACTTGGAGGGATGGCTCAAAGGGCGACTATTATAAAAAAGATTAGAAAAGAAGGAAATCAGGTACTTCTTTTAGACGCAGGAGACATTTTTCAAGGAACACCATATTTTAATGTTTATGGAGGTGAATTAGAGTTTAAATTAATGAGTGAAATTGGATATGATGCATCAACTATTGGAAATCATGATTTTGACAATGGAATAGATGGATTAGTAAAGCAGTTACCACATGCTAATTTTCCATTTATCGTATCAAATTATGACTTTTCAAACACAGCAATGAAGGGAAATTATTTAAAATATAAAGTGTTTAATAAAGGAGGTATAAAAGTTGGGGTTTTTGGTATTGGAATAGAACTTAAAGGATTAGTTCCTAAAAAACTATACGGTAATACATTATATCAAAACCCTATAGAAAAAAGTAATTATTATTCTGAATATTTAAAGAATTCACTAGGTTGCGATTTAGTAATTTGTCTTTCACATCTTGGGTTTAAATATAAAACAAATAAAGTATCAGACAAGATACTAGCCTCACAAACAAAGAATATTGATTTGATAATAGGTGGACATACACATACTTTTTTGAACAAGCCAGTAATTGTTGATAATTTAGACAATAAAAAGGTTCAAATTGCGCAAGTTGGCTGGGGCGGCATTAATATTGGGCGAATTGACTATTTTTTCAATCAAAAATTATGTGTAAAAAAAATAGAAGGAAGTTCAATTTTTTTAAAAAACAACTAATTTTTTGAGTCTTTTTTAAATAAAAACACATATCCTTAAAACACACTTTATCTAGTATAATTTTAGCTGTAAAAAAAAATTAAAAGTCAAGCGAATTTTTTTTCTTTTTTTAACTTTTGTATGTTGCCATTTTATTAATATTGTAACTCATTTGATTGATTTTTTTCAATCTCACACTAATAAAAATAATTAACAAAACCAGCAAATAGGAGAACGAAAGTATGAACGAATTAACATGTCAAGAAGTATGGGACAAATGTTTAAATGTAATAAAAGATAATGTTAGTCCTCAAAATTTTAAAACATGGTTTAAACCTATAGTACCTGTTAATGTAAAAGATAAAACTCTCACAATTCAAGTTCCCTCATCTTTCTTTTTTGAATATTTAGAAGAACATTATATTACATTAATAAGAAAAACTATTAAAAGATTTTTAGGAAAAGATGGAAAGCTAGACTATAACATTGTAGTTGAAGGAGGTCAAAATACGAATCCTTATATAACTAACCTCCCCTCTAATCATCAAGGCTCTGTTAAAAACAATCCTATAAGTATGCCTATTGGCATAAGCTCTCCATCGATTAGAAATCCATTTATAATTCCTGGATTACAAAAAATAAACATAAATCCACAATTAAATCCATCTTATACTTTTGATGCCTTTGTAGAAGGAGAATGTAATAGACTAGCTAGATCCGCGGGCTACGCAGTAGCACAAAATCCAGGAGGAACTTCTTTTAACCCTTTATTAGTTTATGGATCTGGAGGATTAGGAAAAACTCATTTAGTAAATGCTATAGGATTAGAAACAAAAAAATTATTTCCTGAAAAAACTGTACTATATGTCTCTGCAGATAAATTTCAAACTCAATTTGTAGACTCTATAATGGATGGAAAGAAGAATGATTTTATGCACTTTTATCAATCTATCGATGTATTAATAATAGATGATGTTCAATTTTTATCTGGAAAAGAAAAAACACAAGATGTTTTCTTCCACATCTTTAATCACTTACATCAAAATGGAAAACAAATTATTTTAACTTCTGACAAAGCACCAGTTGATATTGTTGGAATGGAACAAAGATTATTATCTAGATTTAAATGGGGACTTGCCGCAGATTTACAATCTCCAGAGCTAGAAACTAGATTAGCTATTCTGAGAAAGAAAATTAAGAATGACGGAATTGAAATACCATATGAAGTAATAGAATACATTGCTTACTCTATAACTACAAACGTTAGAGAGTTAGAAGGGTCTTTAATCTCTTTGTTAGCTCAAGCCTCATTAAATAGAAAAGAAATAACCATAGACTTAGCTAAAAAAATGTTAGATAAGTTTGTGAAAAATACAGCAAGAGAAGTTTCTATTGATTATATTCAAAAGGTAGTTTGCGATTATTTTGATATACCAGTAGAAATAATGAAATCTAAGACAAGGAAGAGAGAAATTGTACAAGCTAGACAATTAGCGATGTACTTCTCTAAGCAACTTACAAAATCTTCTTTAGCACATATTGGAAAACACTGTGGAAATAAAGATCATGCTACTGTACTACATGCTTGCAAAACAGTAAATAATCTCGCAGACACAGACAAAAGATTTAAAGGATACATTTCTGATATTGAAAAAAGATTAATCCACTCATAAATAATGAGAGTTTTAATGGTGTGTTTAGGCAACATTTGTAGGTCCCCACTCGCAGAAGGAATACTCAAATACAAAACAAAAAATAAAAACATATTTGTAGACTCAGCAGGAACGGCATCGTATCATTTAGGTAAATTACCTGATAATAGATCTATTCAAATAGCTAATAAATATGGAATAGACATTAGCAAACAGAGAGCAAGACAGTTTTCTGAAATTGATTTTGATAGGTTTGACAAAATTTATGCAATGGACACCTATAATTTTGCTTCTATAATTTCAATCGCAAGAAATCAATCAGACAGAAATAAAGTTGATTTAATACTAAACGAAATAAATCCAAAATCATTTGACAATATACCAGACCCTTATTATGGTGATGGAGATGGATTTCAGAAAGTATATGACATGTTAGATGAAGTTTGTGATGTAATTGCAAATAAATTGTGAAAAAAGGAAAACTATTTCTAATACCAACTACCCTTGGAGAAGGAAGTGAATATAAAAGTTTACCTCCAACAGTTCTAGATCATATAAAAAACATCAATATTTTTATTGTAGAAAACATAAGAACTTCTAGAAGATTTGTAAAAAAAATGTACAAAGAAAAAGATATCGATACTACTATTTTTTATTCTTATGGAAAACACGATACTTTAAATTTACACGAAGATTTTCTAACTCATATCTATCAAGGGAATGATGTTGGAATAATATCTGAAGCGGGAGTTCCATGTGTAGCAGATCCAGGATCTAAAATAGTTGAATTTGCTCATCAATATCAAATAGAAGTATGTCCAATAACAGGCCCCTCCTCCATCTTACTAGCATTGATAGCTTCTGGATTTAATGGACAAAATTTCGCCTTTAACGGATACCTACCTATTGACAAAAAAGAAAGAAGTAAAAAAATAAAAGATTTAGAATCCCTTAGCAAAAAAAACAGACAAACTCAAATATTTATGGAAACTCCTTACAGAAACCTTCAATTATTTGAATCAATATTAAAAACGTGTTCAAAGATTACTAAATTATGTATTGCATCAGACATTACACTTCCCTCAGAAAATATTAAAACAAGGACTATTGAAGAATGGAGCTCAATAAGACCTGAGATTCACAAAAAACCATCAATATTTTTAATTTCTCAATAAAAAAACCACTGAAAATCAGTGGTTTTTTTTTATCAACTTAAGAAAGTAACATTATTGAATTTCTAATAATTCTATCTCAAATACTAATGGGGTATCTGGTGGAATAGGTCCTTGTCCTCTAGATCCATAAGCTAATTCAGAAGGAAGAATAATTTCCCACTTGTCTCCAACTACCATCATTTGAACAGCTTGATTAAACCCAGGAACAAAACCACTAGCAGAATGAGTCAAAGGTTTTCCATCTTCAGTTTTCCAAAAAATAGTACCATCAGTAAACTTACCTATACAATTTATTGTTACTTTTTGTTCAGGAGATGGACTTTCTGATCCACTTCCTTTACTAATTACCTTATAAGCCAACCCACTCTCTGTAACTGTAGCTCCCTGTATCAATTTTTCCATAGCTTTCTTTTGTTCTATTTTTTTTCTTTCTTCTTCTTTTTTAGCCTCCGCAATTCCTTCATTAAACACTTTATTTGCGTCAAAATCTTTTGCAGAACCCTCTCTTATAATCGTAATAGACTCTATTACATCATCTTGTTCTATTGCATCTACTACATCCTGTCCAGATACAACACAACCAAAAACAGTATGTTTATTATCTAACCAAGGAGTTTCATTATGTGTTATAAAAAACTGGGAACCATTAGTAGCAGGCCCTGAGTTTGCCATAGATAAAATCCCAGCCTTATTATGTTTTAAATCAGGATGAAATTCGTCTTGAAATTTATATCCAGGATCTCCCATACCTGTACCACTAGGACAGCCACCTTGTATCATAAAATTTTCAATTACTCTATGAAATTTTAAACCATCATAATAAGGAGTCCCTTTTGGTTTAGCTGTGTTATCCATTGTGCCTTCAGCTAAACTAACAAAGTTCGCTACCGTAATAGGTGCTTTTTCATATTCTAATTCAATAATAATATCTCCTTTTGTTGTTTTAATTTTTGCTTGCATACTATTTGTTTTTGGTATAATTAATTTATTTGATTGTGATTCTGCAGATTGACAGCCAATTATTGACAAAGTCAATAAAAGTGTCTTAATAATGTTTTTAATTTTCATATTTTATTTGATTGGTTAATAACTCTTTTTTATATTTTTTAAATATTTCTACTACCTTTTTTGTTGTACCCTTTACAGAAAGATCAGATATTCCACCTGCTGCATTTATATGACCACCACCACTAAAATACTTCTTTGCGATTTCATTTACCTTAAAATCTCCTTTTGAACGTAAAGATAACTTAACAACACCATCTTTTTGTGCAATGAAGATAGCAAATGTAATTCCCTTTATTGATAAAGCATAATTTACAACCCCTTCTGTATCTCCTTTTCTAAAATCAAAACTTTTTAATTCTTCTTCTGTTAGAGAAATAACAGCAGCGTGTAAATCTGGATAAATTTGCATCTTTTTATTCAAACAGTATCCTAACAATTTTATTCTTTCTGGTGAATAATTATCATAAATTAAATCATGTACTTTAGAATTATCAGCACCAAAATCAATTAATTGCGCTATAATCTTATGAGTTTCTGCAGTAGTAGAAGAAAATTTAAATGAACCTGTATCTGTCATAATTCCTGCATATAAACATTCCGCAATATCTTTATTGATTAAGTTCTTGTATCCCAATTTTTCAATTACATTAAACAATAATTGCGCAGTAGAAGAAGAGGAAGTATCTGATATAATAACATCTGCCATATCTTGTTCTGGTTCCTGATGATGATCAATCATCAATTTAAACGCATCTGAACCTCTAACAACATTAGAATAATCGCCTATTCTGCTTAAATGATTATAATCTAACATAAAAATAATATCTGCATTTTGAGTAACTTTTGTCGCCTCTTCTATATTTTCTGAGTAAATTAAAATATCCTCATTTCCCTTCATCCAATATAAAAAGGGAGCATAAGAATTCGGAGAAACGACTGTAACTTTATGATCTAATTTAGATAACACTCCAGATAAAGCTAAAGCAGAACCTAAAGCGTCTCCATCAGGACTTTTATGGACTGTTATTACAATATTTGTAGAATTTTGCAGAACAGATTTAATGTTTATAATTTTTTCTTGCATGGGTCGCAAAAATAAGAATAAATAAACTATCTGAAACATACATTTTATTTACTTTTGTAAATTAAAAATAAAAAGCAAACAAAATGGGAAATATTACATTTACAATGATTAAACCAGAAGCTGTTGAAGCAGGAAACACTGGAGCAATTTTAAAGAGAATTGAAGAATCAGGATTTAGGATTGTTGCTATGAAAAAAGTTCATTTATCTGAAGAAAAAGCTGGAAAATTTTATGAAGTTCATAAAGAAAGGCCCTTTTATTCAGAGCTAATAGAATATATGAGTGGTGGACCAATAATAGTAGCAATACTTGAAAAAGAAAATGCCGTTTCTGATTTTAGAACTCTAATTGGAGCAACAAATCCAGAAGATGCAGCAAATGGCACAATAAGAAAGGAATTCGCAACTAGCTTAGCAATGAATGCTATTCATGGATCTGATTCTGATGAAAACGCTAAAATTGAAGCCGATTTTCATTTCTCAAATCAAGAAAGGTTCTAAAAAAATGTAATTAAAATAACTACTATTTTAAGAAGTTATTTAAATAAAATATCTTTTACAATTTTCTTACCTATATTCTTATTTATACTATCAATGATACCCTCTTTTTGATATGCTAATTCATTTCTTAATACAGAAGAAGATACTTGAATATACAAAATTCCACTTTTAATGTATTTTTTGGAAATATAACTTTTTAGATTGTCTCCTAATATTTCTTCAATTTGATTTAAAACCTCTGTTTCCTCTAATTTCTTTTTAAGTTTGGGTTTGTTTAATATTTTTTTTAAAATACTTTCTAAACTGTTTACACCATTTCTTCTCATAATCATCTCTTAATATTAAAAATAGTATAATCAGATTCTGTTTTCTTTAATATACCCTCAGATCTTTCTTGATTTGTATCGGTGATAAACACCTGATTAAATTTTCCTTTTTTGACAAAAGAAATTAAACATTCTACTCTTTTATCATCTAACTTATCAAAAATATCATCTAATAATAAGATTGGGTCTAATTCTAATTTCATCTTCATAAATTCAAATTGAGCTAGTTTCAAAGAAATAAGAAAAGATTTCTGCTGGCCTTGAGACCCATGTTTTTTTATTGGATAATTATTTAAAGTGAATACAAGATCATCTTTATGGATACCCACAGTTGTTCTAGAAAGTAACCTATCAATATCTAAGGATTTTTTTAATAATTCTGATAAAACATTCTCATTTAGCTGGCTTTTATACTCAATTCCTACCTCTTCATTTCCTCCACTTATATCTGAATAATATTGCTGAAATACTGGAGTCAATTTTTTTAAATATTTTTCCCTTTCACAAAAAATAATCTCTCCATACTTTATGAGTAATTCATCATAAGTTTCTAAAGTAAAAGGATCAAAAGTATTTGTTGTTGTAAATTGCTTTAACAGTTTATTTCTTTGTTTTAAAGTTTTGTTGTAAGAAATCAAATTCTGTAAATACACACTATCAAACTGAGAAATTCCACTATCGACATACTTTCTCCTGGTATCACTATTATCATAAATTAGATTAGTGTCAGTAGGCGAAATAAAAACAACTGGGTAGTTTCCTATATGATCAGAGAATCTTTTATATTTCTTCTCATTATTTTTTAGTGATTTATTACTACCAACCTTTACATTACAAACTATATTTGAAAAATTATTTTTCTTCTCAAAAGATCCCTTAATTGTAAAAAACTCTGAATCAAAATTTACACTTAATGAATCATTTGAATTAAAATAACTTTTTGTTAATGAAAGGTAATGTATCGCGTCTAAAATGTTAGTTTTTCCTGAACCATTGTCACCAACAAAACAATTAATTCTATTGTTAAATTCCCAATGAGAATCTAAATGGTTTTTAAAGTTGAGTAATCTTAAGTTTTTTAATTTCAATTTTGTTGTATATTTGCGAGTCCAAAAATAAAAATTAAATGGCGAAAAAAATAAATAAAACAGAGGAACAATTAGCAAATGTTGAAGAAAATCTTTCTAAAGCAGGTCTATTTGTAGTTGATAACCAAGAAAAAATTATAAAAATAATTGGTTCAATAGTAGTTATTATAGCTGTTTTCGCTCTATATACTAAGTTTATTGTAGAACCAAATGAAGAAGAAGCTTCTAAGGAAATGTATATTGCTGAATTCTATTTTCAAAATAATGATTATAATAAAGCTTTAAATGGAGATGGACAATACTCTGGATTTTTAAAAGTTGCGGATAATTATTCCTCTACTAAATCTGGAAATTTAGCTAATTATTATGCAGCTATTTGTCAAATGAATTTAGCTCCTAATGACAGTATTAATTATTATGAAGACGCCTTAAACTCATTGAATAATTTTGATACTAATGATGAAATTTTATATTCGTTAGCTACAGGATTGAAAGGGGATGCTAACTTAGAACTAGGAAACACTACTGAAGCATTAAATTATTATGAATTAGCATCTACTGATTATACAAATGATTTTACAACTCCTTATTTTATGATGAAACAAGCTTTCGTTCATGAGTTAAATGAAAACTATAATTCAGCATTAAACATCTATGAATCAATAAAGGAAAACTATCCTCAATCAAAAGAAGGATTGTCTATTGATAAATATATATCTTCCGCATCTAACAGATAAACCATCAAAAGATGGCAACGAAAAATAATAATCTTTCAGACTACAATTTAGAATCTGTTCCAAATTCTAAAGGAATGAGATTTGCAGTTATTGTATCTGAATGGAATAATCATATTACAGATAATTTATTTGAAGGAGTAGAAAAAACACTTTTAAATTGTGGAGTAAAAGAAAATGATATTGTAAGGATTGATGTGCCTGGAAGTTTTGAACTAGTTTACGGAGCTAAAATAGCTTCAAATTATAATTATGATGCAATCATTTGTTTAGGATCAGTAATTAAAGGAGAGACAGATCATTTTCATTATGTATGTAACGCTGTCTCCTCTGGAATAAAAGATTTAAATATCACTCTAGACACACCTGTAATTTTTGGAGTTTTAACAGACAATACTGAAGAACAAGCAATTAATCGTTCAGGAGGTAAACACGGAAACAAAGGTGTTGAGGCTGCAATAACAGCTATAAAAATGGCACATCTTAATAATTAAAAAAATATCAGATAATATTTTTCTCTATTATAAATATG
>CEUV01026297.1_pt1 | contig 10869 bp, 10 predicted proteins | sample 356401 | NCBI WGS metagenome assembly CEUV01 (sample SAMEA2622710, study PRJEB7988) | marine metagenome | isolation source: saline water (ENVO:00002010), including
CTTCGATTTGCAAGGGAGTTGAAAGGTAAGAAGCCCGTTGACATCGATAAAATACAATCGATGGGACTTCTGGCAGTCAAACTAGGTCAAATTTGCGCATTGCGTCCAGACTTACTTGAGCCAGACAGGTGCATACAACTACAAGAGTTGTACAGCAGAGCTCCTTCCATACCTGCAGAAAACTTTGATAGATTGCTGGACAAATACACAGACAGTAGTTTCCGTTCGAATTTCAAGCACATCGATTCAACCCCATTTGCTGCTGCTAGCATAGGCCAGATCCACCGTGCAGAATTGAATGACGGGTCAAGAGTCGTCATTAAACTCATCAAAGGAGACTTCAAGAAATCTTTCGAGAAAGATGTTCGTAGAATGAAGCGATGGATGAAGATGGGACTGCTGTTGAACCCCAAACTAAAGAAAGTTGGGAACCCTATAGGATTACTAAATCACATTGAAGATTACACTCTTCGAGAACTCAACCTACTCAACGAAATTACTGGTAAAGAACGTCTAGAAAAACTGGCTGAAGAATACAGCGAAAAATTCCCGATGCCAAAACTACGATTCCCTAAAATCTGGAAAGATTTGTCTAGTGAAAATGTTCTAGTTATGGAAGAAATCACAGAACCTACCCTTGAATCACACCTAAACGCAGGGTCAATGGAATGGGATGATCTTCTGCAATTATTCAGAATACATGGAGCCTACATGTTTGGGATGGGAGTATTCCACGGCGACTTGCACCCTGGGAATGCTATGATGGGTAGTGACAAAAACTTCGTCTTTATTGACACGGGGGCTATTTGTGAAGCACCAGAACATGTCAGAAAAGCGTTGTTTGGGTTTTTCTACTTCCTTGCTAAAGGCGAATTACAAAATGCATTTGATGCAATGTTGACGATGGCAGAAGTGGCACCCACAGGAAAAACCCTCGATACATATTACGAATCAATGTACGAACTCTATGATGGATTCGTTGGAACCTCTGTAAGCGAAGTTTCGCTAACTCAACAGATGATGAAGACTGTCAAAGCTGCTGTTTTGGCAGGCTGTTCTTTCGGAGATGAAGCGTTTCCAATTATCCGTTCTCTGATGTACATGGACGGTATGGTTTTGAAAGGCCATCCAAGTGTAGATTTGATTTCATCAATGGGTCCATATCTTGATGAGTTTGCCACATTGATTGATACATCAACTCTGCTTGACAGAGAACCAATTACCAAGTGGAAATCGGTGGGTAAAAACCGGCCTTTAATAACTAAAACAACGGCGTGAAAATTATGTCTAGCGTAAAACAACCATCTGTAGCGATTATTGGAGCGGGGCCCGGAGGTCTAGCATCAGCATTATTGCTAGCCAAATCTGGAGTCAAAGTCACCGTTTTTGAGAGGTCAGAGCGTGTCGGAGGAAGAAACAAAGTTTTCGAAAGAGATGGTTTCAAATTTGACTTAGGACCAACCTTTTTCCATTACCCTGAGGTAATTGAGGACATCTTCCAAGCAATTGGACTCGATGCTCACAAAGAACTCAACCTCAAGAAACTAGACATCAACTACAGGCTGATCTTCGGACAAGGTGGTATGCTAGACTGCACCAGCAATGTTGACCAGATGTGTGAACGCATTGCTGCACTTTCAGGAGAGAAAAATGCCCAAGGATTCAGGAAGTACCTCGAAGATAACAGTAACAAACTTGAGAAATCAAAGCAGTGCTTACAAGAGCCGTGGTTCGGAGCTAGTGACCTTCTATCGAAGAGAGCCATGCGCGTTGCAGGAGTTCTTAGGCCGCAACGTTCAGTAGCAAAGGATCTGATGAAGATTTTTGATGACGAGCGCCTAATGCTAGCCATGTCATTCCAGACAAAATATCTCGGAATGTCTCCGTTCAACTGTCCGAGTTTATTCACAATGCTAGCATATCTTGAGTACGAATACGGTATTTTCCACCCAATGGGGGGCCTAGGTAGCGTCTCGGAAAGAATGGGAGAAATCGCTAGAGACCTTGGCGTAGAATTCCGCATGGGAGAAGCGGTTACTGAGGTCATCATGGACAAGAAAACCATCAAAGGCGTAGTCACAGAGAACGGTGAGTTCTATGCTGACAAGGTCGTAATGAACGCTGATTTCGCACAAGGAATGACCTCACTATTCCCCGACAATGTGAGAAAGAAGTGGTCCAATAAGAAGATTGACAGTAAGAAATACTCCTGTTCAACCTTCATGCTTTACCTGGGAGTGAAAGGCACCTACGACCATCTGCCACACCACCAGATCTATGCTTCCAAGGACTATGTTTCAAACCTAGAAGATATCGAAAAGCACCACCGTCTGACTTGGGATGACCCATCCGTGTACGTTCAAAACGCATGTGTCACCGACCCAGAAATGGCACCTGAAGGACATTCAACTGTATATGCACTGGTGCCTGTTTCACACATTCATGAAAACATCAACTGGGATGATGAAAAAGATCCTTTCCGAAACAGAATCATTGAGCAAATCGAAACCAAACTTGGGTTTGAAAACCTCAATGAAAACATCGTTTCAGAACTTGTAATCACTCCAGAAGATTGGGGAGAGCATTGCTACCGTGGAGCTGTATTCAACCTAGCCCACGGATTAGACCAAATGCTTTGGCGCAGACCGAAGAATGAATTTGATGAAATCAAAAATCTGTACCTAGTTGGTGGAGGAACTCATCCTGGAAGTGGCCTTCCTGTGATTTACGAATCTGCACGAATAAGTTCAAAATTAATCCTCGACAGCCTTGGCATAAGGCCAGACTGGAATGGGGTCGACACTTGGTTTGCAAGCAGAAAGAGAAGAAGCAAAGCAAACAAATCAGCCGTCACATCAAAATCCGATATTGCAACTGGTAATCCAACTCAATCATAAGGTGAGAGAATGCGTAAGGAGATAATTGAAGACGCATATTTGCAATGTCAGCAAATATGTAAAGATGCTTCAACTACATTCTACAGTTCGTTCTCAGCCCTCGGTATTGACAAGAGACGTGCAGTGCATGCAGTATACGCCTTGTGTCGCTGGGTTGATGACATCGTAGATGGTGACGAGGAACCAATCGTTGAGCTTAGTGATGAGTTGCTCGAGCAAACAAATCAACGTGACTTGATTTTACGCGAACTTCACCCAGATAATGAACCATCAAATCCCAAAGAGATTCACTTCCAAAGACTGATGGCTCTTGTTGCTATTAGGAACAAATTACACCTAGCAAATCAAGGAAAGGTAACAGAAAATGATGAGCCTGTATTCATTGCTCTACAAGATGTTTTCAAGCGCTATCCGATTCGACTCCAAGATTTTGAAACGATCATTGAAGGTATGGAAGATGACCTATTCCCAGTATCTTGCAACACTTGGGACGAACTACGCTCATACTGTTACAAGGTCGCATCCGCTGTCGGTTTAATTCTCATCGAAATATATGGCTATGAAGATAGAGCTGCAAGGCTTCACGCCATTGATTTGGGAATACAGATGCAATTAATCAATGTCCTTCGTGATGTTTCAGAAGATTACGAACGGGGCAGAGTCTACCTTCCAAAGGAAGTACTAGCAGCCCACAACATCGCTCCAGGGGATTTGTCAAATCCAAATCTTCCTCAAAACCCTTCATGGAACTCTTTCATGCAAGAGTACCTCGAAGTCGTGCGCAGACATCAGACCTCGGCGGTTCATCTGTTCGATTATCTAGATTCTCGCTCAAGAGTTCAACCTAGAATAATGCTGGATGCATACTCCAAGATTTTCGATGAAATTGTAAGGCGCTCGGGAGATGTTTTCTCTACGCCATTAAAATTGTCAAAGGCATCAAAGATGTCGCTTTGGATGAAAATCAATTACATGAAACTACGAGCAAGACTATCGGTGGAGTGAGGTGAAATTATGGAGTGCAATATTGGAGAAAAAGGCAAAGCAGCACGACTGAGATTAGGACTAATGGCACTAGCCGGTGCACTAGCCCTAGCACTTGTGATTCTAGGCGGATTTGTGGAAGGTGCCATCTGGTGGTATGGAGTTGGTGGCGCAGCCTTCGGTGGCTTGTTTGCTATCTGGGAAGCTAGAGCCGGTTGGTGTATTGTGCGTGCTATGGGATTCAAAACTCCATTGTGATCATTCCCACTCGATTGTACCCGGTGGTTTGTGCGTAATATCATAGACAACACGGTTAACTGCACCCTTCACAGTATTCGTGATTCTAGTGCTGATTTTAGCAAGTACGTCATGTGGAATTGTAGAATATCTTGCGGACATTCCATCCATTGATTGAACAGCCCTTACAACTACAGTTTCCCCGTATGCACGAACATCTCCATGCACGCCTACCGACCTAACCGGAAGTAGAGCGGCGAAGTACTGCCAGGGAATTTCCATTTTACCTTCAGCAGCTGCAGCTTCAAGTTCCTCTTCGACAATTGCGCACGCTTCTCTAACAACGTGAACTCTTTCTTTGGTTAGTGGACCAAGACAGCGTACTGCTAGACCCGGGCCAGGGAATGGTTGTCGGTCTGCGACACGAATTTTGAGTTCTCTAGCCAAATCTCTAACCTCATCCTTATACAAATCGCGAAGTGGTTCAACCACTTCCAAAGTCATGTCTTCAGGTAATCCACCTACATTGTGGTGGCTCTTGATGGTGTCACGAACTCCGCCTCCAGATTCAATCCAGTCAGGAGCAATAGTCCCTTGAACAAGGTACTTTGCTCCAACTTTTTCTTGCTCATCCTCAAAAATTCGAATGAACAATTCTCCAATGATTTTGCGCTTTTGCTCAGGGTCAGTAACATCTCGAAGTGCTTCGAAATACCTATCTTCAGCGAACACAGTTGTTAGATTCAAACCGTGTGCAGCCAACATTTCTTGAATTTCTTCGGTCTCATTTTTCCTCATCAAACCAGTATCGACATACACACAGTGTAGTCGGTCACCAATCGCTTGATTTGCGATAACTGCAGCAACTGTAGAATCGACTCCACCACTACATGCGATGATTGCAATATCGTCGATTTCATCTTTCATTTTCTGAGCGGACTCTTCAATGAATGATGATGCATCGAACATCAAGCATCCCTACCGTTGACCTCAGCATCCATCTGCTTGACTCTCTCAACTTGGTCAAGCTTGTTTTGCTTTAGAGCAGCAGCATACTTTTCATTTCCTAACGCCAAGATTTGTGTTGCTAGGTATCCAGCATTGTCACCACGGTCAACACCTACTGTTGCAGCAGGTACACCTGGAGGTAATTGTGCGATTGAAAGTAGGCTGTCATAAGGAACTCTTCCGCCGCAAGGAACTCCGATTACTGGCTTTGTAGTTAGTGCTGCAACTGCACCAGGTAGTGCAGCAGCAAGACCAGCCATTGCGATGAAAACAGTGCAACCATCTGCTTCAGCATCGTGAACAATTTGCTCTACGAAGGCAGGTGATCTGTGTGCACTTGCAACACGAAGTTGGTATGATACGTCGAATTGTTCGAGGATCTTTGTGCACTTTTCAGCAACAGGCATATCGGATTTGGAACCAAGTAGTATAGTTACGTCCATGCATGGGTCGCCATCGACGGTGGTTCATCAACGTACCGCGTTAAATCCGATCGAATACTCTTCAGATTCTAAACGCTAGCAGGTACTTTGTAGGCAGTTATTTGTGAAGGAATATGCGATTTACGTTCAAATTTCCATTCCCAATTACCTTCTGCCAAAAGGTGACCTCCTGAGATTATCGATACTGCGCGACCATTGACTAAGATACGAAATCGATGAATGAAAGAAGGAATTATCCAAGCTGGTGTATCTTGGAGATTCCAGACATCCTGCGGCCATTCTCTATTTCTGTTCAAAAGGCGTCTTACCTTTCGCTTTTCATCATTCACTAAACTTAGTGCTCGTGCCTCTAATTCTGGCTCAAGGTGACTATCATAGAGGTGTATTGTCATGAAAAGGTTGGCTAATACAATTCTTCCTTGTCTTGCTGCAATTCCAGCGGCCCTAGGAATTATTCGACCATGTCCTAAACTATCTACTTCAACCAAAATCTCGTACTTTCTTGCAAGTTTTTCGCATGCGACATGACTTCGAATATCGATTTCATCCTGAAAAAGAAAAGGTGCTATCCAACGGTATTCCGAATCCGGATAAATGTGACGAAGAATTAGGCCTCTTATGTCCAAAGGATAATCACGCATATCCTTGTATATGCTAAGTCAAGTAAGCAACTCTTTTGCTCACTCTTCACTGAATGTGAAATTAATTGGTGCATCGGCTTCCAACATCGTTTCATTGTTGACTCTAATGCCCCTAACCATGTTTCCACCGACCCGGAAAAGAGGTCTAGCAGCCCATTTCTTATGCATGTAAGTCGCACCATCTATGTCTGGTAAAGGAACTCTAGGGTCCCATTTACAGCGGTAACTCTTACCTGAAAGTGCTGACAAAAATGATGCTGTACGGTAGTTGATTGTCCACACGATTAGTGCAATCGCAGCTTGTATTAAGATTGGAGGCTGGAAAAATAGAGAAAATGCAGCAAATGGAGAGATTAACAATACCAGCATATCGACTCTACCCGGCATAGATGTTGTACCGATCCATACAGCGAACAAGGAAAGCATAATTCCTGCTGCCAAAAATGACGTTGCTAAGAGGCTGTTTGATTTGATGAAAAGAAGCAAGCCCCCAACAAGCGGGAGAAGTGACCAAGCCATGGGGAAGAGCATCTTTGGCCCAGGGCCAACAGTGTCTACTTCCGTCCACTCCATGCAATTGGCTGATGGCCATCTGCCTTGAAACATTTCATGGATTCAAGTCTTCACTCATCAAATGGATATGATAGAGTTAGGTTTCGAGCAGCATATACTTCGTCAACGCGGCGTACCTTTGTTGTGACTGGAGCATTGTGCAATACATCTGGGTCTTCCTGCAGTACTTCAACAAACTTCTTTGCAAACTTATCGAGAGTTTCCTTTGATTCGGTCTCAGTAGGTTCAACCATCATACACTCCGGAACGATAAGTGGGAAGTAGACTGTTGGAGCCATGTATCCCTTATCGAGCAATCCTTTGGCGATATCCATTGCACCAATTCCACATTCCTCCTTCATAGGAGCCATTGAAATCGTGAACTCATGCTTTACTACATCGACTGGAGCACCATCGGCAAACAAGTGACGTACACCTACTTTCTCTGCTTCCTCAATTATTCTGTGGCGCAGATAATTTGCATTCAGGACAGCATGTTCAGACATTGTCTTCAGGCTTCTTCCGTAACGCCTGTAATACGCCCAACAGCGAATCACAGCACCACTGTTGCCGTGCCACTGCTGAACTTTACCAATGCTATTTGCTGGTTGGTGCCAATGGTACCACCATTCTTGATTTACAGAAGTCAGTTGGTCTCCAGCCAAGATTGGCCTTCTCTTTACGACAGGTCCTGGCAAGAATTCTGCCAAGTGCGATTTCACACCAATCGGTCCAGAACCGGGGCCACCGCCTCCATGGGGTTGGCTGAATGTCTTGTGAAGATTGTAATGAACTGCGTCAAAGCCCATCAATCCCGGAGAAGTTCTTCCCAAAATTGCGTTAAAGTTGGCACCATCATAGTACATCTGACCTCCAGCTTCGTGAACAATTTCTGCAGCCTGTGCAATCTCTGGCTCGAATACACCAAGTGTACTTGGGTTAGTGATCATCATTGCAGCAGTGTCGTCACCGACAACAGCCCGTAGTGCATCCAAGTCGATTCTTCCATCTTCTTGGCTCGGAATTTCTATGATTTCAAAACCTGCCATTGCTGCACTAGCGGGGTTGGTTCCATGTGCAGAATCTGGAACGATAACCTTGGTTCTACCTAATTCGCCACGGCTTCTGAAATATTCCTGAATACATCTGATTGCAGTGAATTCTCCTTGAGCTCCAGCAACCGGTTGTAGTGTAACAGCATCCATACCAGCACAGATTCCAAGCATATCTTGCATTTCATGGAAGATTGCTAGAGTTCCCTGAATTTGATGCTCAGGCTGCAAGGGATGTATGTCTGCAATTCCCGGAAGTTGTGCAATAACTTCGTTGACTCTTGGATTATGCTTCATGGTGCAGGAACCAAGTGGGTAGAATCCTGTGTCGATACCGAAATTCCTTGTTGACAGCCATGTATAATGGCGTACCATTTCCGGCTCAGACAGTCTTGGCCATCTTGGAGGATTAGCCCTAACTAAGTTGGAAGGTATCTGGATATTGTCAACTGGTGCTACAGGTTCCGGTTGTGAGTAACCTCTTCCGTCTGCACCTTTGTGCTCAAATAAGTGGCTCATGCACTCACCCCCTGTAGAGATGCTGACCAAACAGCGAGATGTGCCGCTAACAATTCGATTTCAGTAGCCTTGGTCTGGTCGCTAAAGGACACCAATAACCAATTCTTCCTATCAGGGTACCATGCGGACAAATCAAAGCCACCAATCAGGCCTTGTGTATCCAAATATGCGATACATTCTGCTGCCGAACCTGGCAACTCAACTACAAATTCATTGAAGTGTGAATTAGATTGATGAGGAATTGCAACCGTAGGGATTTCAGACAATTTTTGCTTCGCAAGTTGACACGCTGCCATATTTCTCTGGGCAAGTTTTGCCAATCCTTCTGGACCAAGCAAAGACATGTGCATTGCACCCATCAGCGCGATAAGAGTTTCATTCGTACAAATGTTGGAAGTCGCTCTGTGCCTCCTAATGTGCTGCTCCCTTGTTGATAGTGTCAAACAGAATGCTTCTTTTCCGTCAACATCAATTGAACGTCCGACTATTCTGCCCGGCATTTGTCTCAAGTAAGCCTTGGTGCAAGCAAAGATTCCATACAATGGACCTCCATATGTAATCGGAGAACCGAGTGCTTGTCCTTCACCGATTACAATGTCCGCACCATAATTACCAGGAGCCTCAACAACACCGAGGCTAACTGGTGCTACACCAACAATGAAGGCGGTGTTATCCCCAATGATTTCCTTGACACGAGTGAGGCCACCATCTAGTATTCCTAACGGATTAGGTTGTTCGACATATACACCGCATGAACCAGCAGCCTGCGCTAGAGAATCTAAATCGAGAGTACCGTCCGTGTTGTGACGAAGGGTTTTGACTTGAATTCCTCCACCCTGGGTGTAATTGTAAATTACTGACCTTCGAGACGGTGGAACCAACTCACTGACATAGACTGTATCTTTTTGCTCTGCTTTGCGGTTGTGAACTCTTACTGCGCAAGTGAGCGCCTCAGCAGCAGCTGTTGAACCGTCATACACGGATAGGTTTGCAACTTCAAGGCCAACTAATTCGCTGATTAAGGTCTGGAATTCCCACATTGCCTGTAACATACCTTGACTAACCTCTGGTTGGTATGGAGTGTAGGAAGTTAGGAACTCACCTCTGGTAACCAATTGGAAAACACTGGCAGGAACATAGTTTCGATTTAGTCCTGCCCCAAGGAAGTTCACTCTGTCTCCAAGCGCAACATTAGCTCCTAGCAATCTACGTGCATCTGCGATGATTTCTTCTTCAGATTGAGGAGGCGGAAGAGGTAATTCTTCAGTCATTCTAACTGCTTCTGGAATATCTGCAAACAGGTCATCAATCGATGACATTCCCATTAGTTCTAACATCTCTTTTTCGCGGCCCAAATTCGGCAATTGGTCAACCATAGAGTAGCCCCCGTGCGTGTCGTAACGCGGAACCAACATGAATGTTGGTTTGGTCGCAAAGCACATTGAGTGGAACCTCTTCGACTAATTATGGCGCGAATTGCAATGGTTGTCACCAATGCATGTGCGCCTGACCCGCGCGTAGAAAGGCATGCTCTTTGGCTCACAGAGATGGGACATGATGTAGAAATACATGCTTGGGACCGGCAATGTTCCAATCAAATCCACGAAGAAAAGAATGGCTACAAGATTGTGCGGTACCGATTTGGAGCATTAACCGGTTCTATGCCAATTCGAACGTGGTTCATGAAAAAGAAATTCATCTCTAATTTGGAACTCGATCATGACTTACTAATCCTAAATGATACGGATACAAGTAATGTAATATTCCAAGGTCCTATAATTTTAGACATACATGACCTTGCGCATACCTGGCCTTTGATGCGAGGAAAAACTCCTTTGCACAGGTTTGCATCAATGAGGATGTTATCACAAGCAAAGAGAATCATTCGAAAAGCGGATGAAATCATTGTTTCTGCCCCCGAGTTCCGCAAGTGGATTGCCGAATATGGTCGTGATTCAACGTGCGTGATGAACAGAAGAAACCCTGAATCACTACAAGTTACAAGCAAGAAAGTGATAGGATACATTGGAAGAATAAGAGAACTGGAACCAATAATATCACTAATTGAATCTGCGAAGAAAGCAAATTTCAAAGTAGTTCTTGCAGGTGACGGAGTAGAAGTTGATAATGTTCTGGAAATGAATCCAGATGTAGACTACCGTGGCTCATTTACTGAAGCCGATTTACCTCATTTGATGAAAGAAATTAGTGTAATGTATGCAATGTACGATGAAAATCGTGCTAACATAAAATTGGGAGCAATACCAACTAAAATGCTCGATGCAGCAGCTTTTGGAATACCGAGTATCGTCAACCAGAACACTCCAATGGGAGATTTGTGTGAAAGTGAAAAGTTAGGAAAGACTGCACCATATGGAAATATAGAGAAAATCTCTGAAGCGATAATTCAAGCACACGGTATGAAAATAACTGGAGTCAAAGGGGAAGAAAAATCAGAATTCATTACAGTAGTCCGAAGACTATTGGATTAATCTTGCCACTTTGTCCAAGAACCATCAGCATTTTGATACCAATT
>CEUV01021676.1_pt1 | contig 10868 bp, 8 predicted proteins | sample 356401 | NCBI WGS metagenome assembly CEUV01 (sample SAMEA2622710, study PRJEB7988) | marine metagenome | isolation source: saline water (ENVO:00002010), including
AGCCTCTAGCGAGGCTTTGATGTCGTGCTTGATGCTTTCCCGCCGAGCGGCGAGTAATTCCGCGCGAATCTTAGCGGTGAGCGCGCCGAGAGCCTTCTCACTGCGTTCTCGTCTCTCCGATCGACGTGTCATCTCACTCGCGTCATCTAACGCTTTACTTGACGACTGGTTCTGCGTCAACATGCCCAGATGTTCGAGCTCACGCCTCGCGTCGGTGTTTGTCTTCGCCCTCGACGCGTGTCCTCGAAACGCCGCTTGAATCTTTACCGCCGCCTCTTCCGAGGAGAGTTCACGCGCGCGAACGGGCGACGCGACGTCGCTCGAGGCATCGACGTGATACGTGTCGACGTCTTCAACGACCTCGTCGTCGCGTTCGCGTCCCGCGTCGACGTCCTCGACGTCATCACCCTCCGTCGCCGCCTCGCTATTTTTGCACTCCGTCTCCACCTCGGCCGCAGCGAGAGCGATCCTCTCGTTCCACGCCGCCCTCGAATCGCGCGCGCGCTCGACTGCACCCCTCGGTGTGAACGCCGCGAGCGCATCCGGCGTCGATTTCGCGTCCACGAGCGCGTCCTCGAGGTCTCGCGTCCCCTTTCTCGCCGCATCGAACGCCGATTCGACTCTCCACGCCACATCAATCTCCAGCGCCTCCAGCGCCTCGCTCGCGTCCGTCCATCGCTGCGCGTGCGTCATCGCGTCCGCGCACCGTCGCGCGAGACCGTGCGCGCACACGCGCGCGACGTACGCGTCCACCTCGGCGTCGCGCGACGCTCGACCGCTTCCGGTGCCGCGCTCCCTCGAACCGTCACCGGTCGAGACCGACGCGCGCGCTCGACGCGCGCGCGGCGCCGGCGCCACCTCGAGCGCGCGCGCGCACGCGTCGCGAAACTCGCGCTCGATCGCTCGATCGGACATCGGTCGACGCGCGCGCGCGATCGAGCGGCGCCGTGTGCGGCGCGCTCGCGCGCACCGCGCGCCGGCAGTCAACGACGGGCGCGAGCCATGGCCTCGTCGTCGCCCGCGCCCGCCGCGGACGGGAGCGAGAGGAGGCGCAAGAAGAAGCGCAGATCGAAGCGCGACGACGCGGCGACCGCGGTGGAGGCGAAGCGGGCGAAGAAACCGCTGAGCGCGGTGGAAATTGGGAAACTCTTCGTGGCCGGCGGCGACGTGCGCGAGCTCACGGCGCGCGCGCGAACGGGCGAGGACGCGAGCGGAAGCGAGGACGAGGACGATAGGAACGATGTTTCCGTTCCGGCCGTAGACGTGGACGCCCTCAGGGCGTCATACGCGAAGAGCGAGAAGCACGTGACGACGGCGACGGGTTTTGACTTTACGCGCGGTTTCGAGCCGGAGACGGCGACGTGGTCTCTCTTGGGGCGTGGGGGCGAAAATGCGGCGAAGGAGGACGCGAAAGGCGCGATGGAGACCGTCTTTGAGGTGAGCGCCGCCGTCGAGGCGCGAGGGGTCGAGGCGAAGCGTAAACCGGCGAAGAGAACCAAGCGCAAAATCGTGCGCGAGGTGCGTCCGGCAGTGAGTCGAGCGACCGTCTTGGGAATCGACGAAGATTCTAGGATAGACGACATCGTCGCCGCGTGGCGCGCGCCCGATGAGAAGGAGATGTTGGACAAGTGGCACGAGGAGCGCGACAACTGGCGCGATGATTATAAAAAGAAGAGACGCGCGGCGCTTCGGTTGCGAAAGGGCATCGGGGCGACGATTCAAGCGTGACACATCGCGCGTGCGTAGCCTTTAGGAACACTCATGTACAGTAAGATGGTTAGAGATAGTCGTTAACATCACGCGCGCGTTTCTTAGATATTACATGTGCTTGATTCGTGTATGAGCGTCTTAGGCGACTCTGTGCGGAGGCGTCGCTCGCGACCTCGGACCGCGATTGGGCATGTAATGAACGTTGCTTCCGCCCCATTCCATGTCCAAACGCGCGAGTTCATCGCGAACTTCGTCTAAATCTTCGTACGTCACTTCGACGTGTTCGACTTCGTACGTCTTGATGCAAGATTTGACGAGGATCATCGCCGATTTCACCGCCGACGGAGCGCCTCGAATGTACACCGCATTCTTGTCCCAGCCGATGTTGATTATCGCCCCCGTGCGCTGTTGGATGTCGTTCACCTTGGCACCGCCTTTACCGACGATCATGCGCAACGCCAGTTCTGGCACGTCTTCGATGGTTTCGTGCGCAACCTCCAACATGTCGCGAGCTCGAGAGACTTCCAAGGCGTCCTTACCGACGATGCGGATGGTGCGCTTTCTCTGGTCCACGACGACGCGGTCGATGTCGCAAACCGACCGAACATGGTTCAACTTTTCACTGCCATCCATCAATAAATCTTGCATAGCCTTGTACCCGAGCGTGAACTCGCATCGAAGACCGGCGGCGATTTCGTCTTGAATTCGTTGTCGCTCCGTTTCCAACATGTTCGCCGCCGCGGTTCGGCGTCGAATGCGCGCCAGATCCGCGAGCGTGGCCTCGACGAGCGCGTTGACGCGAGTGAGCGCGTGCGTGAACTTTTCGCCGTCGCACTCGAGCCCGACAAATAAATCTCCGGTTGCTACATCCTCGCACACCTTCATCGTGACGTGACCGTCGCCGCAAGACATCGATTCTTTGAGCTCATGAATCAGTTCTCGTCCACCGTCCGCGCGTACCCAGGCCCAAAGCGAATTTTCCATGCGCAGCGCGGCGCGCGTGTGCGAGGAAAGCCAGTCGTGCGCGTCCTCCGCGGCGATGGGAAGCGGCGGGGGAGCCGGAGCCGTCGGCGAAGCTTTACGCCCCGACGTCGGTTGTCGGCTTTGACGCTGTTGTTCCTGCTTCCGCGACGGAATCGGTGACGTCACGGAGTCTCGAGGACGTTGTTTCCTCTCTCGCTGTTGCGGCTTCTTCGTCTCGGTCGCGTCCTCGACGGCTCTCGGCGTCGATTTCGCGGTGCCGGGCTTCTTCTCCCGCGTCTTCTTCGTCGGCGTCTCCTTGGCGACGTCGGCGGTCTTCTTCGACCGTCTCGTTCCCTTGGCGACGCCCTCCACGACTCGTCCATCGCCAGTCCTCTCGGTCTTCGCCTCGGTCTTCGCCTCGGTCTTCGCCTCGGTCTTCGCCGTCTTCGCGCGCGCGTTTCGCGTCCTCTTCGCCCCGTCCCCGCCCGTCTCCTTCTTCTCACCCGACCCCTCGGCGTCGAACAGAGGATTATCAGTCATCGGCGCGTCCTCCTTCTCCTCCTTCTTCTTCTTCTTCCTCTCGTTCCTCTTCCTCCCCCTTCCCTCGCCCTTGGTCGTTTTCCCACCATCGCCATCGTCGTCATCATCTTTCCTCGTCTTCGGATCTGTCGTCGTCGTCGTCTTCGAAGACGTCGTCGTCGTCGTCGTCGTCTTCGACGACGTCGTCTCCCCCTCGATCGACATCCTCGTCCTCGTCCGTAGATTCTCGCGCGACGACGCGTCCCGTCGATCGATCGTCATCAATCAATCCATCCCACTCATCAATCAATCAATCAATCGTCAACACGCACGCACGCACTTCACGCGTTCGCACCACCCCGATCGCGTGGACGGTCGGGCCGCATCCACCGATCATGACTCACCGAGAGAGGGGGGAGGGCACGGCGACGGCCATCCCCCGGAAGGAAGGCTCGCGCGCGGCACCGCACAGCCCATCACACAGAGTAGTACTCGTCTCGGACATACACTCCATATTCAAACATACAAATACACCAAGAGTAGAGAGAGAGAGAGAGAGAGTATCACAGATCGCGCCCGCCCGCCCGCCCGGGTCGAGGTCGAGGTCGAGGTCGAGGTCCCGCGCGTCCAAAGGGTCGGTCGACGACCGCGAGGCGGCGAGACGGGAGGGACGGGGACGGGGACGGGGACGGGGACGGGACTCCCGCGACAGTCGTCGACGAGCGCGAAGAGAGGAGAGACGACGCGATGGTGACCAAGGAGGAGCTCGAAAAGAGCACGTTCGTCGGACGACACGTCACCGTGTGGTTCATGTTTTCCTGGGCCCTGGTGATGTTCATCCTCGACGGGATCGTGTACAAGGTGGAGGCGCCACCGGGGGAATCCGATTGGGAATACGGGCCGAGCGTGTTTTTGATGTGTTTGGTGCGTGTGAGCGATGGTGGATGGGATGGGATGGGATGTGTGGATATTGGGTGTCGCGAGGACTCGAGCGTGGAGACGTCGATCGCGGGAGGGAGAGCGAAGGAAGGGGTGGATTCGGATCGGACGCGAGGGCGCGAGACGCGGCGAGACGCGCGCGATTCGAGGAATGATTCGAGAGGATGTATCCATCCGTGGGCGCGTGTGTGGGCGCGAGAGAGACTGACGATGGTGATGATGACGCGTGTAGATCGCCGCTTTCGCATGGTCGGTGTTTTCCATTCGTAAGACGGAAAAGGCGCACGCCGCCGAACTCAAGCGACTGCGCGAGACCAAGACGCTCGCGGAATTGATGTCGCTCAACATGGGGGCGTAGGAGCGACCGACGAGGACTATTTTGTCGTTCGCGCGAGACACCGATCGCGCGCGAACGCGCACACGTTGCAAATGTACAGATTCGATGACGATGATGGATCGATCGATCGTTCGATCGATCGGCGCCGCCGCGCGCCCAAACCCTGGTCGCGCGCGTCTCGCGCGGTCTCGCCGTCTTCGTTCGGCGACGCGTCCTCTCCGCACACGCCCGCGCGCGTCGTTCTTTCCTTCCTTCGTTCCACCTCGTCGGTCGATCGACGTTCGAATGTCTCTCGCGCGCGTTCCCATCGCACCGCACCGCGTCTCGCGTCTCGGCGCGTCTCGGCGCGGCGCCTCGCGCTCGACGCGCCAAGGCTCGAGACGGGCGATTCGGACGTCGTCGTCCATGTCGTCGTCTCGAGCGCGCGCGCGCGCGTCGCGGCCGCCGCGCGAGACGATATCGACGGTCGTGGCGATTATGATGGCGACGATGTCGACGACGACGACGAGCGACGTCGCGCGCGCGCTCGAGGCGAACGAAACGCCGGACAATGCCTTTGTGGCGCGATTAGTGGAAAAATCTGCAAACGCGCGCGAAACGCGCGCCAAGGAGCGATTGGATCGATACAACGAGAAGAATTTCGGAGATTACTTGAAGTGGGAGGCGGGGGGGAAAGCGCTGAGAGATTCGAGCGCGCTCACGGAGAACGACGCGAAGATCAGGGCGTATTTAGAGTCGGTGGGTCGGTGAGGAACCGCGCGAAGACGAAACAAAAAAAATGAATGTGCGTACGTGTACCTTACGTGAGAGCTAGAGCCGAGTAACTAGAGCGTGGCACCGGCGCGAAGGTCCTCCGCCTTGGCCTTGAGCGCGGCGAGACCCTTCTCCGGGGTCTCCGCCTCGCCGAGCGCGCGCACGAGCGCCGAACCGACGATGACGCCGTCGGCGCCCCAATCCACGATTTGCTTCGCGTGCTTGGACTCGCTCACCCCGAAACCGACCGCGATGGGCTTATCCGTCACGCTTCTCAACTCCTCAACCAATTGCTCGACGCGCGTGGCGACGTTCGTTTGCACCCCCGTGACGCCGGTGACGGAGACGAGGTAGACGAACCCCTTCGTCGCCATGGCGATCTTCTTCGCGCGCTCCACGGGCGTCGTCGGCGTAGAGAGCAACACGAGCTCGATTCCATGCTTGGACGCGATCTCGCTCACCTCGTACGTCTCCTCGAGCGGAATATCCGGCACGAGCAACCCCTTCGCCCCCGCCGCCGCGATGTCCCGGCAAAAGGCGTCGACGCCTCGCTGGTAGATTGGATTATAATACGTAAACATCACGATCGGCGCCGCGATCGTCGGCGACACCTCTCGCACCAGATCGATCACTTTATTCAGCGTCGCCCCGTTCGCCAACGCTCGCGTCGCCGACGCTTGAATCACCGGTCCATCCGCCAACGGGTCGCTGTACGGCACGCCGAGCTCGATGATATCCGCCCCGGCGTCGTCCAACACCTTCAGCGCCTTCTTCGTCGCGTCCAAATTCGGATCACCCGCGCAGATGAACGGAATGAACGCTCGCTTCTTTTCCTCGAGCACACTCGCGAACGTCTCGCTCACCGATCCCGTCGCCGCGCTCGTCGTCATCCTCCCTCGCCCTCGGTGGCGTCTCCCGATAGGGTTGCGATGGGTCGAGGGCGCCCGTCGCGTCGCGATCGTCGCGATCGTCGCGCGAGAGAGCGAGAGAGACATGCGCGGGTCGTACGCTTCGAGCGTTTCGAACGCGCGGGAACGGTCGAACGCGTGACGCGACGGTGTGACGACGAAGATGAGTGAGGAGTCTTCGTGATGACTTTTGTCACGTTTCGCATCCTCGGGACACTTTTTCGCGACGCGTGACTAGGAGGACGCCGCGCGATCGATCAACACGGCTTGTAGGCGAACGTTGGCGGGATTTCTAAACGCGGCGACCATGGCGGCGGTCCATCCCTCGGCGTCGCGCGCCGAGACGTCGGCGCCTCGCGAGAGGAGCGCGGCGGCGGCGGCGGCGGAATCGGCGGCGGCGGCGTGGACGAGGGCCGGCGTGCCTCTGGCGCACGGATGATCGACGTCGGCGCCGGCGTCGAGAACAGCCGAGATGAACTCGTCCCCCAGAGCGGTGGCGTGTCGACAGACGTACGTGAGCGGGGTCCATCCTCGTTTATCTCGAGCGTCGATGGGTTCGCCGAAATCTCGAGACGCGAGCGCGGCGAACGCGTCGAGGTACCTCTGTCGAGTGCTCGCGAGCACCTCGGCGTCGTCCGCCGATCTGATCCCTAAACCATCGCTCGCTTTACTCAATTGCGTCGGCGTTAGCGCCTGCGACGCGCCGTACAGGACGCACATGAGCGCCGACGCGCGGTCGTCTCGCGTTCCGCCTCGTCTCGCCGCCGCAATCGTCGCCCCGTCGGCGTCTAATAAATACGCGATCGATTCCGCTCGTCCGTACTTGGCGCCCCAACACACCGCGTCAAACAACGTGTGCGAGTCGACCACATCGCTCGTCTGCGCCCCATCGCTTCGTCGTTCAATCTCCAGAAGCGTTTCGCACAACGCTTGAAACGTCGCGTCAGCCGGCGGCGTGGGCGACGCCAACGCGCGTCTTCGCATGCACCGTACCACATCCCGGACTGACGCCGAGGACATGCGCGCGCACACGCGCACGGCCTCCGCGTTCTCCGCCTCCACCGCATCGGCCAGCCACGCGCGCCACGCGCGCGTCGACGGCGTGTCCCCGTCGTCGTCGGTGGGGACGGATAACGACCGCGCGCGAACGATGCGCCGCCACCGCGCGCGCGAGACGCGAGCGCGCGCGAGACGCGAGGACGTGGACGAAGACACGCGTCTCGACGTCTCGCGCGTCGCGCGCGAGGACGTGGACGCGCGCGAGGACGTGGATGCGCGCGACATTTCCAACCTCGGCGCGTCGAGGTGTGCGTCCCTCTCGCGCGCGCCTCGACGGGACACCTCGACGCGACGGGACCGCGATGGCGTCGACGTTGCCGATGGGGGGTGAAAACGCCCCGAGCGTGCGCTACACGACGCGCGAGGAGGCGGCGGAGGCGGCGCGCGCGGCGAGGACGAATGCGGGACGGTTCCAGCTCGAATACGTCGGCGAGGCGTCGCGACACGCCGAGGAGATGCGCGGGACGACGGAGGATTGGATAGAGGAGGTGTCGGAGCGATTACACGCGCTCGGTGAGCGTCAGTGGCGGTTTCACGAGGAGGTGGCGGCGTCGAGGACGTTGTTGGAGGAGGAGCTAGGACGCGCGCGCGAGGCGTCGAGACACGGCGCGAAGATGGCGAAAGAGGCCGTCATGCGGTGTTTACATCGGTGTGAGACCTTGCGAGCGGGACTCCTGAACGACGTTCGAGAGCTCGCGGCGTCGACGAGCGGTGAAGGGATGCAACTCAGCCGTCGATTTCACCGCTCGTGGACGGCGGTGACGGAGTGCGGCGAACGCGCGTTCCAATATTTAGTCGATTTCGATCGGTTCGTCGCGCAGGAGGCGACTCGCGTCGACGCGACGGCGCTTTTGACGCTCGTGGAGGATTGTCTCGGGTCGGCGGGGGGGATGATCTCCCCCGAGGAGTCCAAGAGGCTTGTGGAGACGTACGAGTTGGAGTGCGTGTTGCTCTGCGCCTCGCGACTGTCCATTCTCAGTAAAGACGCGTCGCCTCGCGAACCGACGCGAGTGGGGGATTTACCGCCGGTGACGCCGGTCGCCGCGTCGCCCGCAGCGGCGACGCCGACGAAGACGCCGCCGACGCCGACGAAGACCGGCGTCCCGCCCGCCGCCGCGCCGAACGCGCCGTCCGAGCCCCCGACGACGCCCCCGCCGCCCCCGACGACGACGACGACGACGCGACGCACGCGCCAAGAAATTCGCGAATCCACCGCCTACGAGCTCGCCGCGCACCTCCGCGGTTTCTTTGCCGCCCGACTCGATTCCACGGATGTGCTCGCCGAGCTTGACGACGCCGTCGCCGCGTTCCTCGAAGACGCGCGCGACCACCCGTAGGACGCGCGCCGTTCCCACCGTCCACCGACCGTCCACGAACCCGCGCGATTATCCTCGTCGCGAGGTGTCACGCACACCCGCGACGGTAGCCCCGTAGTACCGATAGTCTCTCTCTTCCCTCTCTCTTCCCTCGCGTCTGATTTTTTTGCATTTTCCCCACCGAAAGCCGTTGGGAACGCGTCATTCACCGCGCGCGAACCGAGGACCGATCGGGGACGAACCGACCGAACGACCGCGCGAACGATACCATGGAATCCCTCGCCTCGGTCAAGTCCGCGCTCGACGCCGGTCTCATCACCGTCGACGAATACGCGCGCGCGAAAGACTGGTTTCTGTTCACGCACAAGATCGCCCAGGCGAATGCATCCGGTGTGTTGAGCGCGTCTGACGTCGATGGCGTGCGTCGAGCGATGTTGCGAGCGATGCGAGAGGGTGCGTTGAGCGTGAGCGGTGATGTGGAGCGATTACTGTGCGAAAACGTGGGGGATGGGGAGGAATTGGAGGTGTTGAGAGAGACGACGACGCGCGAGGGACGATTCAACGTCGAGAAGAGCGCGGCGGCGAGACCGACGTTTATGACGAAAATAGGAGGAGTGCAGGAGGAGAGCGATGGGAAGGATGGTGATGCGAACGAACGCTCGGAGGCACCGGTGGCGCCGCCTCCGAGCGCGCCCGCACCCGCACCCGCGGCGCCTCCGCCGCCGGTCGAGCGAGGCGCGCCCGCGGCGACGGGGAAGAGTCTGAGCGGCGTCGCCGTCACGGATGATTGTTTGACGGTTTTTAACAAGGTGAAGATGCGCACGAGCGATCTGCAGTGGGCGACGTTTCGCGTGGAAGAGACGGAGGGGTCCGTGCTCACCGCTGCCACGGGAGCCGTCGACGGCGCTTACGAAGACTTCGTCGCCGCGCTTCCGGAGGATGATTGTCGATACGCCGTGTACGATTACCGATACGTCAATTCGGAGGAGTGTGAGTTCAGAAAGCTCGTCTTCATCGTGTGGAACCCGGATTCCGCGCGTCTGAAGAGTAAGATGTTATACGCGTCCACCAAGGATTTCTTCAAGGGACGACTGTCGGGCATCGCGGTGGAGATTCAAGCCACCGATTACGACGAGGTGAGCGAAGAGGAACTGCGAGAAAATATCGGCGGCATCTTGACTCGAAAGTGAGCGAGTCGGTCTCGTGTTGTATTCGTCATCGTCTGTCTATCTGTCTGTTGAAACAATGTTTAAAATCTAAACACGCCTAGTCTACGCGCCGCCGTCGCTCGCTCAGAGCGCGCGCGGTCCGAATTCTTTGTAGTACACCCCCGACCCCGAATGCGGACGGAAACGAGGTAACGCCCACGCGAGGTACCAAAACCTCCCGCGCTCGTCGAAGACGTCCTGCCAATTCTTGACGGGTCCTCGATCGAAGGGTGTCTTTTTTGGAGGCGTCGCGCCTCTCGCCTTTAATTCGTTCGCCGCGTCTCTCCAGTCGTAGTAATCGATCGTCGTCTGTCCCGTCAACGCGATATACGCTTGCCACGTCACTAAAAACGTCAGCGCGCACAGCACCGCCACCGCCATGATGGTGACGAAGACGACGCGTCGAAGCGTCTCCTCCGACGTCGGCGTCTCCCTCGGCGTTCCGAGCAACACCGCCGCGCCGCCGAGCGCCGCCGTCGCGCACCCAAACCACGCGTAAAAGATGAAATTGAAAAAATACCTATAATTCCTCACCCCCACGCAATTCATCACCCACGGACAGTGATGATCCATCTTCAACACGCACTTTTTACACACCGAGCAGTGATGACACATGTCCGGCTTTGGACAGTCGCACGTCTCGCAGTACCGTCCCTCCTCCACCGCTTTCCGCAACCCCCCACCGCTCTCCGCGTCCTCCTGCGCGCGTTCCTTCATCCTTCGCTCCATCGCTCGCCTCGCTTCCGCGTCTCTCGGCCCACCCGGTCTCGTCATCGCGCACGCCGCGTGATTAAACAACGCGTTCGCCGCGCACGCCACCGTCGCCCGCGCGCACGCCGCCGCCGCCCCGACCTCCCCTCTCCCCCGCAGCGCCCCACACGTGGCCTCCACCGTCTCTCGCGCGATTCCCAGCGTCAACACAATCCCGAACACCGCCGTCGGCGGTCCGAGCATCATCATCGACGCATCACACCCCCGTTCACACATCCCCACCCATCGCACCACTCGGCCCGAGACACCCATGGATTGAATGAATGAGATGAATGAGAGGAGAGGATCGAATGAATGAATGAATGCAATCGACCACCCGGACGCGCCTTGGTTCGCGTAGACTCCCCGGGTCGGTCGGTCGGTCGGTCGGTCGGTCGGTCGGTCG
>CEUV01046803.1_pt1 | contig 10833 bp, 8 predicted proteins | sample 356401 | NCBI WGS metagenome assembly CEUV01 (sample SAMEA2622710, study PRJEB7988) | marine metagenome | isolation source: saline water (ENVO:00002010), including
AAGCTAAACAAGCGTACAACGTGTCAACGGGTACTTGCCAAAAGCGTTTTAAGGGCAGACATGAGAAAAGATCTTGTCAAGGCTCGGCGGCGACTGGCTGTCGGATTGACGAATACACGTGCCCAGGTTTCGATGGTATCTCTGGTACCGTCTGGGAAACGCCTCATCCACCCAACATAGCTCCCTGTGAAGCCGTAAATCCGCGGGGCTGCGGAAAGCCGAAAGGTAGGCCTCATCTATGCTCCAATCCAAACTGGGTGGCTGTATGTCCGCATGTCTGCTCCAAACAGTGCAAAGCGGCTAAGGAACACTGCGACGCAGTAAAAAATGCGCCAAACTCGCATTCTGCAGATGATCGAAAAAAGTGCGCTAATTTTGTCTTCGGTACTCGATCGTGAGTTGTCAAAGTATGTACTATCGTAGTATCGCCTTTCTGTGGTGCTAGGTTGTCATTTAAGTGTATTACACGTCTATTTCTATCTACGGTTCGAGTTCGATGCCCGCCGAGCGCGGCGACAAGGGCGCGCTACGCATCGAACGCGCGACGAAGGGCGAGGATACGACGCGTCGCGTCCAAATCGTCGGCCGTCGCGGCGGCGGCGGCAGCGAAGGCAGCGGTAAGCGCGGGGCACGCGTGCGGAGGTCGAAGCGCAACGGAGACGGCGAAGCGAGACGTCGAAGGGAGACGTTCGAGCCAATCGACTGCGGTGTCGAAGGCGGTGGGTAGCCAGTGGGCGAGGGCGACGGTGGTGACGTCGGCGAGGACGTCTGGCTCGAGACCTCCGGCGAACATTTTGGTGACGGCGGCGGCGGGGACGAGGGCGAGGAGCTCGGCTCTTCGAGCGAGAGATGTCGAGGATGTCGATTTCATCTCGCGTCTGTACGATCGCTCGAACTCTGCGCCGTTGCGCGGGGCGACGATGGGCTTACTCGCCGCGATTGCGGTGGCGCGATCGACGAGACCGGCGTCAATGGAAGACGTCGACGACGCTCGACCGCTCGGCGTGGGCGGCTCGCGCGGCTTGACTTTAATCTCTCGTTCGTTACGTCGACCGTCGTCAGCACTGGAAACGTCGCGTCGGGTGTCTCCTCTGTCAACGTCCATGGCATCACCGTTCACCTGCTCGTCGTCGTCAACGCGGATTCTCGTCCGAGTCTGCGTCGGTCTGATTTTCTCCTCGAGCTCGAACGCGCGTTGACTCTTCGCGCGCTCCTCCTTTAAAATCTTACTGGTGGGCTCCAGACGCAATGCCTCTTCGAAATCCATGACGCTGTCCATGTATTTCCCCATCTCCCGACGCGCCGTTCCTCGTCTCTGATACGCCTTGACGCCGAACGCGGCGACGTCGAGCTCCAACGCGCGAGAGCAATCCACCTCGGCGCTCGCCCACTCCTCGAGCTTCAACCAGCACATCGCTCGATTCGCGTACGCCGCCGCCGTCTCCCCCACCGCGACGCTCGCGTCGTACCGTTCGATCGCGCGCGCGTACTCCCCCCGCTTGTACGCCTCGTTCCCGCGCTCCCGTTCGCGATCCGCCTCGGTCGTCGCCGCGCTCCGTCTGTTGACTCCGCTCGCGCCCATCGCGCCCACCGCCGCGTTCTCGCGAATCATCGCCTCGTCGCGCGCGTGCGCTTCGGGCAACCACCTCCGCACGTCTTCGACTGCGTCCGACGCCGCGCGCGCGCGAAGGACGGCGTCGAACGCGACGGGGCGCGCCATGGAGTGAGGGGCGCCTCACTTCTCGCTCGCGCGCCCGCACGCCGACATGTTCCACACCGCGCGCGCATCCGCGCCCGCGACGACGACGATGAGATCGTCGTCGATCTCAACCACCGCGCGCGCGCGTCGCGCGCCCATTCGCGTCCTCGCCCGCGCCGCGCCGGCGAGGATGAAGACGCGGACGACGATGAAGCTGGGCGTCGTCGCGCGCGCGGTCGAGGGCGAGGGTGAGCGCGAGAAGGAGACGTACGCGCGTCCGGTGCAGGAAGAGAACGCGCTGATGGAGAGCGAGGCGTTTTCCAACGCGCTCAAGGGCGGTTTCTTAGCCTTTGCGCTCGTGTGCGTCGCTTTTCTGCTCAAGCTCAGCCAACCCGTGATAGGCGAGATGATCGACGCGTTTCCAAAGGGTGGGCGATAGCCGTTCGTTAGAACGTTAGAAGTTGGTGAACTTGTAAAGCTAAGTAATATTCACATCGTGCGCTATAATGAGTGGCGACTTCAGCCGAGACGAACTCGTAATTTCCGTCGAGCGGCGATGCGACCGGTGAACTACGCGGAGCTCACCAAATATTGTCGTTTATAATGAAGGTACGGGTTGGTGCGCTCCAACGGATCGGAAAAAAACATGCTCATGGAGGTGCTGGCGAGGCGCGAACTCGACGCGCCACCGTACGTGAATATGTACGCGAGGCCACCTTGAGAACTTCGTCGATGAGACACACTGGCGCCGCGCAGGCGACAACGAATATCCACTCGTTGACATTGAGCGGAACAATGGAGAAGATGTTGGCGAGGTGAGGGACGTACATGATCAAGAAGTGCGACCCGAATGAGGCGACCATAGCGAGGAGAAGGTACGGGTTTCTCCACGGCGGCATTTGCACGAGAGATCCATCCTCAGATAACGCGTTGAGCGCGTTGAACATTTCAATGGCGACGAGCACGGTGAGTGAGAGCGTGGACGCTTTCACCTTACCAGCCTCGAAGTACTCACACGCGTTCTTCCCAGTGTAGTCGTAGGTGACACCGCCCGCCGTGAATTTGCCACCCTTGAATCCTCTCCAGCTCGCGCATTGATCCCAATGCATGAGCTGGTGCATCGTCACGGGGGCATGACCGTCCTCGCTCAAGTCGATGCCCATGAAACTGGTGCTCGTGAACCAAATCGCGAACGCACCGACGGTGGCGACGCCGACGTAAAGACCGACGACGGCGTATCTAAACATCACCCACGAGGTGAGGAGGTCCTCGTCCTTACGTCTCGGCGGTTTGGTCATGATGTCGTTATCCGGAGGATTGAAGCCGAGCGCCGTCGCCGGAGGCCCATCCGTGACGAGGTTGACCCAGAGAAGTTGTACCGGGACCAAACCCTCAGGAATGCCGAGCGCGGCGGTGAGGAAGATGCTCACAACTTCGCCGACGTTCGAAGAGATCATGTATCGAATGAACGCCTTCATGTTGTTGTAGACACTTCGTCCCTCAGAGACGGCTTCGACGATGGTGCTGAAGTTGTCGTCGGCGAGCACCATGTCGGACGCCTCTTTCGCGACCTCAGTGCCGGTGATACCCATGGCGACGCCAATATCCGCGAGTTTTAACGCCGGCGCGTCGTTCACGCCGTCTCCCGTCATGGCCACCACGTCGCCGCTGTCGCGAAGTAATCTTACTATCTCTTGTTTATGCTTGGGTTCCGCTCTGCTAAAGACTCGGCCACCCGACCCGCGGAGCACCTTGAGCTGTCTAGATTTCGTCATGGCCGCGAATTCGCGACCGGTGAACGATTTACCCTTCACATCAGCCATCGATTTGAAAACACCGATTTCGGTGCAAATGGCCTCGGCGGTGTTTTGATTATCGCCGGTGATGACGATGACTCGAATGCCCGCCGTGTGGCACGCCTCGATCGCGCCCGCCACTTCCGGTCTCGGGGGATCTCTCAGACCGACCATGCCCACGAAAATCAAATCAGATTCGATCCTTGCGTACTCGTCGGGATCCTTGAGTTCGGCGTGTGCTCTGTGAGTCTCAGAGCCGTCGTACGACGACAAGGGACCTAAAGAATCCTTCTTGGCAAATGCGAGACATCGCAGAGCGTCGCGAGCCATCGTCGTCTGGACCTTCAAAATGCTTTTGCGCATGGTTGCTGAGAGGCCGATGGTGGTGCCATCCGGTAACTGCACGTAGGCACAGCGATCGAGCAAAACCTCTGGAGCACCCTTGACGAGAAGTTGGTTTTGGGCCGACGCGCCATTTCGCTTTCCAGACGTCTTTTCGCTCACGATGACGCCCATGGACTTTCTGTCACGATCGAATTCGAGCGTGGCCTTGACGTCGTGGGCGCTTTCAATCGTGTCGCACACGATTTGCGCATGAATATCTGGGTTAGAGGTGCGCTTCGACTCAACTCCTCTCATGTTATCCAAACCAATCTTTTCGGCGAGTACTTTGAGCGCGCCTTCGGTCGGTTCTCCAACGCACTTAAACATTCCCGATTTGCATTCGATGTAAGCGCCGCTACAAAGCGCAGAGATTTTGGCGATCGATCGGAAATTCTCATCGAGTTTCCTCGGAGCACCGAGGATACCACCTTCGCTCGGGTTGTACGTCGTACCCTCCACGTCGTACGTGTCTAATTGAATATCTTTTGCGACGGTGACGAGTTTGACGGCGGACATTTGGTTCGTTGTCAACGTACCGGTTTTATCGCTGCAGATGACACTGGTGCAACCGAGCGTTTCGACGCTTGGCAACTTGCGAACGATGGCGTTCTTCTTCGCCATCTTCCTTGTGCCAAGTGCCAAGCACGTCGTAATCACGGCAGGCAGACCTTCAGGAATCGCCGCCACCGCGAGCGCGACCGCGATTTTGAAGTAGTACGTGCATTTGCCGAGATCAAAGTTGATGTCTGGGATAGAAGATCCCGCCTTCATCTCGAATTGAATGAAGTGCGAGTAATTAATCAACCACACGAGGAGGCACACGATACCAATCATCATGGTTAAACTCTCCCCGAATCGGTTGAGCTTTTGCTTCAAAGGCGTGTCCTCTTCCTCTTCGCTCGCCTCTTTGATCTGTGCCTGAATCTTACCGATTTCCGTCGCCATACCGATCGAGTTCACCACGCACAGGCACGACCCGTTGGACACGGCTGTGCCGGCGAAGAGCATGCACGTCTTCCCTTGGAGCTCGATGTCAACATCGTCGACTCGTTCGACGCGCTTATCGACGGCCACGGACTCACCAGTCAAAGACGCCTGTTCCACGCGCACGGTGGCCGTCTTCAATCGAAGCAGTCGGCAATCCGCCGGAACGCGGTCGCCCGTCTTGAGCTCCACCACGTCCCCCGGCACGAGCTCTCTCGCCAACATCGACCCATCCCAGACACCGTCGCGCAGGCACTTGGCGTGTTCGCTCTGCATCTCCTTTAGCGCCTCGAGCGCGCTCTCCGCGTTGGACTCCTGCCACACGCCGACCACGGCGTTCAAGATCAAGATGAGCAAGATGACCGCCGGCTCGACGTACGCTGCGAACCCGGTGTCCTCGTTCTCCACGTACGCCAACCCGAACGACACGAGCGCGGCGAGCAACAACACCTTCACCAACGCGTCGTCGAACTGTTCCAACACCAGCGCCCACAGCGCCTTGCCCGGTTCGCGCTCGAGCTCGTTGTACCCGCCCGCCCGCGCGCGTCGATCGTCAACGCTCTCCCGCGTCACCCCCCGACTCGCGTCCACCTCGTGCGCGCGCAGCGTCTCCGACGCATCGCGCGCCCACGCCGGGAACGCGTCCATCGCGCCCGTCCCGACTCGCGTCTCTCTCTCTCGCTCGCGCGCCGTCATCCTCCATCCGCACCGTCAATCATCCGCCCCATCGCGCACCTTCCGACCGACGCCCTTCCCAATACTGTGAGACCTTCGATGCCATCAAATGCCAAAAACATACGCCGACGCGCATAAAACCATCTGTGTCTCGGGATCGGACACACGGGTGTGTCCCATGTGACTCTTCGCGCGAAGACGAAACGTCGAGCGTCGTCGACGCGTCTCGGGCGGGACAACGCGCGCGCGGGGCCGCGCGCATGCGCGCGAGTCGAGGTCGAGGTCGAGGTCGTCGCGCGTCGCGCGCGCGCGCGTGGGCGTGCGCGTGGGCGTGCGTCGCGCTCGTGACGCGCGCGGTGCGAGGAGACGAGCGCGAGCGCGCGGCGGTGGTGGCGCTCGCGCGAGCGCTCGGGCGCGACGACGCGACGGTGGCGTCGGACGCGTGCGAGGTGGCGGGCGTGACGTGCGCGTGCGATGACGCGTCGGTGGGCGGGGGGTGCGTCGTGACGCGGATACGCTTCTCGGGGATGGGATTGCGAGGGAGACTGCCGGAGACGATGCCGACGTTGACGCGTCTGCGGACGTTGGATTTGTCCGATAACGCCATCAGAGGGGAGATATCCGACGGGTTTTTGTCGGCGATGCCAAACATCGAGGAGTTGTATCTCAATCTGAATACTTTGGAGGGGGCGATTCCGCCCGGAATCGGTCGATTGACGCGATTAGAGGTGCTGAATCTCGACGGTGGTTTCACGCAAACGCAGAGGACGTTCGAACCGTGGGTCGAGCCCGAGCGACGAAACACATACGGTGAGCCCGGTGTCTTCTTTGGAAATCAACTCACGGGTTCGATACCGAGCGAGATCGGCGACTTGCGCAGGCTTCGAGTTTTGAATCTACACAGAAACATGCTTGGCGCCGAGACAGATCGGTACGCGTTGCCGGAGAGCGTCGCAAATTTACGCGCGCTCGAGTTTCTAGATGCTTCTGGCAATAAACTCCACGGTGCGATTCCAAGAGGACTTGCGACTCTTCCGATGCTTCAGCAATTGAATTTAGATGACAACTTTATGACGGGCGAAATACCCGGAGACTGGTCTCAAGCAAACTCGCTCGAATCTCTCGTGCTCGAAGGAAATCGACTCCGAGGACATTTGCCGGCGTTTCTGCCGCGCAACTTGACGTTTCTAGATGTTCACGAAAACTTTTTGACGGGCTCGGTGAACGAACCTCTCATTCGGCTCAAACGTCTCGAAGGCGCCCTTCTCGATCGGTGTCGATTTTCGGGACCAGTGACGCTATCGAAGGAGACGAATCCGAATTTGAAACTCGTCTCGCTCGCCAACAATGCTGGTCTATGTGGTGCGGTACCCGAACTGCCGGCCGCGACACGCGCGGCTAAAGAGGCGGAGTGTGATAAACCGCAAGAGCTATGTCAGCTGTGGCCAGAGGTGACCGGCACCGCGCTTTCGGCGACGTGCCAGTGCGTGACAGCCGGCTTGACATGCTCGATTTGGTCGTCCGAGGGCCCCAAAGAGCTGTGTTGCGAAGAAGGCGATTGCGTCGATATTCCGTACGCGGGATTCGGTGTGAAAGTGTGTGTGCCGTGCGCAGTTGAATACCAACAGTGCGGCGGTAAATCTTACGACGGTCCTCGATGCTGTAAGCGTGGACTAACTTGTACGCGCGTGGACGACGATCGATTTGAGTGCCTCGGTTGCGCTCGTCAATGGGAGCAATGCGGAGGACGTCTGTACGATGGCCCGAAATGTTGTGCCGGTGGGAACAGTTGCGTTTACTTCGACGCTTATTATTCCCAATGTCAACCGACTTCGCAGTTTTGATATTCTCGAGGCGAGAGTATTGTTTCGAGGCGAAAACTGCAGAAGGCGTCAGTTTTCGACGCGATTGATCGCAGATTCACACACGCGAGCGCGCATCGTTCAGAAAATATGTTTGCCAGGCTTTCTCTCTCTCTCGTTTCCGGCACGCTAATCGCGGCGAGCCAAGTTTCCGCTTTGGCTCGTCAAGAGTTGGACATCGTGTACGCCTCGGGAGAAGACAGAGATCCCATCACGCTTTACATCCCCGATGTGTCCGTGCCGGATGAAAATAACACGGGCACACCTCCTGATGTTCCTTTGGTCGTCTTGCTTCACGGTCGATGCATGGATGGCGAAACTGTTCAGAGGATTTTACGCTTCAACGAACTCGTGGACGATCGCGAATTCATCCTCGCGCTTCCGGAAGGTGCGAGAAATCGATTTTGGTGCTCGACCTGCGCGAGACTTGGAGGCGTTCTCAGCACGCGTTACGGTTGCAGATCGTGGGCCGCGACGCCCGCGTGTTGCGCGGCTACTCCTTTCTCACTTCGACCCGCGGATCCGGAAACGTGGGAGCCGGTGGACGACGTCGAACACATTTCACAAGTCATCAACGCAGTCAAGACTCAGTATAACGTCGCCGAAGATAAAGTGTACATCGTCGGCTGGGAAAACGGAGGTTTCATGGCGTACAGAATGGCGTGCGAAAAGCCAGATTTGCTCGCGGGAATCGTCGCCGTCAGTGGTCTCGGATTCGCCGACGCGCAATCCAACTGCGCCGCTTTCAACGCTTCGACCAAGACTCCCGTGAACGTTCTGGCCATCCACGGTGAATTCGACAACGTTCCTGTCGATGGTGGACGTTTTGAAGGCAAACCCGTTCCGTCCGTGGAGACCAACTTGGCGGGTTGGGCCGATCACAATGGGTGTGATGCTTCCTCGAAAATGACCACGGCGAACGCGCTCATCTCTCGTCAAAAGCTACTCCCGAACACACCCGACACGGACCTCGTTCGTTTCGGGAACGTGTCGCAGTGCGACGTCGGTGGCCAAACCGAATTGCGTCTCGTTCGTGGTTTGAACACCGAGATTGCGACTGCCTTGACGTTTACGGCTGAATTTACGCCGTCGTTAGTCGACTGGATGTTCTCGACGGAGGGCGTGTCCAACAACGGTTTCAACGACGGCGCCGCGCCTTCACCCGGTGTGGAGACATCCTCCGGCCCTGGATACACGTTCTGCCCGCCCGATGTGTTGCGATGTCCCGACGGTGAGATGGTGACTCGTCAAGTTCCGACGTGTGAATTCCAGTGTTCCGACGGCGCGCCGAGTCTCGCGTTTTTGGAGCAGATTTGCACCTCCAACGACTGCTGCGGCACGTACGGACTCTGCCTATCCACGTCTGCGTGCGCCGACACATCGTGCCCGAACGACATCACGCTCGAAAACTATGACACGTACATGAACAGTCGCGCGAATTCGCCTCCTCCGAGCGGCGCGGGCATCGTCGCGACGACGCTCGCACTAGTCGCCACCGCGGCCTTCGCATCGCTCCTCGGTTAAAAACAAGATCTACACGGCGATTAGGGAATCGTGATTGCGCATCGTAAATAATGTGTAATGAGATGAATGATGAATACATATCGAGATCGATACTCTCGGCGGTGCTTGCGTATGCTGCGTCAATGTGAGCGCATGCCTGCTGAAAATCGCTCATCGCTTCGCTCTGCGCGGGCGAGTGGTGGTGGATGCGTTCAACGCCGAAATCATAGCGTTGGATCCATCGCTGGAAGGAAACATGCTTGCTGCGGGCGCTGCTGCAGGTGGTGCGTTTGACTTTTGGGCGCGCAAAGTCAAACCAACGGTCACGGAGCTCGCTCCGTTGACTTCTTCGAGATCCATGCCCACGGCTTGGTCTTCGGCAGATTCCTCCATGGACTTCTCAGGCGTCGACGTCTTCGTTTCGCTATCGGCGCCTTGTAACATGAGGAGCATTTCGGCCTCTTCTTCAAGGTTGACCCCCTTTGTGGATGTGGAGAGCTTCGACATGCGACCCGTCAACGCGCTGTCGTCTCGCGCCACCCCACCGCGTCCGCTCACCGGACGTGTCGGAAGCGGAGGCAACTGCGATCGTACCGACGCCGGAATCGGCACATCCTTACCAAAGTTTGTCACCGCTGAATCTCCACGAATCGCCCGAGCCGCGGCATCGTACGCCAGCGCCGCCTCTTCCGCGGAGTCGAACGTTCCCAACCACAATCGAGACCCGCGCGTGGGATCTCGAATCTCCGCCGCGTACTTGCCCCACGGGCGCTGTCTGACGCCTCTATACACGCTCTTTTGCGGCTTTCCGCTCGAGTTCAACGACGGTGACGCGGCCGCTGCCGATGTTGGCATGGACGCCACCGCAACCGCCGCCGCGGTCGCCTCGTTCACCGCCACCTTGGCCATCTCCATCTTTTTCACCTTGGACGCGCTCGTGGGCGGCTTTTGCACCCCTCCGGATTTCACCGACGGCGACGAAGAAAAGTGCGCCATCGCCACGCGCGGCGGATCCTTGAGATTGGCCGGTGGGCTGAACGCGCTAAATCCACTATTCGGCGACCCGATGTGATGCTTCCCCGGAAGCGACGACGATAATCCCGGAAACCCGATCCCCCTCTCCTGTAAAGGTGCCTTCGGGCGCATCACCTGCGGAATAGCCGTCGGCGACGATCCGTAAAAAGACGGCGACGACCCGAGCGAACTCGGAGACACCCCGGGTAAGAAATTCGGCGTCGCGGGCATCATCCCTCCACCGTTCACACCGTGACCACCGACTCGATAAAACCCGGGCGCGCTTCCGACTGAAAATCCTCTCGTCGGCGCGCCGCCGCCTCCGCCGCCGCCGACCCATCCTCCCTCACCCCTCTGCGCCGCCACGAACGCCGAGAGACTCCCAGCCAACGCCCCCGCCTCGGCGTGCACACCGACCGCACCCGATCCATACCTCCCATCGCTCGCCGATCCGTTCATCTCGCGTCTTCGCGCGTCTCGCCCGCGCTATCCGCCCGCGCTATCCGCCCGCGCCGTCCCTCGCGCGTCTTCCTCACGCGACTTTCGCGTCGCCCCCGCGCGTCCCACCGAACACCGCTCACCGTTCACTCACGCGCGACCCGTCCGTCCGTTTAACGCGTCGATCGTCGTCGATCGGAACGAACGCCCGATGAATGAATGCGTGAATGATTGAAAACGACCGATCTCGCGCGAGCCGCCGCCTCGACCGAGACGACCGTCCCCGTCGAGGATCTCGCTCGCGTCGCGCGCTCGCACCCGGTCGTCTCGTCTCGACGCGAGACGCGCGGCGTGCGATGGACGACGGAGTCGCCTCGCCGTCGTCGTCCGCGCGTCGCACACTCGTGTCGACCACGCGCGCGCGACCTCGCGGCGTCGGTCGTCGTCGGCATCATCCGCGCGCGCGCGCGGGGGGGGG
>CEUV01057677.1_pt1 | contig 10823 bp, 9 predicted proteins | sample 356401 | NCBI WGS metagenome assembly CEUV01 (sample SAMEA2622710, study PRJEB7988) | marine metagenome | isolation source: saline water (ENVO:00002010), including
AGTTCTGAATGAATCTATTAATTTAGAGGGTGTAGATGTGAATTCAAAAATCAATTCTACATCTATTTCTTTAGTAAATCCTATTCAAGTTGAAAATATTTCTTCTTGTGAATTAGAAAAAGCAGCATGTTGTAATCTAGCAGAGAGTTTTGAAACAAATGCTACTGTTGATGTTAATTTTACAGATGCTATTACTGGTGCACGTAAAATTCAAATGCTAGGATTAGATGGCGTTTACACTCAAATTACACAAGAAAATCTTCCTTTGATTAGAGGACTTGGTTCTGCTTATGGTTTGACTTACACTCCAGGAAGTTGGATTAATAAAATACAATTATCAAAAGGTGTTGGTTCAGTTGTAAATGGTTTTTCTAGTATTACAGGACAAATTGATTTAGAATTATATAAACCACAAACAGCATTACCCTTATTCTTAAACGGTTATGCATCTTCAGAGGGTAAGTTCGAAAAAAATATCATCTTTTCTGAACAAAAAGGAAACTGGATTTCTGCTACTCTTCTACATGCATCAACATCATCAGTTACACATGATAAGAACGATGATGGATTTAGAGATATGCCCAATGGATATTTATTAAGCGCTTTAAATAGATGGAAGTACGTAGGTAATGATGATTTTCATTTATCTTTTGGCCTTAAAGCTACTATGGAAGATAAATTAGCTGGTAGTTTTAATTCTGACGATTTTGAAGTAAAATTGAAAAATAACGTAATAGAGTTTTTTAGTAGTACAGGTTGGTTAAGATCATCTGTCCCTGGAAAAAGTATGGCCCTGCAAACTAATTTTAGATGGCACGATTTTAATAGTATGTTTAATACTAATAAATATGATGCTAAACAAAACAGTGCCTATATTAATTATATTTATCAATCTTTCATTATTAACAGAGATCATGTGTATAAAGCAGGTATTTCCTATTATGCAGATAGATTTGACAAGAAAGGTATATTAGACACAACATTCATTGATGTTATTGCAGGTGCATATTTTGAGTACACCTTCCTAGGAAATCAAAAATATACTATTGTTGCTGGATTAAGAACTGATTATCATGATAAATATGGTACTTTTTTTACTCCGCGTTTAAACTTTAAATGGAATCCTAGGTCAGATATGGTTGTCAGATTTTCAGGAGGAAGAGGTTTTAGAACATCTCAGCCATTAGTTGAAAACATTGGAGCTTTGGCTTCAAATAGAGAAATTTTGATTGCTTCAAATTTAATGCCTGAAGAAGCAAATAATTTTGGAGGGAATATTTCCAAGACATTTTATCTTTTTGCAAAAGAGGGGAGTATAAATTTAGATGCTTATTATACATTTTTTGAAAATCAAGTAATAGTTAATAGAGAAACTCAAGGAACACTTAGTTTCGATAACCTTGAAGGAAACTCGAATTCTAAAGTGTTGCAAATGGACTTCAGTTACAATCTATCAGAAGGGCTTGATGTTAAGGGGAGTTACAAAATGCAAGAGGTTGTAGCTACTTTTGATGGTGAGGAAAAATTCGTTCCTTTTGTACCTAAAGCGAGATGGCTGCTTAATATTGCTTACCAAACACCTTTTGAAGATTGGAAATTTGATTTGACATTACAGAATATTGGTAGTAGTCGAATCCCTTATCACAATCTTTTAGTAGATAATTCGCAGTTGGACAATCGAGATGGAGAGTTTTGGAGTGAACCTTTTCAAAAGTTAAATACTCAGATTACACATGTGATAAGTAATTTTGAAATATATTTAGGAGGAGAAAATCTATTAGATTACAGACAGGAGTCTCCAATTTTAGATAGTCCAGAATCAGAAAATTTTGACGCTTCTTTAATTTGGGCACCAACAATGGGTCGTTTTTTCTATTTAGGATTTAGATATAAATTTAAAAAGTAAAAAAAATGAAAAATATATTATTAATGGTAATTCTGATGCTGATGGGTTTTGGTGCGTTGGCACAAGAATATCATAAAGCAAAGTTTAAGGTTTGGGGCAATTGCGAAATGTGTCAAACAAAAATTGTAAAAGCTGCAAAATCTGTTGAAGGGGTAAAAAAAGCACATTGGAATATAGCAACTCTTCAGATGAGTGTTAAATTTGATGCTGAGTTAACTTCACTAGAAAAAATTCAAAAAGTTATCGCAGAATCAGGTTACGATAACGAAGGATTTAGGTCAGAAGATGAAATATATGAAAACCTACATTTCTGTTGTAAATATGAAAGACCACAAATATTAAAAGAATAATATTAAGAAATTACTACTTAAAAGAAATTCACGAATGATGTTGACTATATTTATTAAAAAGAAAACATGAAATTAGGAGTTATTATATACAGTACAGATGCAGAAGTAGTGTATAATGCATTTCGTTTGGCTAACTTTTCTTTAAATGAAGGAGACCAAGTAAAAGTCTTTCTATTAGCTAGTGGGGTGGAGTATGAATCATTGAATTCGGATAATTTTAACATCATCGAATTAGCTCAAAAATTGCTAGAGGAGGGCGGTGAAATAATGGCTTGCGGTACTTGTTTAAACTTACGTAAACAAGATAGTACAGATTTATGTCCTACTTCGAATATGAAAGATCTTTATGAGCTTATAAGAGATTGTGATAAAACAGTTACATTTTAATGTTATTTGCAAAAATCATGATGGGAGTTGTAGCAATCGCTTTATTAATTGCTCTATTATTATGGCTTGAAAAAATGGACAATAAGAGAAATTGAAGCTAAATTGCTTTTAAACTTAAATCTAAGCTCGAAGCAGAGTGGGTAAGCGCGCCAACAGAGATAAAATCTACACCACATTCGGCATGTGCTCTTATAGTTTCCTTTGTAATTCCTCCGGAAGCTTCTATTTCATATTTACCATTTATCAAATTAACAGCGGTGCGTGTGTCTTCATAGCTAAAGTTATCTAGCATAATTCGATGAATATGACCAACAGCTAAAATCTCTTGTACTTCTTTTAAGTTTCTTGCTTCCACTTCAATTTTAAGTGATAATCCTTTACTTTCTTGATAGCTAACTGCTTTCTCAATTGCTTGTTTAATGCCGCCAGCAAAATCAATGTGATTATCTTTAATCATCATCATATCGTAAAGCCCAAAACGGTGGTTTGTTCCGCCACCGATTTTAACTGCCCATTTTTCTAGTAATCGAATGCCGGGAGTTGTTTTTCGTGTATCTAAAACCTTCGCTTTTGTGCCTTCAATAAGTTTATTTATTTCATGCGTTTTAGTGGCTATTCCACTCATACGTTGCATGCAGTTCAGTACGAGTCTTTCAGCAGTAAGCAAAGAACTAGAAGGTCCTTCAATAGTGAAGGCGATATCACCTATAGTAATAGCATCTCCATCCTTCAAAACAGGGTTCATAACAATTCGTTCATCTACTTTTTGGAAGATTAGTGCTGCTAAATCCATGCCGGCTAAAATTCCATTTTCCTTTACCAAAAGGTGAGCTTTTCCCATAGCATCATCAGGAATACAAGCCAAGGAAGTATGATCACCATCTTTAACATCTTCGTGCAAAGCACGCTCAATAAATTCATTTAATTCTTCTTGCATTATCGCTATTTTCTATCGAGTAAAATGAGTAATATTGTTGCAAAATACAAAACTTTTCTCGGTGAAAATTTTAGTGCTAGCAATTGGTAAAACTGATGAGCAATGGGTGCAAGAGGCTTTGTTGAAATACAGCAAGCGCTTGCAACATTATATACCTTTTGAATTTGAAGTAATCCCAGATTTGAAAAACACTAAAAATTTATCAGAAGCGCAACAAAAAGAAAAGGAGGGAGCGTTGATTTTGAAAAAGCTCAATCCTACAGATGAAGTTTTTTTGCTAGATGAAAAGGGAAAAGAATATCGTTCGGTTGAATTTGCTAAGTATTTGCAACATCAAATGAATAGCTGTGTGAAAAGATTGGTCTTTATTATTGGAGGACCTTATGGATTTAGTTCTCAATTATACGCCAAAGCACATGGGAAATTAGCACTTTCCAAAATGACTTTTTCGCACCAAATGATTCGTCCATATTTTGTGGAGCAATTATACCGAGCAATGACTATTTTAAAAAATGAACCTTATCATCACGAATAATGAAGATTGTATTTGCTACCAACAACCTGAACAAACTAGCCGAAATTAAACAATTGATGCCTGAAGGAATTGATATTTTAAGCTTAAAAGACATCAATTGCTTAGAGGAGTTGCCTGAAACCTCTGATACATTAGAGGACAATGCAGCGCAAAAGGCTTTTTATGTTTTTGATAATTATGGACACAATTGTTTTGCAGATGATACAGGGCTTGAAATTGATGCTTTAGATGGAAGACCAGGCGTGTTTTCTGCTCGTTATGCAGGACCGGAATGCATAGCTGAAGACAATATTCAGATGATATTAGGAGAGATGAAAGGAGAGATGAATAGAGATGCTGTCTTTAGAACCATCATTTCTCTAGTGATTGATGGAAATGAGTTTCAGTTTCAAGGAGAGGTAGAAGGACAAATTATCCCTGAAAAATGGGGTGAAATGGGCTTTGGGTATGATCCTATCTTTTTGCCAGATGGATACGAAAAAAGCTTTGCACAAATGAGTATGAAAGAAAAAGGAGCCATTAGCCACAGAGGGATAGCTGTTAAAAAACTAATTCAATTTTTTAAGAAGAGAGTTAAACAACACTCTTAATAAGCCTTAATTTATGGGTGTGTGTACGCTCCTCAGAATTAAAGATTCCTTCTTGATCTAATCGATCAATACGCACTTTTCCAGAGGCGTGAATGATGTAGTTGTCTTTAAGGATAATACCCACATGGATAATTTTCCCTTCTGCATTATCGAAAAAAGCTAAATCGCCAGCTTCGCTTTCTTCAATAAAACTCAGTGTTGTTCCCACTTCTGCTTGTTGGTAAGCATCTCTGGGAAGTTCTACTCCTTGTAGGCGATAAACCATTTGTGTAAATCCAGAGCAATCAATCCCTAAAGGACTTCGTCCTCCCCATAGATAGGGGGCATTAAGGTACATCATAGCGTTATTCACTATTGTTGATTTTTCAGCAAACCCTTTTGAAGTGTGTCCTTCTAATTGAAAAGTGTTTTTTCCAATTTTTAAAGAACCATCTTGAAAATATGGAAGTGTGCTTCCAATTACAACAGGTTGTAATTGCTCACCTTTTACTATATCTAGTAAATCGGTGGTAAGGGTGGGTATTTGCTGATCTAGTTCGGTGTAGGTGATTTTGTCAATTTCTTCCCATTGCTTGTTACAAATCCAACCTTCATATTTATCATGCGATAGTCGGATTTTACTCCACTTTTTACGAACTTCTAATACTTTGAAATGCTCGCCAAACAAAACTTGGTTTATCATTTCGGAAGCATCGGCTGCTTCGGCACGCATGGGTGTAATGGCTAATTGTGCTATTCCGTATCGCATAAATGCAAATCTAACAAAGAAAAAGCCCACCGAAAAGATGGGCTTTTAATATATATTAACAATAGATGTTAGATAAGTTCGATAACCATGGCAGAAGCACCACCTCCTCCGTTGCAGATTCCAGCAGCACCAATTTTACCATTATTTTGTTTCAATACATTGATTAATGTTACAATGATACGAGCTCCAGAGCAACCAAGTGGGTGACCCAATGAAACAGCTCCACCATTTACATTTACTTTGTTAGGTTCTAAACCTAATTTCTCGATATTTGCTAATCCAACTACAGAGAACGCTTCGTTTAATTCGAAGAAATCTACATCAGCAGTTGTGATACCTGCTTTATCTAAAGCTACAGGAACAGCCTTAGCAGGAGCAGTAGTAAACCATTTTGGCTCGTGAGCAGCATCAGCGTAGCTTTTCACTTTTGCTAAAGGAGTTAACCCTAGCTTAGTAGCTTTTTCAGCACTCATTAAAACTAAGGCAGCAGCACCATCATTTAAGGTAGAAGCGTTTGCTGCAGTAACCGTTCCGTCCTTTTGGAATACAGGGCGTAAAGCAGGTATTTTTTCCATTTTCACATTCTTGTACTCTTCATCTTCAGAAACTACTAATACATCACCTCTTCTTTGAGGAACTTCTACAGGAACTACTTCATCAGCGAATTTTCCTGCTTCCCAAGCAGCCGCACTTCTGTTGTACGATTCGATAGCAAAAGCATCTTGTTGTTCACGGCTAAAGTTCATTTCACTTGCACAAACCTCTGCACAATTACCCATGTGTATTTTATTGTAAACATCTGTTAAGCCATCTTTTACTAATCCATCAATTAGCTTCATATCGCCTAGCTTTTGCCCGTTTCTACCATTCCCTAAGTAGTGAGGGACAACTGACATATTTTCCATACCTCCAGCAATTACAACATCATTATCACCACAAATTATACTTTGCGCTGCTAGCATGATAGACTTCATTCCTGAAGAACAAACTTTATTGATAGTAGTACAAGGAATATTTTGAGATAAACCAGCAAACATAGCTGCTTGACGAGCAGGCGCTTGTCCTAAGTTAGCTTGTAATACATTTCCCATATATACTTCGTTCACTTCTTCTGGTTTAATACCTGCTATTTCAACAGCTCCTTTAATAGCAGCTGCACCTAACTGAGTAGCAGACAAAGAAGATAATGCGCCTCCAAAGCTTCCTATTGGTGTTCTTACAGCAGACACGATAACTACTTCCTTCATTGAATTTTGAATTAAATTTAACTCTTCTTTTTTGCGACTGTGAAGTTAGTAAAATTGAGGAAATTATGGAAAATAAATACTGTTGAAAAGAAGGATAATACTTTCAATAAGCTACTTATTCCTTGTTTCTATTTTTTGGTATTTTCGTTGAAGACAATTCAGCCAATGATTTTTTCTAAAATTCGAAACCATCACTCTTTTTTACAAAAAGCCTTATTATTTCTTTTAACAACAGTTCTTATTGTTTTGCTTTTCCCCAAAACAGGATCGTTTAAATATGAGTTTCAAAAAGGAACTCCTTGGAAGCATGAAACTTTAATGGCACCTTATGATTTTCCAATTTTAAAATCCGATGAAGATATGAGTAAGGAGCGAGCTGAAATCAAAGAAAATCACAAAGCTACCCTAGTAATAGACCCTTTTTTATTTGAGTTGAAAGCAGAAGAGTTTATTAATGATTTTGAAGAAAAATGGGCTATTGATAAGCAAGTAAAAAAGGACAATAAATTCACTTTTTTCAATCTGTTTAAAGAGAAAAAAATCAGCATTAGATCTAAAAAAGCAACACTTGCTAACTATGGATTACAAGTGCTGGAAAATGTTTATGAGAAAGGTATTATTCAGCTAACTGATGAATTAGAACTTAAATCTGAAGATGAAGAAGTTTTACTGAAACAAGATAACATTGCAAAAAAAATAGAATTAGGCGATTTGTACACCATACAAACGGCTTCTAATCATATTCATTCACTTAGTAAATTATCAGATCAAGAAAGTAATTTTTTAACTCCATTATTGTTGGATGCTTTAGAGCAAAATGTCTTCTTTGATCAGTCTGCAACAGAAAAAATGTTACAACAAGAGCTAGACAATCTATCTACAGCAAGAGGGATGGTACAGCAAGGACAAGTCATTATTTCCCAAGGAGAGTTAATTACAGACGAAAAATATTTAGCATTGACATCGTACAAGCAAAACTTCGAAGGGCAAAACTGGAAAGATGGCTCTGGAAATTGGTTTTTGATAGGTCAATTGTTATTAGTATTTGTAGCCTTGTTAATTTTCTACCTCTTTTTACAACAATTCAGACCAGATGTATTAGCAGATAATACTAAGATTACATTCTTATTATCTATGATACTCTTAATGGTTCTTATGGGATCTTTAACGGTAGCTATTTCTACCAAACTCTTGTATCTCATGCCATTTTGTTTATTACCTATAATACTTAAGGCATTTTTTGATACACGATTAGCCTTGTTTACACATCTAATAGCTATTGTTATTATTGGTTTTTTAGTACCCAACTCATTCGAGTTTTTGTATTTACAACTGATGGCTGGTATTGTGTCTATCTTATCCGTTTTACAGATGTATAAGCGTGCTCAGTTATTTACCTCTGCTGCTAAAATTATAGCCATTTATTTTGCTTCTTATTTTGCGATGGCTTTGACACAAGAGGGAAGTGTTGATAATATTAAATGGATGAATTTTGTTTTATTTGCAGGTAATGGAGCACTTACGCTTTTTGCTTATCCAATGATTTTTGCTTTTGAAAAAACATTTTCTTTAGTTTCAGATGTATCACTTTTAGAACTTTCAGATACGAACAGTCCATTATTGAGAGAGTTAGCACAAAAAGCTCCAGGAACTTTTCACCATTCAATGCAGGTGGCTAATTTAGCAGAAGAAGGGATATTAGAGATTGGGGGAAATGCTCTTTTGGTAAGAGCGGGAGCTCTATATCATGATCTTGGTAAAATGAAAAATCCTCAGTTTTTCATAGAAAATCAAAACACTGGAATCAACCCTCATGATGAACTTTCATTTGAAGAGAGTGCACAAATTATTATTGAGCATGTCAAAAATGGAATAGCTATTGCCAAAGCATATAATTTACCTGATGAATTAATAGATTTTATTAGAACTCATCACGGAACAAGTATGGTGCAGTATTTTTATAAGCAGTATGTAGCAAGTTTTCCTGATGAGATTGAGGTTGCAGAAAAGTTTACTTATCCTGGACCTAAACCTTATTCAAGGGAGACTGCTGTATTGATGATGGCAGATGGTGTTGAAGCTGCCGCTCGTTCACTACAACAGCCAACAGCAGAAAGTATAGATCATTTAGTTGAAGGTATCATCAATAAACAAATAGACGAGGAACAGTTTGTGAATGCAGATATTACGCTTAAAGCCATTACTCAAATCAAGAAATTGTTTAAGAAGAAATTACAAAGTATACACCATGTTCGTGTAGCGTATTAAAATTAAAGCTCGCATTTGCGGGCTTTAATTTATGTCTAGTTTTGGTCCTTTAACTCTTCAGCCTAGGGTCTAATGCATCTCTTAATCCTTCTCCAATAAGGTTGTAAATGGTAATCGTTATAAAGATGGCAAATCCTGGGAACATTACCAACCACCAAGCTTCAAATTCCTGACGACCTAAGTTCAATAAAGAACCCCAAGTGACCATATCGTCTGGCACACCAATACCTAAGAATGAAAGAGAACTTTCAATCAAGATTGCTGAAGCAATACCAAAGGCTATAGAAACGAATACTGGAGCTAATGCATTTGGTAAAGCGTGCTTCACGATAGCTCTAAAATTAGAGTATCCTAATGATTTAGCGGCTTGTACAAACTCTAATTCTCTTAGGCGTAAAAATTCCGCTCTCGTAAAACGTGCTATACCTGTCCAAGAAGTTAAACCAATAATAGTCATAATTAACCATATGCTTCTAGTGAAAATAGCAGAAATAGTAATGATTAAAATTAACCTTGGAATAGAATTTAGTAATTCAATTCCTCTAGAAACAAAAGTGTCAATAGGTACACTTACTTCATCTTTGAGTTTTCCAATCATTAAGAATCGACTAATAAATCTTAATCCCACAATAATAACTGTAATTAGTAATAAACTCAACAAGAGCTCCCAAGATCCACTTGATCCGTTTTCGAAGGCATTTGAAATAGTGTATTTACGTACTCCAAAGCCATAAAATAAACCAAGAAAAACACCGAGGATTGTTAGGTAATACTTAATTCTTGGCATACGTAAGTTTCTGTCTCCAAAGAAGCCAGCCATAGCCCCTAAAAATACACCTATGATGCTTGCAATTCCCATCGCTATAACACCTACCAATAAAGAAATTCTTGTTCCATGTATTAATCCAGAAGCAAGGTCTCTACCAATATTATCGGTTCCCATAAAATGTCGCAATCTTCTTGGAGCTTCTACTATTTCGTTATTAAAATTTTTGATACGCTGCTCACCAAAAGGCGAAACATATTCTCTGTTGTAACGATCTCCTTTGTCAGGAGAGTAAGGAATAGGAGCCCATACAACGCTTTCTAAATCTAATTGTCTCCAATCTGTAATATCGTACTGTAACTCCTCTGTCTTTCCTGTTTCTAAATCTGTAAATGATTTACGAACGGTAGGGTCTGTTAAAGTAGCGAATGCAGGATAAACACTTTCTCCTTTATACTTGGCATATAATGGTTGGTCGTTTGCTATAAATGGAGCAAAAACGGCAATCAAAATCAATGTAATCAATATATATAGAGAATACAGTGCTGGCTTGTTTTTCTTAAACTGATTCCAAGCGTACTTTTTAAAAGAAAAATTATTCTGCTCCATGTTTTATTTATATGAAATTCTTGGGTCAACAACTGCGTATAGAATATCTGAGATAAGGTATCCAATCATCGTTAAGAAACCAATGATAGTAAATACTGCAATAATCATTGGGTAATCTGAATTCAGGATAGAATTATAAATTTCGAATCCCAATCCAGGAATTGTAAAAATTGTTTCAATAATGATAGAACCACCAACAGCTAATGGGAAAATATTTGCAAAGACTGTAATAATAGGTAGTAATGAGTTTCTCAAGGCATGTTTCATAACTACTGTTCCTTCACCTAAACCTTTTGCCCTTGCAGTACGAATGTAATCTTGTCCAAATACATCAATAACTCCTACGCGCATAATTCTACTTAAAAAGGCGAAGGAGCTATAAACATAAGTAACTAACGGCAATATAAAGAATGGTGCTCTATGTTTTAGTTTATCCCAATTACTCCATTCAGGGTCAAATAGTGTAGCATCTTGAATGCC